>Ga0308414_1000946_pt1 | contig 18916 bp, 16 predicted proteins | sample HotsprSampleOS50_FD_205667 | JGI IMG/M metagenome (GOLD analysis project Ga0308414, IMG submission 205667) | Hot spring phototrophic mat microbial communities from Octopus Spring, Yellowstone National Park, Wyoming, United States - 20090730_OS50 ...
GCCGCCGTGCCCCAGATCGCCCAGATCATCACCGATGGACGCACCATGCCCCATGTTACCGCGTCCAGCATACCGTGGGCAACCAGGGCGACCTGGGCGGCAAGTAGTCCAGCAGCTAGCCCAACCATACTCGCATCTACTTCTACCAACCCTTGCCGCGCTCGCCAGGCCATCACGACCACCAGGGTGAGCGTTGCGACATAGGCCAGCAGTCCTGGTACGCCCAGATCTACTGCTACCTGCAGGAACAGGTTGTGGGCGTGTTCTACACCAGGTGGTGAGAGGAACAGGGGGTAGAGCAGGTCGGTGACAAAGGCAAAGGAACCCATGCCGATCCCGGTGAAGAAGAAGTCCTGGATCATAAACCAGGCCCGCGACCAGATCTCCTGACGTTCAGCCATGCCACCCAGGGAGACGTTGGATCCCAGAAATTCAAGGATTACTTGCTGGTAACCCAGGGCGAAGGCCAGCACGCCGCCACCACTGAGTATTAAGACCACGATCAGTCCCCAGCGCCAGCGCAGGGCACCCAGGGCTACAAGGCCTACCCCTGCCGCCATGACTCCGGCGCGCGATTGGGTCAGGAGCAAGATAGGTGACATGATCAGCAGTCCGATGATCAACACTACCTGGGTCATACGGCCCAGTTGTCGCCAGGCGAAGAGTGCTGGGCCGAGGCTGATTGGTAGCAGCAGGGCCAGGTAGCCTGCCAGGACGTTAGGGTTAATGCTCTCGGTTGTCAACCGCGTCAGGCGATTGGTCAGTTCAGTCGGTACGAAGAATAGTTTCTGCCCCGTCCAGTCGACACCGACCATCGCACCCATTGCCAGCACGATCCCGACGCCTATAAAGCCGAGGTGTACTAGTTGTAGACGACTCAGGTTATGTGCCCAACTCACCACGGCGTAGTAGAGTGCAATGCCGAGCAGTAACCGACCAACCTGCGGCCCGGTCAGATCCATGCGTGCTGTCACTGCCAGCGAGAGCAGCGCCATGATTGCTAGTCCCAGGATCGGCCAGTCGGCCAGGGTGCGCGTGATTGGCCTGGCGTAAGCGATTGTGCGAGCTATGAGTTGTAGCACCGCCACCGCGAGTGCCAGAGGCAGGGCCTGTTCGGTGGCAATGCTCGCTGCTACAGCCAGCGCCAGTAGCCAGGTGGCATAATCAGCTACAATGCCAGCCCAGGCACGTAGCGTTGAAGTATGTCTCAATGCTGGTTTTTTGGCTATTTCCATGCAGCGTTACGCATCGCGCTGGTGCATTATGGAATGAGCTATCCGATGCGTTTTGTTCGTCCGTGTCTCGACATGCCGAACATAATACCACAGCACGATTGCGTTTATGGTAGGCAGGATGATTACTAACCAGTCGCTTGAGGGTACCTGCAGCATCCAGAGGTAGGCGACTAGCACACCGATGAGTGATAGCCCGGTATAGAGCAGGGTTACGCTCTGATGACTATAACCGGCGATCACCAGACGCTGGTAGAGGTGGGAACGATGCGCAGCGAAGATGTTCTCGCCCAGTTGCAGGCGTCGCAGGATTGTGAATGTTGTGTCGAAGACAAAGGGCCAGACGATCAGCACGCCGGCGACTGGCAGGCGTGGATCGATATGCACACTGGTGAGCGTGAGTGTCGCCAGGCAGAATCCGAGAAAGGCACTGCCTACATCGCCCATAAAGATCCGCGCTGGGGGCCAGTTGTGACCCAGAAAACCCAGGCTGCTCGCGGCGATGAACAGGCCGGGCAGGTTGAGCAGGGGTTCGCCAAGCAGGACTCCAAACCCCCACCAGGCTACACCGGCTATCACAGCCTGGGAACCAGCAATGCCGTCAATGCCGTCCATAAAATTGTACGCATTGGTAAATCCTGTGAGCCAGAGGAAAGCTAGCAGGATTCCTGGCCAGCCTACATTGATAGACGGCAAAAACGGTACGGTAAGCGACTGCCCGTAGCCAATAAAACTGATCACCAATATGGCACCGACAGCGTGTGCAGCAAAGCGTATCCAACAGGGCGTAGTACCGAGATCATCATACCAACTGACGATGGCGATTAAGGCCGCACCAGTGCCAATGGTGATAAAGCCTGACTCGAACAGGTTAATCTGAACCAGAGGAGCAGCACCCAGGAATCCTAGCAGAGTGATCAAAACAATCAGCAAGCCACCCCCACGCGGGATGGGGCGGGTATGCGAGCTGCGTTCGTTGGGAATGTCGATGATGTGCCGTTTTTCGGCCCAATGGCGTAGCGCAACTACCCCTAGATAGGATAAGAGATAGCCGATGATTCCGAGCGCTAGTAGTAGTAAGATCATAACCTGAGACTCCATAAGCTTTTCGAAAATCCGGTAGCGTTTTCAGCATCTCCTGAATTCAGGACTGCATTGCACAGTTGCTGGCCATTGCCATTATGGTTGCCGTACTTTAGATGCCTTACAGTGCAAAAGAGCAAGCAAGGTTGTCCCATTAGTGCAGTGTAGAAACCAGGAAAAAAACGGCTTCTGGGAAGTTTACATTTCCTGAGTCTGTAATGTGCATTCTAAACCCTCAACAAGTGTGTAAGGTGGACGCCAACCAGTATCCCTGGTAATCGCTGTGGAGTCAACTGCTAACGATCCCACGAGCTTTTCGACCGAATATATGTCCAGTCCGGTATATAGGCTCAGGAAACGTTCCAGACCATCGCCAATGGTACCGATGAGTTTAAGGATGCTGACCGGAACAGGCACAAGACGGACTGGCAGACTGGACTGTCTGGCTAGCATACGTATTAATTCCGGGGTAGATACATCTTGTCCATCACTGACCAGGAAGGTTTTACGACTGGCTACTGGATGGATAAGCACGTTTAGTATGGCGTCAACAAGATTATCGACGAAAATAAAGCTGCGACAATTATGAATATGCGCCAGGGGTAGCGGTAATCCTGTGGCAACCAGTTTAAGCAGCCTTGCCATATTGCCAGAATTGCCGGGGCCATAGACGAGTACGGGCCGCAAGATACACCAGTCAGGCCTATCCTGCAATGTCTCGTGAAGCGCAAGTTCCCCCGCCAGTTTACTCTGCCCATAAGGAGTATCAGGTTGGGGCGGGGTATCTTCCGTGACTCGCTGGTCAGCCGCTGAGGTGACTGCATTTATCGAACTCACATATACGAAGCGCCGGAGGCCGGGGCTTTGTCTACTCTGTTCAGCTAGACGCCGAGTGCCAGCAGCATTCACGGTCATAAACTCTGCGGCTCGCCCTTCTCCGCGTTTGCCAATCTGATGTGTTAGGGCAGCGAGATGTACAATGTAGTGGATGCCTTGCAATGCGTCCGTCCAATCAGTAGTCGGGCCAATGTCGCGTATGGTTACCCATTCCACACCCGTAAGCTGTGGCATAGCTGGATCTGAGCGCCGCGAGACGCCGCGCACGTGATAGCCCTCAGCTAACAGGCGGCGACAGAGGTGTTGGCCGATAAAGCCGGAAGCGCCAGTTACCAGAACCGATGTCTGTGCTGTAGTGTTCAAACCATGCATGTGATCTTGTGGTACTCCTTCCGTAGCCAATAAGTTCAAAAAGACTTGAGCAGAGCGTCTACATTTTGCCGACAGTCCTGTTGCTGCCCTTTCCTGCACAACAGCTTGGTGCATATATGTCTGGTGCAACCATGACAAGGTGCGTTTGATCATTAAATGGAACTTGGCTGACTCGCTCTGGCAGTATGCGAATCAAAAGCAACCATGAAAGGTGCGTTTGATCATTAAATGGAACACTGTGTACGGAGTGCTGCCACCGCAGCAAGTAGAGTTTGTGTTCCACCCCTATCACTTGGGTTGGACGTAACGTCGAAAATCTTCAAATCTTTCCATTCGCTGCCTGGGATTATCTAATGACTTGATGATACAATTTCTCTGTCTCAGTCACCATGCGTTCCAGAGTAAACTCAGTGAGGAACTTTTGACGTGCAGCCGCCCCCATACGAGTACGTAGATTGGGTGATGCGAATAGTTGCTCAATAGCAGCTGCAAGGGAAGCCGGATCGCGGGGTGGTATTAAGATGCCTGTCTCACCTTTAATTACTTCTTCCGGAATACCACCGACATGCGAGGCGATAATTGGCAACCCTGCGCGCATGGCTTCAAGGATACTAATTGGCAAGCCTTCATAGTGTGTACTTAACACGAATGCCTGGTAGTCGGCGAGACGCTCTGCCACATCAGTCCGATCACCCCAAAAGGTAACTTGCTTATCTATACCAAGTGTTATGGCGAGATTACGTGTATTCTCTAAATTAGGGCCAGTACCGAAAAAATCTACATGGATTATGGCATGCTTCAATGCAGCGATTGCACGCAAAAGGGTTGGCTGATCCTTCGGCTCATTAAAGCGAGCAACCATAATCAAGCGCGGAGGCTGCTTATCAGGCTGTGCTTGTAGAGTTGGAATGTTAGGTAGGCCATAGCGGATAATTTTTAGCTGTCGATCTCGTGCTACCTTATGGCGTAGCGCAATTTGCCGATCAAACTCAGAGACACAGATAATATAGGTAGCAAGTGGCGCAGTAAGTAACTCAGTGAATAGGGCGATGACTCGCCGTAGAACGGGCGTGCCTGGTGTAAAAGCCCATCCATGTGCTGTAAATAATACAGGAATGCCAAGCGATGCTGCCGCAATGCGTGTAACAATTCCTGCCTTACTGCTATGTGCATGGATAAGATTTGGTCGTAACACTTGAATCAGACTGCGACACTCGAAGATGGCCTTAATGTCCGAAAACGCATTGATTGTTCGTTTAAGGCTTGGTAATATATGTACGTTGACATGTAGAGTACAGGCAGACTTAACTAGGGGGCCATTATTTCCCACCGCCAAATGTATATCGTATCGTTCATGAAAGCTCTCTAGCAAATGATGTACATGGCTTTGAGCACCACCATGGTCAGCTTGGGTGATCACATAAAGAATGCGCAAGCGATTATTTCTCATGTTCCCTTCCTACAATTACGGATCTGTATAAACAATAATTGGTTCATGAGGATCTATGGGTTTAGTAAAAGTCAGTGTCTGGAAGCTAAATTCATCAATCCAGGCACTACCCTTCCCCCAAACACGCAGGAGCGGCCAGACTGCATCTAGGCGGTTAGTACGACTCCGAGCCACAATTAGCACGCGTCGCCACTCGCCGTTGGTTGTTGGTAACCATTGCTCACCAACTTGAGTAGAAGCATCATAATTGAGAAAAAGACGCAGATCTGGATTTGTTTCAGGTTGGGTGCGGTATACAAAGCTAATAACATAAGTACTGCCCGGAGCTACTGTGATGTACGACACATATCTAACACCTGCGCGTGCAGGCTCTTTGGTGGGATCATAGTGTTGTCCAATCCCATCAATACGCAACGCGTAGTTTCCCTTATATGCAGCACGATCGACACCAACTAGAAACAGGCCTTGATTGGTATGTTCTCCCCCTACCCAGGCAACTGACTCCCAGTGCAAAGGCAGCATCGTTCGGGGTTCAATGTGGTCAAATCCGTTATTAGCGATCTTATTGGGGCTAAGACGGATCTGGTTCAGTGGAAGGTTGAGGATTGCGGCAACTGTTTTCTCAGTAATTTCAGCGTTGTCAGTACCAGTACCGTATGGACGTAGTGCCTGTTGCCACACGACCGCACGTGCTAGTCGTTCTATTATTTCAGGATCAGTTAGCTTAAGTGTTTCAGTTTGTGCATGTAACTCAGCAGGCACCAGGTTAGCTTGGATCCATAAAGGCAACTCACCGCTCGGATAAGCCACTTCAAGAACTTTTGCGGCCTCAGCGTGATGCTCGACTGCGATTGCAGCAGCGATAAAGATCTGAGCGGTAGTACTATTGATCAGATTGTCTGTTACTAGTGGACGTGCAATTTCATAGGCTTGTTCATACTTACCCTCATGCAAGAGGGCCTCTGTGGTAAGTACCCTAAGACGAGTATTATTTGGGGTACGGGTAAGAACATACAGATAACGCTCACTAGAAGGTGCGTAGTGCAACCTGGCAAGCGAAGCGATATTCAAATGCACTAGTATATTGAGAGGTGTAAGCAATAGCACTCCACCGATCAATAAGATCAGGAGTAATAGAATTCTACTTTGCCAGGGGCTTGATACGTAGCACATCTATATGTCCTCATCAATCACGATATCATTCGCTCAACATACCAAGGCAACGTTATACCAAGGCAACGTTACCTATAATCCATCTCGCTGGTCAGAGCGTCGAGGACTCCATAAAAGGGTTGCCGAGTCTGGGTATTCACCACTTTCCAACTCCGGTTCCCGGCGTGGAGGAGGACGTCGGAGCTTTGATTGGATTGATAGTGGGCGTCATACGGTTCCTGGAGGTGGGTGAGCAACTGTGCGATGTCGCAGGGGTTCTAGGCGGCAATCCAAGTCAGTACCTCTGTCCGTTGCGCTACCGTCAGATAGCCGTCCGTGCCGTGATAGGCGATGCGCACCCCGTCCGTGCCGCGGGTTTCATAGATCTGCTTCCATTTGCTAATAAACGCTTTCGAGACCGGAAGCATCTGCAGGATCGCGGCATAGGGTTCGCCCCGGAGCGCCAACTGCACCGCGTCCCGCGCTGATATTCACGCACATTGGTGGTCGTTTTGAGAAACGTTTACAGATCCGTATTCATCGTATATCCTCCCCTGGTATGTTCACGATGCCTCCGGGAAAGCATACCACAAAAACCGCCCCTTCGTTTACAAGCCATTTAGGGTTGCTATATCAGATTCCCGATGCGCTCTGGGAGCAGATTGAACCGCTGTTGCCCCACCAAAGCCAAAAGAGAAAGATGGTTGTCCGCGAATGAGCGACCACAAAGCCATGACTGCCATCTTCTATTTGCTCCGTACGGGTTGCCAGTGGGCGGCGCTTCCGCGCCGCTTAGGTGCCAAGCACCATGACCACTTTCAGGAATGGGCCGGAGCAGGCGTCTTTGCGGAACTCTGTCCGACCGACCGGAGCAAGCGGGGAACCAAACGCAGCCTGCTGACCGACGGCCACGGTATGCCGTTGGCGGTCGCTGTGGTGGGTGCCAACTGGCATGATAGGAAATTGATGGCAAGCACGCTCGCCAGCTAGGTAGTCGAGCCGCCGGAGCCGACGAGCGAAGCGCCACAGCCCATAGCGTTGGATAAAGGTTATGACTATGCTGAGGTACGGGAGGTGCTGGAGTGACTGGGCTATACGCTGCATATGCGTTAACGCGGCGAGGAAGCAACAGCAAAACGCACGATTCTGGGCTATCGAACCCGGCGCTGGGTGATTGAGCGCACCCACTCTTGGTTGAACCGTTTTCGCCGCCTGCTGATTCGCTGGGAAAAGAAGAGTAAATACTACGAAGCATTCTTTCATTTTGCGTGTGCTTTTATCTTTTGGTGGATCTCAGGAATTTCGGATAGGCTCTTAAACATAAAGTTACAGTACTCTGGTCAATATAGACTAATACAAAGATGAAAGAACTTGCAAAATCGGCTCTGTAGGATCAGGTGACCTATACAGTTGCACTTCACGCAACGATACATTATCAAACCAGGCTGTACCTGTAGCAAAGATGCGCAGATGTAGATGAATTGGTAAATCACTGTTATTTCTATTCCATGCCAATAGTAAACATTTTGACCAAGTTCCATTTGTCGGTGGAAGAATTTGTTCGCCTGCAAAAACTGACACACGATCATTTAAGTATATGCGTACCTGAGGATCATGTCCAGGGGCAGTACGGTAGAGTAGAGAAAGGAGGTAAAGGGCTCCAGTCTTCAATGTTACTTGGTCGTGAATCACTCCTGCCCGTGCTGGTTCATTAGTCCCTGTTCTTTCTATATAGAGACCATCGATCCGTAGTGTAAAGTTGTCAGTCGAAGTAATTATATCTGTACCAACGATAAAAGCCCCTGGATCTCTCAGTTTTCCACCGACCCACTGACCCTCACGCCATCCAGTGGGCAAATAGGTTAGTGGTAGTACTTTCTCAAAGCTTCCATTAACTAAAAGCTCGTCTCCTAGAGTTACATGATCAGGATGTAAGTTAAGAACTTTTGCAACATGAGTTGCTAGGCTAATAGATGATAAATCGGTAGCGGTATGGCCTGATGTGGTATGGTTTGGTGGTGGGGCTCTTCGCCATCTCAGCGTCTCAGCCGCAGCTTTAGCTAGATCATTCTCGTTGGCGCGTGTGTCAGTTAGATTGGCAACTATCTCGTTGCATATTGGCGAATCATATGCAATGTGAATAGCATGGCAGAGAAGGGTTTGCAACAATTCTAGATCTTCAAAATCATTCTGTTCTAACAGATAGTTGGCCATCATACTCGCCTCAAATGCAGTTATTGGAAGGAGATAATTTGCCTGTTGATATAATTTCAAGGCTTGGTCAGGCTGTTCTGCATATACAGCTATACGCAGAGCATCGTATATCATCACTAGCGGTAGGTTGGGTTCGGCAAGCAACGAATTAAACGCATCATAGGCGGCGAAGTAATCTCCACGCTTTGCCAGTGCCATCGACCATTGCCAAATGATATGACGGTTATTTGGTTGGAACTGTAGTGCTTTTTTTAGCATCAGCACATTGTCATTATCGTGTAAAGCAGTAAGCTGTGCGGCATTTCTGATAACCAGAGTGATCAAGGGACGCCAGTAGAACAATAGCAAGGCTGCAACCAAAACTACTGATATTAAGATGCGAACGATGGAAAGTTTCAGCATGGCTTAATCACACTGGTATAGAGATCTTGATAATTTTTTACCACTGAGTTAATACTGCACAATTCACAGATACGTTTACGAGCTTGAATACCTAATGCGGCACGACCTTCCAATCCAAGGGTCAACAGATTATCCCATGCTGCTGCTAGAGCTAAAGGATCTCGTGGTGGTACGATGCGGCCTGTATTACCTACAATCTCAGCGGAGTCTCCTACATTGGTCACGACACATGGTATGCCACAGGCCATAGCTTCAATAAGGGTCAAAGGAAATGCTTCGCCATAGGCCGAGGAGAGTCCAGCTATATCAAAAGCCCCCAGCACTTGCGGCATATCATCCCGACGTCCCAAAAGATGGACTACACCTCGCAATTTGTTAGCCTCAATCATCCGAGCCAACGTAATATTGGTTGGATCAATATCATTGCCGCAGAGTACAAAATGAACATCAGGTCGAATACGATGTAAAATGGCTGCAGCCTGAAGGAAATTCTGGTGATCCTTTTGGGGATCATAACGAGCAGCCATGCCGATCAGTGGTACTGTAGAAGGTAGTTTCAATTCATTACGCAAAGCATTGCGTGACGCTGGATCAGGATGAAATATATCAAGATCAACACCATTGGGTATAACAACAAACTTATGTTGATCATGCCCCAGCCTCTCGTGAAAAGTGCGTGCAACATGTGAACATGAGATAATCCGTGCGGGCAAGATCCATGAGGCAGTTGCACAGGCACGTATGGTAAGAATAGTAGTAGTCTTAGTTGTTACCGGGTGGAAATCGCTGTTTTGGACATTCCAGATGACAGGAGCCTTACACGCAAGACGTGTTGTTATACCACCAATAAGATTGGCATGATACATCCAGGTCTGTACAAGATCAGGCTGTGTTGCCTTGATCCAACCAGCGAGTCTGGTGATCTGGCTTGGTACGAAGTGCCCACGGGCCATATTCAACGTCAATGTTGGCACACCAAGTTTGCGATGCGCTCACCAACTGGCCCCTGACTAGTCAACGAAATTACTATTGGGCTAAAGCTGTTGCGGTCACTGTGTGTCAGTAAACGAAAAAGCATCATCTCAGCACCACCGGTATTAAGGCCAGTTATAATATGAATGATTTTCATGGATTTGATATATAAATAAAAATTTGTAATAAAATTATTTTTGTAGTATTAACCATTTGATTGATTTCTATATACCGCAAGGCCTGCTCCCAAAAAAGCAAAATAGTAAGCAGCAACACCAGGCGATGTGACTCCGCCTATAAAAATACCCTCAAGGATTTTTTCAAAGGTGGTAACTACTAAAAAGATGCGTAAACCTTTCATAGGTTTTTGTGTGTATTTTGGTATACTGAAATATATAACAGAAACGATAAATAAACCATAATAAAGAACAGTAAAAAAAAGTCCGTAATTCATAGTCATTGTCACCATGTCGCTATCTGTCACCCTTGGCGCATAACCAGGGCCGAAAAAAAAGTTGAATAGATTTTGTGTCCATAAATCCAGATTAACGGCGTTATTTGAGAAGCGCATAGCGAAGCTTCCTTGGTCGATATATCGATCACCACCAATAACCGCAAACGCTGTCAAAACACGCGATATTGGCATCAAATAGTATTCTGATGGAAGGATAAACAGAGCAATAAACAATATTATTAAAACTACAGGGGCAAGCTTTGTCATCTGCCGAAATGAGACTATACTAAAAACAGTTAAAGAAATTAGTAAGAGCAAAAATGAGCTTCGGTTAGCAGTAAATAGCATCAGAGCAATAACGGTAATTGTCGCAGTAATATTGAGTGCTTTCATTGGCCGACAAAAAAGTAAGTAGTTGAGTAGAATAATTAAGAACGGCCCTAGAGCTATAGGTGAAGTGTAAATTCCTGGAATTCGGATAATATCAATCCGGCTATAGCCAAAAATAAGCACACTTTGCGGCAAGAGTTTGATCACAACTAGATAAAAAAGAATGGCATAGATGACATTTAGAGTTGCAAATAATAAAAACGATCGTTCGATAAATATTAATTGTTCGATGCTATCGTAGAGGCGAGCGGCAAGGAATACAATAATCAATGCTCCCGGTATGAAAAGGTTAATACCTTCCGGTCGCTCAATGAGTAGATTCTTCAAACTGAGAACCAGCCAAAAAAAGCCGGTACCAACAAGTGTTATCGATATTAGGAGATTATACTTGGTTTCGCGGGTAAAGAAAGACGCTGGTATAAGAGGAATACCAACTGCCAATACAATCCAACGTACCTCAGGATGGTTATATTCAATAATGGTACTCAAAAAGATACTATAACAAAACAAAAAGAAAGGGTATAAATAGATCTTTAAAAAACAATAATAAGAAAGACGAATCATTTAGCTTACTATATGCTCAATTAGTTCGGTTGTCCGACGTACCATAGTCTCAACACTAAATTGTGCGACAACACGTTGTCGTGCAGCCAGTCCTAGTTTGCTGGAATCGCTAGCAAGTAGTGTAGCCCATGCTCCAGCGAGTGCACGTGGGTTGCTATGGGGTACAACGAGACCGGTATCACCAATTACCCAACGAGTATCACCGACATCCGTAGCGACACAAGGAATGGCACATGCCATTGCTTCACCAATGACGTTAGGAAACCCTTCACCAAATGATGATGAGAGTGTGAATATATTGAAGCTGTTATAAACAGCAGTCATATCGGAACGACCTGGTATCCAGATCAGTTGTTTGTTTAATCCAAGATGCTCCGCAAGTATTCGCATATCGTCGGCGTAGGCCTGAGGTTGCGGGTCACCTACACACACAAAACGGGTTTGTGGGTCATGCTGAACATAGATCGCAGCAGCGCGCAAAAAGGTTGCGTAGTCTTTCTGAGCTGTAATCCGCCCAACCATACCAACGAGCGGAATATAAAGTGGAATCGACCACTCGGCTCGCACTTTATGTCCAGCCTCCCTATCAGGCCGAAATCGTGTTGTGTCAATCCCATTGGGCACCACAGTCATTCGGCGACCAGCATAGCCAACCCGTACGTAATCATCTCGACCAGCATATGAATTGGCAATTTGAAGTGTGGGCAGGGGTGAAAGCAGTCGACTTAAGTGAAAGCCGAATGCAACAGCCCAGTCATAACGCTCTAGATCCATATTTGACATGCGCAACCCCCAAACAACTTGAGATCCAACCAGTGGGCCAAGTAGCAGGCAGAGTTCATTGGCAATGCTCATGTAGCCGTAGATGACATGGGGTTGTATAGTTCGCACTGTGTTCCAGAGTCGCCATAAAAAGGGCAACACATCCCATCGTCCGCCTTTATGCATTGAGAGTACACGTATACCTTCAATACATTCGAGATCAGGCCTTAATTTGCCTCCGTCATAAAAGGTAGCTACAGTGATTGCAAATCGCGTTTTATCAAGGCCACGCACCAAGGTAATCAACTGGCGCTCGGCTCCACCATAGTTCAGTGAACGGATGAGAAAAAATACACGTATCATGTGACTTAATTTATATAGTCAGCCTATCCCGATTGTAAACCGGAGTCCCTGCTTCAGCCTAGGTCTAGCTCCGTCCAGGCTGAAGCCCGAACATTGTTGCTTTATGAATCTTTCAGGCTTGCTATATACCAAATGAATTAAACTTGACTTGATACATTGGATGTCCACGAGAGCCAGTAGTGCAGCACGGGCAACATCCTTGTCATAGATAATTGTGCGCCGATTATCCCCCTTGCCAATCGGAACGAATATTCCTCTCGCCAGAGCCTGAACCAGGCGTTGATAATTGCCCTTAATTCGTGAACCATAGACGGCACTAAGTCGTAGGACAGTGCCAAGTGGCGTATTATCTAAACCTTCGGCTGCTAGTACGATCTGCTCGGCCGCTAATTTTGTCTGCGCATAATATGAATCGGGATGTGGTTGGCTTGTTTCATTGAGCGGTCGTGGTCATAAAGTTACTGACAATGATGTACTCTTGCCTTTTGCTAAAAGGTATTGGCAGACACCATCAGTAAGTTTGTGACCACCCCCTCATTGAGCAGTAGACCATGGCTATAACCATAGACGGCGATCGTACTAAAGAAGACTATCCGTCTAACTTTAGCTTTACGCGCTGCTTCGACGACTATTTGGGTTCCTCTGATATTCACATGCTCGTATTTTGTGCGCAATTCAGGAGGTGGATTAATAATATGAAGCAGGGCTGCCATATGTACTACTGCATCAATCCCAACCAAAGCTGATTCTACCGATAGAGTATCAGTGACATCACCTTGCCAAATCTGAACACTTGGGAGTGAATTGTAATCTGCCTTACAATGTGCTAATATGCGGACATTATAACCAGCATCAAAGAAGGCTTTTGTAACACTCGGCCCTATAGCACCTGTTGCACCTGTTAGCAGAACGTTTCGCATTAGTTTGCTAGTAGTGGAAACGCTTGATCACCTGTTAGATTGCGATAGACAGCTATTGTCTGGGCAATCACGTAGCTTTCCTCAAATTCTTGCTCCACACGTGTACGCGCTGCTGATCCTAGACGCTCTCGCAACTGTGGATCTTTTAAAGCTATCAGAATAGCTTCAGCCAGTGGACTGCTCTGTCGTGGTGGAACCAACAGTCCTGTAACATTATGCTGCACAACTTCGCGACAACCCGGAGTGTCTGTTGTCACGATTGTACGTCCTGTAGCGGCAGCCTCTAAGAGGATTCTCGGCACGCCTTCCGGATAGTAACTTGGCAGGGTGACAATTGTTGACTGCTGTAAAACTTTTGGCATATCATTGTGGAATCCCCACCATTCTACTAATCCGGCATCGTGCCATTGTCGTAGTGACTCCTCTGGTACTGAATTAGGATTTTTGATGTCAGGGATACCAATCAGTACGAAACGACATATTAGACCAGATTCTTTTACTAACCGGGCTGCATCAACAAACTCTTGAATACCTTTATCCCATAATAGGCGTGATGCTAAAAGCACAATGGGAGGGCCATGAGGTTCAGGTACAGGATGGAACAAATTAGTGTCTACTCCCGAACTTCGAATAACTTTGGTACGATAGGAAGGTATTACGTTTTTTTGAACAAACAAACTTTGATCGTCTGGATTTTGGAAAATCACCCGCAAATTCTTGCTCATCAGAGCGGCACGATAAGCAATTAATACAGCCCTGCGAATCACCCGACGTTTTTGTGTGTTGGCTAAGAACGTATACCCAAGACCAGGAATCGTGTTAACAATAAAGGGTATTCGAGCCGCCCGTGCAGCTAGAGATCCATAGATGACAGGTTTTATAGTGAAATGATGAACAATGTCTGGTTGCTCTTCATGATAAATATGCCGTAGTTCCAACAGACTACGCATCTCGGTGAGGAAATTAACAGATCGTCTCTGTAACTTAAGGGGAATAAAACGGAAGCCGGCCTGACGAATGGTGTGATCATAATTTCTTTCGATAGCCGCTGCCACAACCACTTCAATGCCGGTATTGCGCAGAGCCTGGGCCAAAGCCAATCTATGCGCCCAAAAATACCAATCTGCATTCACAACCAGGATGATACTCTTAATTGTTGCCATAGTCTCCCCATTGGTATTGAGAACGGCTTGAGAAGAAACATTTTCATAATTATAGCTTAGGTACTTTAGTTCTCTCTTTTCTGTATTGATTTAACCGAGTTGTAGTCTACCAGAAGCTTACGTCCGTCTTATTTTATTTGAGGGAAATCGATCTCCACACATCATTATAAGATTTAATCATTTTTTCTAGACTAAAATTTTCTACTATTCGTTTACGACAGGCAATTTTACGCTCGTTCCACGCATCGTCATTCGCCATAGACAGAATGGCCTGATGCATTGCATCAGCGAGATCAGGTGCATTACCAGGCTGCACAACCCAACCAGTATTGCCCACAATGAAAGCTGCATCGCCGACATCCGTCACGATTGATGGTGTACCACAAGCCATCGCTTCTGCTACAACATTTGGAAACGCCTCGCCAAATGAACTGGAGAGTACATGAATATCAAAGGCGTTCATTACTGATGATATGTCGCTCCGTGAACCTAAAAGAGAGACTTGATTAAAAACATTGTATTGCTTTAATAGAGTTACCAGCGTATCATTTTTAATGTCTATATTAGGACCCACAAGCACACAACGCCATTTACTATTATACTTTTGGCTTAATGCCGCCAATGCAGCAATTAAATTAGCATGACCTTTCTGTGGATGCCATCGGGCAACCATGCCTATGAGTATTTCTTCCGATCGTATATCCCACTCGGTACGCAACCTCTTACGTAACTCGTTATGAAAATTAAATTCATTAGCATCATATCCGTTAGGAATTACCATCATTTTTTTTTGATTATACCCTAATTTAATATGTATTTCCGAAGCTCTTTGTGAACAAAATATAATTAGTCTTGGTACTACATGAGACAAATAAGCACAGAGACGTGTAACCAACAGCGTTTTTCGTGATATATACTTTGGATCTAAATCAGAATGTCGAACACCCCATACAACACTACGTTTACCTGCGATACGCGAAACAACTCCACCTAGAAGACTAGCATGATACATCCATGTTTGAACCAGATCGGGATCAATCTTACGGACTAAGCGATAGATTTGTAACAGAGCTTGAAGATTAATCTGTCCTCGTATCATATTAAGCGTATAAACTGGAATATCTCGCGCAGTTAGACGTTCACCGTATACACCACCATCTAACAAAGACAGTACAACATGATTATTCTCTTTATCAGTGGTAACTAAGCGGTAAAGAACAGTTTCTGCGCCTCCGGTGTCCAAACCAGTTGTGATGTGTAGTATTTTCACAATTATATTCCCCCAGCCTCAAGCTAAGAATGAGGACATACCACCCTGTAATGTCCATTGCAGCAGAGCAAACAGCAAATAGCTAGAAATAAAGATAACACGACGCCAACCAGTTAATTCCAGACCAGTCATAAGTACTAGCGGCAGACCACTTTCAAACACACGTGCCGTTACTTCGATCAAAAAATATGAAACAAGATAAAACAGAGTTATACTTACCGCTATCGTATTCGCATGTCGAAAAAAGAAAGATTTTCCTTGTGATAAAAATAAACCAAATATTACCAACCAGTAAATAAAGCCCATTCCAGAGACATCGGTCATTTGAAACACATACACAGAAGCTTGGCGGGCACCAAAAAGTTGAGCAATAATTCCTGATGATATAGTTAGTATTATAAACACAAACAAACTAACAGATAAATGAGCAATAATTGGCAAACGTTGAGCTTTAAGGACTAATTGTAATGCTATGATTGCAAATACAAAGAAAAAAACTTGCATGTATGAAGGCGGCTATACTTATTAAAAACCAACTCTTTAGACGGCCTTGAGTATAAAAACCTATTAAAAATACAGCAATAGCTAATCCTTGTCTAAGATGTATGATGAAATTTTTCACAAGAGAAGGAGTCAATAAAAACAAAAGTAACCAGAAAACATTATATGGACTTATCCTTATAAAAATATAAGAAAAAAATGAACGCACTACTAAAAATAATAATCCTTAAACTGGTTTCCGGTGTGAAGATTAGTGATAAAACAATGTTTGTTAATAGCCACACAGGTTCATTCGGTATTAATACCGGTAATCCTCGGTTTAAATACATAAAAAATATTACATCAGAATAGGATGCATAGTTTAGGTAGTTAATCCTATCCTTGTATTCTAGCAGAGGAAGTGATTGAAGAGCATAAGCATAAACAAAAGAAAGGAAGAAAATTAAAACATGAAGGTTGAACCCAATATCTATGTGTTTAAATGTGTTGAGGCAAGGAAATAAAAATGTTTTAGGCTTGATAACTAAACAAGACATGTTAATACTCACAATATTGATTATATAAACGCTCCGCTTGATCCAATGAACACTGCATCGCAATAATGTTGCTTAATAAATTACATGCATTATCCTGCTCTGATATCTTTAACATCATTTCACTTGTATGTACCCAATATTGCAGGGCTTCAGAACAGCGATTGGGCAACTGTAAGGCATATTGTTGCAGTAGTTCAGCGGCTTTAGCAAGATCGCCAGTGTGATTTATGTGTATTTGTGCTAATTCTCGGAGAACTGCATCACGTGAGCGTTGTTGCACCGATTGTTCATAGGCACCTATAGCGCGATCAATCTCACCCAAATCCCGGTAAGCACGGCCCAAAAATAGATACTCTTCAAAATTGCCGCGTAGTCTTACGGCTTTCTCGAATGCAGTCACAGCCGCTTCCACTTGTTTAGCACTGTAAAGTGTTTGTCCAAGAAAGAACCAACCTTCAGCTAACTCAGTGTTTAGCTCAATCAACTGGCGGGCGATCAACTCTGCATCAGACCAGTTACGTATATCCATATATGCAAGCCATTGGTAACGTAAAGTTGAAGCTAAATTGGCTGACTCAGGGCCATACCAACTACGAGTATATGTTTCTGTAAATTGTTTTTCATACCTATTATGTGTAGCAGATTCAATATAGTATTGTATAGCAAGTAAAGACTCACCTTTAATATGTACAGAACGTCCAAGAAAAAACCAGGCTGTACTATTACGAGGATCAATCTCAAGAACACGTTTTAGACATTTTTCACGACACAAAGAAGGGTTTCGGCCATAAATATCACGAATACCCTGGTGGAGTAACCAGGATGGATCATTTATGAGACGTGCAGTTGAAGTATAGACCTCACCATGTTCTAAGATTTCCAACAATGCCAAGGCGTATATTGCTCGCTGCTCGTTATGATCATACGCATAGGTTATATATGCTCTTGTTCGTTCAAGCCCATCATGTTGCTTGGCGTAGAATGATACTAAACCTAAATTTCCCATGTTCAGAGAGATTTTAGCCCAAACCGACTGGTGAGATACACTAAGGAATAGCAAAATCAGTGCAACGAGAGCATAGCGCACAAATCGTATGTAAATATTATTTCCCATTAAGCAGACCGCTTTATTGCATCGGGTGCCATGCACAGCAATCTATAATCTAGAATATAACATGGCATAACATCACTCACGATTAAGCTTTCTGCAAGACATCAGCGATCAAAGCCTGATAGCGACGAGTTACTGTTGTGTCACGATACGCTTCCAGCGCGGCATCAGGAATCGGGCGGTGATGCTGTAGAGTGATGACCATTGCCGAAGCCAACGCACGTACATTCCCAACTGGCACAAGCATACCATATTTCCCATCAGCCAGAATTTCACGTGGTCCACTAGGGCAATCGGTTGCGACCACTGGGGTTCCGCATGCTAGAGCCTCAATCAATACTCCAGGCAACCCTTCATGGATTGAGGAGAGGACGAAGAGTTGCGCATGAGCCAAATAAGCAAAAGGATTGGCAGCAAAACCTGGCAACTGCACCACATCAGCAAGGCCGAGATGAGCAACCAACTGTTCAAGGGTTGATCGATCCTTTCCTTCACCCAGAATGATAAGACGTGCATCTTGCTGGGCACGTAGCAGCGCAAAAGCTCGAATTAAGGTAGGAAAATCTTTCTGGTGGGTCAGGCGACCAATACCAATAATCACTGGCGGTTGACCTGGAGCAAACCAGGGATGTTCAACTGGTAACTGTGCCTGTGCAATAAGGCTTGGTGTGACCACCGGGTTGTAAATTACTTCAACAAGGTTTGAAGCTACACCAAACGACTTAATGAGATCATCAGCCACCCCCTGTGATACACACACAACTCGGTTAGCAAAGCGGTAGCACCCCCAGATTAAGATAGGCATCAAATGGTTTCGTAGATCTCTAGATTGATGTAAAGCAATGGAAACTGTAGTGTGGATTGATACAATTGTGTGAATTTTTGTCCCTGCTAAACCAACAGCGAGTATGGCAATAATATTTGTATGATCCATAGCACTAAGCAAAACATCTGGCTTTCGTTGGCGTAATAACTGAACCAGTCGGGGCAATGAAAACAGCACCCGTGGAGACTGTAGATCAATAATTTCTACACTACCATCAAGTTGCTGAATGTAAGCACCGCGTTTCTCCGCTAAGACCAGGCTGGTGTTATAACCCTCTCTAGAGAGCGCCTGGGCAAGATTTAGCATGGATCGTTCAGCACCACCACCAGCCAGTGAGGGTAA
>Ga0308414_1000949_pt1 | contig 18888 bp, 10 predicted proteins | sample HotsprSampleOS50_FD_205667 | JGI IMG/M metagenome (GOLD analysis project Ga0308414, IMG submission 205667) | Hot spring phototrophic mat microbial communities from Octopus Spring, Yellowstone National Park, Wyoming, United States - 20090730_OS50 ...
GCTGGGAAAGTTCGTCGGAATTTTACTGGCGTGTGCGGCAATGTCGTTATTATTGGGCTGGGTGCTGAATTTCGCTCTTTGGGCGATGCCCGAGTTTGACGCAATCAACAAAGATCGTGCATTCGATCCGATGCCGGCGATGGCGAAAGAATGGCTAAGCCCGTATTTCACGATGTTGGTTCCGACGGGACCGGCGCGAACGATCATGCAAGGAACGAGTATCTGGTTTGGTGACACATTTGCCCACTCTTTGGGGATATTGCTCGGTTTTGGCCAAGTGATGATTCTGGTGGCGATCGCCACGGCGTTGGCGACGCGGTTGCCGTTCGTGATCAATTTGGTTTTGTGTCTGGTGGTTTATTTCCTGGGGCATTTGGCTCCGGTCATTGTCAAGGAAACAGATAAATTGCAAGGTGCCGGCGCGGGGGTCGGTTTGATTCGCTTTTTCGGCAACCTGTTTGACACGCTGTTGCCAGCCCTTGAGTTTTTCACGATGGGCCCGGCGATTATCCGGGAAACGCCGCTGGATCTTTGGCAATTTGCCGGCTATGTTCTGGTGCTTACAGGATATGCGATGATCTACACCATGATCGCCTTAATCGTCGGGCTGTTCCTGTTCGAAGATCGCGATCTTGCCTGATTATGCCAATATGCCAATTTTGCCGACTGCCAAAGTCATGGGATTCTCACAAAGTGAGATGACGAGTCGCGTCGAATCTGCTACGTTAGAAGGATAAAGCGATTGTCCGCGAGGCTCACCGGTCTTGCGGGGTGTTCGCCGTATCGTGTAAATTTGATCCCGTGTGAAATTCTCCCGCTCACGGTGAGTTCCCGTGGATGCAAATCCGTTCGCGACAATACGCACGCAGCTCGATGCCACGCCGATCTCGAAATGGCTGGCCGTGGTCGGATCGGTGCTCGGCACATTGATCTTAATGCTGTTGTTTCCGGTCTTGTATTTATTCACCGATTTCCTGGTCACGGAAGGCCGGATCCCGCGATTTCAGCAGTTGCCGGAACCGCAGCAGCAACAGTTTCGCGAACATTGGGAAGCACACGCCGCCACGAATCCGGAGCTCTTGGAGATCTTGAAGCAGATTCAGCCCGCCGTCGCATACCCGCTTCCCGAGGTTGTGCTCTGGGACTATCGCTGGCAAGCCGCGACCTATCAATTTCTGAAGGATCGGGTGGGAGTCGAGGCTGCCGAGGCATATCTGCCATTATCACAGGATTCGTCATCACCTGATTCATCGCGGCCAGCGCCGACCGGACAAAAGCTGGGGATTTTAAGTTCCGTCGTGCGTGAGCGAGATCGCTGGACAGGTCGAGGGCTGGCGTGGCTGGCGCGGTGGAACCACTGGGCGTGGCAGCCGCAAGGGGATCGCCCCGTCAATGTTGAGTATCTGACAGGATTATTTCTGATCGCAATTGCGGTTGTTTCAGTTCGAGGAGTGCTGGGGATTTTGTCGGCATACTGGGCAGCGAATGCCTCGATCAGTGCGGCGAATCGATTGCGGCGAAGCCTTCATACTCATAGCTACCGGCTGAGTGCCGTGGTGATTCAACCGCTGGCCCAGGAAGAAGCCGGGCAACTGATATCGACCCAGGTCGAACAAATCCACGAAGGTTTACAAACCTGGCTCTTGCAATCGTTCCGATGGCCGCTGCTGATCGTGGCGATTCTGGCGATTCTCTTGGCCACCGCCTTCTGGCTGAGCCTCAGTTTAATTTTGTTTGGCAGCCTGGTGTGGTTAATCGCAGGTCAAGTGGCGGCCTGGTTCCGGCAAGATTCGCGGATCGCCAGCCGCCGGGCGGAATCCCGGTTGCTGCTTCTGCAAGAAAATATGACGATGATGCAACTCGTCAAAGGGTATTTAATGGAGCGTTACTCGCAGATCCGGCTGGAGCGTTACTTGTCGGATTTGTCCCGAGCAACGTGGCGGCGGCTCCGTGGCGAGTCAATTTCTCGGCAGGCACTGCTAACAGTGGTGGTGTTGGCCGCGTTGACGATGCTGTATTTCAGCTCGCTGGTTGTGATTGGCGGCGAGCTCTCGTTGGCAGGACTGCTCGTCAAGGTTGTGGCTTTAGCGGCCCTGGTGATCGCCATCAATCGCTGGATCACCGCCCGACAACGGCTGAATCGGGCTCGTGCGGCCGCCGCCGAGGTGCTCGAGTTCCTCGACCGCCGGGGAGATACCGGGCAAGGCCTGGATGCAGAATTTTTGCAACCGATGTCGAAACAGCTGGATTTGGTGGGGGTCAGCCTGCGAGAGCCCGGCACCGGTCGGATGATCTTGGATAACCTGAGCTTGTCGATTCCTTCCGGTAGCAAGTCGGCCGTGGTTTATGCCGATCAAACCGAGGCGCATGCTCTTGTGTTCCTGATTGTCCGCTTCCTCGATCCGACGGCCGGAGAAGTAAAAATCGACGGGAAAAACATTCGCTGGGTCACTTACGAATCACTGCGAACGCAAGTCGGCCTGGTGCTGGAACAATCCCTGACCTTTACCGACACCGTGCTGATGAACATCGGCTGTGGCGACCCAGGCTTCAGCTTGCCCCAAATTATCGAGGCAGCCAAGCGTGTCCACGCCCACCAGTTCATCCAGAATTTGCCTTACGGGTATGAAACCCCGATCGGTGAAGGCGGGGTTTCTCTCACCATCGGCCAGCGATTCCGCATCGCCTTGGCTCGGGCCATTCTCCGTGACCCGTCCATCCTGATTATTGAAGAACCGAGTGAACCGATCGATCCAGACAGTCTGGCATTGATCGACGACGCGATTTCCCAAATTCAGCAACAGCGAACCGTGATTGTGCTTGCTCGGCGGCCGAGCACGGTTAAATCTGCCGACCGGGTTTTTGTCTTGCAGAATGGCAAGCTAGTGGCATCCGGCCGTCACAAAGAATTGCTCGAAGGCAACGAACTTTATCGCCTGCTCCATTTCAAGCAAAGCTTGACGGCTTCAGAAACAGCGTAAAACGACTGGGATGGTGGTGCTCTGCGGACCGACCGCGCGACCCTTTTGTTCGGATTGCGAAAGAACTGGCAACGTCGTGGTAAACTTAGTATCAGGCCGGGATATTTGCCATTCGGAATCACATCGCGGAGCGACTAGGGTGTTGCTCTTGGAACGGAGCGTTCATGTCGTTTGCCTTTGAACTCGAACAAGCCCGCTTTGCGGCGGAGAAAGCGGCTTCGTACATTCTTCAAGAATATTCCTCATTTGTACCGATTCCGGATGCCCCGGCAAGTATCAGCACCCATGTCGATCATGCCAGCCAGGAAATCCTTTTGCAGCATCTGCAGGCGGTGTTTCCCGAGGATGGCATCTGTGCCGAAGAAGCGACGCCGACCGCGGTAGCCAGTCCTCGAGATCGGAAACGAACGTGGGTCGTGGATCCGATTGACGGTACCCGCGGTTTTGCCCGAAAAAACGGGGAATTCTCGATCATGGTCGGGCTGACCGTGGCCGGACAAGCGGTGGTCGGTGTGGTGCTCGAGCCGGTGATTTCCCGCTGGACTTTTGCCCAGCGGGGTGGTGGCTGCTGGGTCCAGTACGGTTCCTCATCGCCGCAGCCTTGCCGCGTTTCCCGGCAGGCCGATGTCTCCGCCGCCGTACTCGTCCAAAGCCGGAGCAAACCGGGGCAGCCGCCGAAGGCGGTGGTCCAGGCGATTCAACCGGGGCGTGTCGTCGAGACATATTCCGCCGGGATCAAACTCGCTTTGGTGGCTCGCGGCGAGGTTGATTGTTACGTCAACGATTACCGTGGCTTCCACGACTGGGATATTTGTGCTGGGCAAGTGCTTGTTGAAGAAGCCGGTGGCCGAGTCAGCGAATTCAACGGCACTCCGATTCGCTACGGCCAGGGCGAGCGGATGCTCCGCCGGGGGATGTTGGCCAGCAACGGTTTAATCCACGAGGAATTGATACGTCGCCTGGCATCGTTGTAAACAACCGGAGCCACCCGGATCATTCCGAGGCTTCCCGCTGTGCCGATGCGTCGCGCAAATCCAGGCAAACCACTTTCTGATGATCCCGCAGGTAGAGACGGCCAGCAACAAGAATCGGTAACGCCCAGCAGTCGCTTTTCGAACCGTCGAGAACCTTCTCACGTTGACCGCGGAAGCGAAACTCGTGCGGATCGGCCTCGGCCAGAAAGACCGTACCACGTTGCGTGAGTCCGACAAGGTGCTTGCCCGCCAAAATGAGGCAGCCTTTCTCGAGCGCTTGCTCTCGATCGTCGCGAGCTATCCAATGTTCGACAACTTCCCCTTCCCGGAGATTCACGCATCGTAACGTGTTATTGTCATAGCCGTAGAGATGGCCGTCGTGATAAACCGAGGTCGAGTGATGATTCATCATCACCCGGCCCTTGCGGAAGTAGACCACCCGGGCATCGACTTGTCCGGGGCGAGTTTCGGGATCACCCGAATGGAGTTCCAGCAGCATGCAGCCTTTGCCGTAGTTCGACGAGAGAAAAACATAATTGCCGATGACGAGGGGTGTGGCAATATTGCCGTAATGATCGGTCCGCCAGGGGTGCGACCAGAGAATGCGGCCGCCAGTCGGATCGACACCGAGGACAGAGGTGCCGGAGACGGCGACAATTTGCCGGACACCCGCGGCGGTGACGGCGACGGGCGAACTGTAGCCGATCGGATCGTTGCCTGCTGTCCAGCGAAGTTCGCCAGTGTCGGCGTCGAACGCGGCCAAGGTGCCGAGTTTCCCGCCCGCCTGGAGAAGAATTAAGCCCCCTTCTGCTAGAGGAGAACAGGCCAAGCCCCAAGTAGGAATCTCGGCAGCGAACGCCGATTTCAAATCGTGTTTCCAGATGACCTCCGGCGGCGAATCGCCCTGGACAAGCAAGCAGTGAAAGATACCCGTCGCACCCAGGCAATATAACCGATGTTTGTACCACAACGGCGTCGCTCGAGGGCCAGCATCATAAGAAATCCCGGCAGCAGCGTAATCCACGGGATATTCATGCACCCAAAGTGGCTGACCCGAATCCGCTTGCAGACATACAATTCGCTCTTGATCCCCGAGCCGATCGAGTGTGTACAGGCGATTTTCTACCAGAACGAGCGAGGAATAACCGCCACCACAGGGAGTCGTCCAGAGGATTTCCGGCGGAACTGCTTTCCAGTCGGTGCGGAATGGTCCTTCCGGAGCACGGCCATCCCGGCCGGGGCCGAACCACTGTGGCCATTCCTTGGCCGCCGCGGCTGGGGAGACCGCAAGTTCCGTGGTTTGAAGTTTCTGCAACGCGACAGCATCGACCGATTCTCGATCAAGCCAATGCGGCCGTTTCCAGCGAATCATCAAGACGAGGCCAGCAACAAGACATGCCAGCGTCAGACCGCCGAGCAGAAGCCGCAACGCCCCGCCGGCCTGCCGACGACAGCGGAAACAGTCACGGTCAAACGGCATCATCATCGCTCGACTCCTCGAATCGCTAAGGCCATTGCGGCAAACACCACAGCATGGCGATGCTCGCTGCCGTTCTTCTTATTCACAGGGGGTAGACCCGGATCATCACGCACGGGCGATCTCAGTAAACACTTCGCGAGCAGCCGCAATTGTCTGATCAATTTCCGACTCGGTCATCGCGGCCGAGAGAAAGGCCGCTTCAAACTGACTGCAGGGCAGGTAGAACCCGCGATCCATCATTCCCCAGAAAAACTGGCTGAATCGAGCGGTGTCGCTGGTGCTTGCGGTTGCAAGATCAATAACGGGTGTGGCAGTGAAAAAAAGCGTCCACATACTGCCGACGCGGTTAAGTTGATGCGGGAGACCGGCTTGGCTCGCGGCCTGCTGCAATCCCTCGGCGAGTCGGGCTCCGAGACGCTCGAGAGCGTCGTAGGGCGGATGCTGGCGGAGTTGTCGCAGCGTCGCGATGCCGGCGGCCATGGCGACGGGATTTCCAGAGAGGGTGCCGGCCTGAAAAACGGGGCCCGAAGGCATTACCTTCGCCATCACCTCGGCACGGCCACCGTAAGCACCCACCGGATAGCCGCCACCGATGATCTTACCGAGTGCGGTCAGATCCGGTTGATCGCCGAGTAGTTCCTGGGCACCACCGTATGCCAAGCGAAAACCCGTCATCACTTCGTCGTAGATCAGAAGTGCTCCGTAATGCTGCGTGAGTCGGCGAAGTTCGCGGCGAAATTCCTCACGGGGAACCACCAGTCCCATGTTGCCGACGACCGGTTCGAGCATGACCGCCGCGATTTTGTCTCCTTTTGCTTGAAATAGCCTCTGCAATGCGTCCACGTCGTTGTACGGAAGCACCAGGGTATCCTGGGTCGCGCCGAGCGGAACCCCGGGGCTGTTCGGCACCCCGTGAGTCAGAGCACTCGAGCCTGCGGATACCAGCAATGCATCGACGTGGCCGTGGTAGCACCCGGCAAATTTGACCACCAGATCACGGCCGGTCGCGCCACGAGCGAGCCGCAAGGCACTCATGGCGGCTTCCGTTCCACTACTGACAAAGCGAACCATCTCGATTGAAGGCACTGCCTCGATCACCAGTGCCGCCAGTTCGCTTTCAAGTTCCGTCGGGGCTCCGTAACTGGTTCCACGCTGCAAGGCAGTGGTTGCCGCTTCAACGACGGCCGGATGACAGTGGCCGAGGATCATCGGCCCCCAGGACTGGATAAAGTCAAGGTAGCGATTGCCATCGACATCCGTCAGGTATGCCCCTTCCGCCCGGGCGATGAAGATCGGATTGCCGCCGACTGCCCCGAAGGCGCGAGCCGGGCTGTTCACCCCGCCAGGAATCAGCGTCCGGGCTCGGGCAAACGCCTCGGCAGATCGGGGTCGATTCACTCGGCTGCCGCACACTGAAGCCATGTCAAAAATCCTTCGCTGGAGAGCAAAATCGAGGAGTGTCGCGGGATCAGGCACCGGGGCGGTGATCGAACCGCGATGTCGGGAAATTGACTGCGTCGGCGACGGGCAGACCCCGAACTCTTCCGCATTTCTTTTCCACTCACAATCACGTTAATCAACGATCAACCGCCGGCGTGACTTCGCTTATTGTGGCAGCGACTTTTTCAGGGTTTCCGCCTGATGGACCAGGGCCTGAATCGCTTCCGAGGAATCAGACTGATAAAGGCGAATAATTTCTCGACAGCCGTTACGAACTTCTCGCAAACCTTTGCGGTCGTCGGGCTGCTGGAGAACTTCTTGAGCCCGACTCTGAAGCATCTGCAATTTTTCTCGGATTCGTTGTTCGCGGCTATCAGTTGCGGCGTTCCAATTGCCGGACTGGGAGGCTAGGTTAAAGTCTCGTTGCCGGGCAAGCAAGTACAGAGCACGTTGATCGGGCTTATTTTCGGCCCGCGATGCCAGTTCTTTCCAGGCCGAGCGTGCTTTTGCCAGGTCGCCGAAATCTTCGCTGCGGAGTCCGAGGTCGGCCAGACTTGCTGGATCGCCTTCCTCGTACCGTTTCGGCTCGCGATCGAAATCACGCTGTTCTTGGATCGCCGCACGCAGTTTCTGCAATTCGGTGGGAACTTTTGTCCGGATCATGTCCAGGTGACGATCCGCCACCCATCGTAGTGACGCACGGGTGGCGACATCATCATTCCCGTACTCGCCCTCGGTTAAATCGGCTTGCTTTTGACGAACCGCCTCCCAGGCATCCGCCGATCGGATCAGTTCTCCCGACTCCTCGGCCTCCAACGCCAGAACGGCGGCAGCATACGCATCCGGGTCGAAACGCTCGGCATTATTCCGCAATTTGCTGTGGAACCGTTTCAGCAGGATGGTTTCCGTTTGCAACGCCTTTGCCTGGCGGTATTCTTGGCGAATCTCATCGACTTCCGGTGCTGCTTGTTCACCGAAGCGACGAAGAAATTCGGCGGCGAGTTCCAGCCGCGCTTCGGGGGGTGCCGCCAACACGGCAGCATGGGCGGTTTTCATGCCAGGCGGTGTCAAAACATAAATTAAACCGCCGAGAATGATTCCGAGCAACAGTCCAGCCGCCCCCAACCCGACCCACGGTTTGCGATACCAGGCATCGCCTTTTTTCTTTTTGCGTTTTTTCCCGGTCTGACGCAAGGATCGAGCCGCTTCCCGATCATGCTCATCGAGTTCCGTGGATGCAATCGGTCGATCGATCTTGCGGGCATTTGCTAATTCGGCACCAACGCTTTGCTGATTCTTCACCTTCTCTTCGACATCCGCAAGCATCCGTCCCACGGTGGCCGCATCCAAGGGGCGGTTGTCCTTATCTTTTTCCAGCAAAAACATTACCAGATTATCCAGCCAGATCGGAATCTCCGGGTTGAGCCGGCGTGGCCGGACCGGCGTCTCATTCACATGTTTCAAAAACATATCGACGGTGGTCTCGGCAAAAAACGGCTTTTTCCCGGTCAGCAATTCGTAAAAGACCACGCCCAGGGAATACAGATCGGATTTACAGGTCAGATCGCGAACCCCTTTGCATTGTTCCGGAGACATGTAAGCCGCCGTCCCAATCGTGCTGTTTGCCCCGGTTAATGCCGTCACGTCCGTATCTTTTGCGATCCCAAAGTCGGTCAGCTTGAGATTATTATCCCGAGTGATCATCAAGTTTGACGGCTTCAGATCCCGGTGAATGATTCCTTTATCGTGAGCGTGTTGCAACGCCGAACAAAGCTGCTTGCCCCAATGGACGACATCTTCCCAACTGATCCGGCCACGCCGTTTCAAAATCGCATCGAGTGGCTCGCCATCGATAAATTCCATGGCGATAAACTTCGTCCGGCTCGGTTTATGAGTCCCGGAGGCTCGGTATCGCACAATGTGCGGATGCCGAAGCTGCTGCAAAATATTCGCTTCCCGCTCAAATCGTGCAATCGCACTCTCATTGCCGATCAAAGCGAGTGAAACCACTTTCAAAGCCACTGGCTCAATCCGCTGATCGTCCCGATGCCAGTGAGCCATGAACACGGTGCCCATCGCACCGCTGCCAAGTTCACGTTCAATCTCGAACGGACCAAAACGCTGTCCGACAAGCATGGGACTCACTCCGCCAAGGATCTTGAATCCTCGAGTTAATTCTAGCGGTTATCCAGCAATTCCGCTGCCGGTTTTTCCGAGACAGCCTGCCGAATAGTTTCACTGGAACAATGTCCGAGAACAAAACGCGATTCACCATGATCTCTGCAATCGACCCCGTGTCGATCGTCGTTTATAATGTTGGAGATGCGATTGAACCCGGACGGTATCGGCTGGGCAACTTGTCGGATGCTGTCACCAGGAGCCACATTCATGGCCACTGTCCTTGATCCACCCTCAGAAGCACGATCGAAAATCGAAAGTCAGCTCGATGCCGAGCTTTGCCGTACCGCGAACACCATCCGGACCTACGACTTTCTCACTGGCATTGCCCTCCTGGCGATTGTTATTTTCGGCTACGGTCTCTCGATCATGCTGCTGGATCGGAGTTTCGAACTACCCGCCATCATCCGACAACTGGGTTTCCTCGGCTTTCTGGCTGCAGTCGCATTCGTCGCCTATCGCTGGATCATCCGCCCCTGGCAACGTGCCGTGAATCCTCGCTTTGCTGCCCGGCTGGTCGAATCCACCATCCCGGATGCCAAAAATGCCGTGATCAACTGGGTGGATCTCCGCGATCGAGAACTTCCCCCCAGCGTGCGCGCTGAGATCAGCAGCGAAGCTGCCGCTGGCCTGAACGATGCGGATCTGCACCAAGCCATTGATTCCCGGCCGCTCCTCTGGCTCGGCGGCCTCGCCCTGATCTTGTTTGCTGGCATCGCCGTGCTCTTTCTCGTCTGCAAGCCGCCCCAATTTTTCTCGCTGCTCAACCGAACCTTTCTCCCGTTCCAGGATAAAGCGATCGCCTCGCAGACACAAATTCAATTGCTCATCCCCGAGACCGGAAATGCCACCATCACCGCCGGAAACCCACTCACCATTGCCATCCGACTCCTCGGGCGAGTCCCAGATACAGGTAGCCCCGAACAACCCCGTCTCGAATACCGCTACAACCTCGCCGCGGATTACGAGCAACTCCCCTTATCCGCGGGTGTCACCCATCGTGACTGGTCAATTACCGTCCCCGACCACGTCATTCAAAACGGCTTCTGGTATCGCCTCGCGGCCGGTGACGCCCGCACTCAGGAATTCCGCATCGACGTGCAAACCCGGCCGATGCTCATTGCCTATGAAGCCCGCTATGTTTACCCGAACTATTTGCGGCTCGAACCGGAAATTGGCTACGAACCCCGGCTCGAAGCCTACCGGGGCACCGAAGTCACCCTGACCGTTCGAGCTAACCGGGAACTCCGAAACGGTAAGCTCTTTCTCTCGGATCGCATCCAGCCCCTTAACGGCGAAGTCGTCGGTCCCGCACGCGATCAACTCCGCTTTCAACTGACCTTGAAAGAAAGCGGCACCTACCGCCTGCAATTTACCCCCACCGATTCCGACACCGCGATACCCACTCCCGCCTATCCGATTAAAGTCCTCCCGGATGATCCGCCCTCGGTGCTTATTCTCAAACCCGAACCAGAAGAAATTTCACTCCCAGCCAACGGCCTGCTTGCCGTGGATGGCCAGGTCTCTGACGATTTCGGAATCGATACGGTGACCCTGCAATTCCGCCTGGCCGGTGACAACGGACAGCCGCTTCAACCTCGACCCTACTGCAACGGAGAACAAATCAGCTTCCGCCGCGACACCGATGGCTCGTATCCCACCAGCCTGGAAGTCAAAGACTCCCTCCCGCTGCAAGAATTGCGCACCGAAGCCGGCGAACCGGCCCGGCTCCGCGAAGGGATGATCCTTGAATACTGGCTCGAAGCCCGCGACAATTGCACGGTCCCCGAGGCCAACCTCGGTCGATCTGCGATCAAACGAGTCAAAATCCTCGCACCGGTGCTCGAACCCAAGCAGCAACAGGCTCAACAACAAGCGGCCGCCGACCGCCAGGCTGCGGACCAGAAACATCGTCAACAACAAGCACAGCAATTGCAACACGAACCCCGCGAACCAGCCGCTCCGCTGCACCAAAAGCCATCCGACGAGCAGCCCCCTCAGCGTCAACCGGACCAAGGAGAACAAGAAAACCGTGCCGGGAATCCTGCCGCCGCCCCGCCGCCGGACTCGGCCCCCGACTCCCGCCAAACCAAACAGCCCGATGATACCGCCGGAATGCCGCCCTCGCGCCAGCCGGAGCCGGCCACCAACCCCCCGATGACGGAACCGATGGCCACGCCGTCAGGCGAATCCAGCCGCACAACCAGCGACACCCCGCAAAAGACCGCGAGCACTGAACCGTCACCGTCTGATCAAGATCTCCAAGAAAAAGCGCGTCAAATTGATCGGGCCATCCAGGAACAGCAACAACCAGGACAAGCTCGTGCCGGCAACGAATCCCCCGACTCTTCCGGCAAAACTGCCACGGCTGAATCCAAGTCCGAGCCGATGCCCAAGACCGAAACGCCGAATCAAACCAAATCCGGCGCTGCTTCCGGCACCGATCCCGCTCAAGCAAAAGACGCCCCTGCACCGGCAACGCCCCCAGAGCCCGCCGAAGCCAAGCCGGCTTCCCAGACGACAAACGATGCTCCTGCTCAGGCCAGCGCCAACAAGCCGCAACCCGCACCGAACGCCGAGAACGCCCCGGGGGAAATGAAATCATCCCCGCGTCAAGATTCCCAAGCCGAACCGATGCCCCGCGAAGGGTCCACATCGGCCCAAAACAATGCCGGCCAAGCACGGACCAGCGCAGAGCAGCAAGCACAACCCGCCGAGCAGTCCGACGCTCGGCCCGGTCAAGCCAAGCCAAACTCGTCCTCCAACCCTGGACAAGAAAAACCAACCCCCGCCAACCAAACTAAGGATGCGTCAGAACCGGATCCCAAGCGTGCGGGCGGCCACGCGAAATCAGACCAGCCGACCGATCCCGCTCAGGCGAAACCCACGCCAGCGACCGCGGCTGATTCCACGTCCCAGCCGGACAACCACACACCCACGCCGACGGAATCCAAGTCCGGCCCAGAACAAAACGCCGCTTTGACCCCCGGTCAAAAACCGCCCGCTGAAAGCAAACCGGCTGGGCGTGACTCCACGTCCGAAGCCGATCCCAATCAGATGGCCGGCTCCACGACTCAAAAGCCTGAGCCATCGCTTCCCCCCGGGCAAGAAAAACCCAGCCCCGCCGCCGGGAATCCGCAAAAGGCAGAGGCCGGCAAACCCGAACGTTCAAACCAATTTCCCCCACCAAACCCGAATGAAAAAGGCGAGCTTGACCGAGAACTCGGCCGCGGCAACGGACCCGCCGGCCCCGAAGATGTCGAACGCCTAACCCGAGAAGCCAACAAACTCGATTCTCCTGACCCGAACGAACGCCAAGAGGCGGAACAACGCTTCGATGACCTTCTTGGCAAAAAGGGCCGCGAAGAATTGCAAAAACAACTCCAACAATCAAAAACGGGCACCCCCGAACAACGCCAACAAGCCCAAAACAATATCAGTGAACTCGCCAAGAAAGCCGCCAATAACCAACGACAAGCAAACCCCACCGCCGACGAAATCGATGAATTGAAGAAAAAAGCACAAGATCTGGCCTCGGAAGACCCGACAAAACGAGCCGCCGCAGAAAAGGAATTTGATCAGCACCTCGGCAAAAAGGGCCGCGAAGAATTGCAAAAACAACTCCAACAATCAAAAACGGGCACCCCCGAACAACGCCAACAAGCCCAAAACAATATCAATGAACTTGCGGAACAAGCCGCGCGACACCAAAAACGTGCCGAGCAAGCCCGCCAACAAGCCGAGCAACTCGCCCAACAAGCCGGCGATCTCGCCTCCGACGACCCCAACAAACGCAAAGCCGCCGAAGAGAAGTTCGATCAGACCCTCGGCCAAGAACGCCGCAAACAATTGCAGCAAGCGATGCAAGACCTGAAATCCAACAACCCCGAACAACAACAACGCGGTGCCGAAAAACTTCAGGAACTCGCCAACAAAGCCGCCGAAATGGCACAAACGAATGACGCTCCCCCAGATTCCGAACCTCGTGGAGATGACATCCGACCTGGAGGAGCAGGGGCACGCGGCATGCCAGAAAAGTTGCTCGAAGACGACCCCAAAAACCGGCTCAAAACCGCCGAGCTTCAACTCGAACGATTCGAAAAAAATCGATATAATAAGGAATTGCAAAACCGGCTCGGCTTCACACCCGAAGAATATGAACGATTCCTCGAGTCCTATCGCGCGATGGTGGAACGGCAACGCCAACAACTTGCCGCCCAGCCGCAGCCCGCGACAGAGCAGCCAAAACAGCCAGCCGGCCCAGCTACCTTAAAAGTCGGCGGTGGCGAAAAAGTCGAAATCCGACCAGACGCCAATCCTCCGACGGTCGGAAGCACAGGACCCAGCCAGGCACCACCCGGCTTCGCCGAAGCCCAGAAACGCTTTGCTGAAGAAGCCGCAAAACTGCGACGACAATCCGGGTCGCTCCCCTAATCCGTCGGCGAAGGAACGAACGCACCCAATAGCGGAGTGGGGGGCATCAGCACGCCCCACTCCCGATCACAACTCCACGGATGCCGCCAGCCAGACAAGACTCACTCGTTTCCACCACCCTTCATTATGACCAGCCACCGCTATCTCGCCTCCTTCGACAGTCGACGCGCCGTCCACCGCTTTACCGACATCCTGGTCATCGGTGCCGGAATCGCAGGGTTGCGGGCCGCCTTGGAAGTGCCTCCCGATCTTGATGTTCTCGTCGTCACTAAAGACCGGATCACCGAAAGCAACAGTAGCTATGCCCAAGGCGGTATTGCCGGCGTTCTTTCTCCCGAAGACCGCTTTGAACATCACGTCGAAGATACCCTCATCGCCGGCGACGGCCTTTGCGACCGCGCCGTGGTCGAGATGGTCGTACGCGAATCACCCGCCCAAATCGAACAACTGATCAAGTGGGGCACACGCTTCGATCTCGAAAACGGGACGCTAGCCCTCACCCGTGAAGGTGGCCACAGCCACCGCCGAATCGTCCACGCACTCGGGGATGCCACGGGGCACGAAGTGATGCGGGCGATGATTGCGACCGCTAGGGCCACCCCAAATATCACAATCTGGGATGATACCTTCACCATCGATCTCCTCACCCGCGACGGGGTTTGCGTCGGAGCAATTGTCTGGCGCGACAAACAGGGGATCATCTTGATCTGGGCAAAACAAGTCATCCTGGCATCGGGCGGCTGCGGCATGGTCTACCGCGAAACCACCAATCCACCGGTCGCCACCGGCGACGGCATGGCCGCCGCCTACCGCGCCGGTGCCGAACTCCGCGACATGGAATTCATGCAGTTCCACCCCACCGTGCTCTACGTTGCCGGCTCTTCCCGATACCTCATCTCTGAAGCCGTTCGAGGTGAAGGAGCGTACCTCCGGGATGTCCATGGAGAACGCTTCATGCTGGCGGAGGATCCCCGGGCGGAATTGGCCCCACGCGACATCGTGTCCCGAGCCATCTTCAAAACGATGGAACGTACCCAGCACCCGAATGTCTATCTGGATCTGTCGCATCTTGATCCGGTGCTGGTGCGGAACCGCTTTCCCGGCATCAACCGGGTGTGCCGGGGCTTTGGCCTGGACATTACTCGCGACCGGATCCCGGTCCGACCCGGTGCCCACTACATGATCGGCGGCGTCACGATCGACATGGAAGGCCGGACCAGTTTGCCCGGGTTGTGGGCCGCCGGCGAAGTCAGTTCCAGCGGCCTCCACGGTGCTAATCGGCTCGCTTCGAACAGCCTCGTGGAAGGTCTGGTCTACGGTGCTCGCTGCGGCCGCGGCGCGGCACTGGCTGCCCGAGAACAAAAAGCTGAACTCCGTGTTCCGTTGATCCGACATCATGTTCCCGCGGAAGACAAAGTCAACGGTCTGAATGTCGCCGATGTGACAAACTCCTTGCAAGCCTTGATGGTGCGGAAGATGGGGATCGTCCGCGACGCCACTCGGCTGAAAGAAGCTGCCGCCGATGTCGAGTTCTGGTGCAAGTATGTTCTTTCCCGCGAATTTGACACTCGCGCCGGCTGGGAATTGCAAAACATGCTGACCGTCGCCCGGCTAATGATCGCTGCCGCCATCACCCGCGAAGAGTCACGCGGAACTCACTACCGCCGCGATTTCCCCGAACGTGTCGATGAGGTCTGGCTCCGCCACATCACAAGTCCACCCGCGGAATATTGGGACAAATCCGAGACAACTGCAAACACTCACTAAACTCCAGACTCAACACTCCACAGCCCGGCCATCCGCGGATTGATCCTGAAGTCCTCTCCGTTGGCAGCGATGATGCGGCCACCAGGTTAAATCTTGCATGGGGATCCGTCCCAACTCCGCTGCAGCCAAGTCCGCAGCCACTGCCCTTCATCGGCAACTGCTCGACCCTGCGCCGCGTCCCACAGCCAGGCACGGCCAGTGCGAAGGCTCTGTTCCGCCAGGGCAACGATGACCACGGCTGCCGCTCCGATTTCAGGCGGTGCCAGGGTTTGCCGATCTCGCCGACCGACGCAATCCAAAAAGTCCCGCCATAATGCTTCCGTCTCGTTTCGCGGCGGGGTCACCGTCAACTTTTCCGTCGCCTCTTCCCGGAAGATTTCATACCAGCCCTTGCCAAGGCGAATGCTCCCGAGCCGGCCGCGTATCTGTTCTTCCGCTGCGGTGTCATTCACGGTCGACCCGCTGATAAGCAGTTGACATCCTTCCCAGAAATCAGCGGCAATCGTGGCGACATCGGCAACGTCGCGGCCATCATGCTCATGAAACAGCCCGCCAGCCGCTGCCACTCTCCCGGGGAAACGCAGCCCTGTGCCCCGCAGCAATCGACAAACAGGGTGATAATAAAAATCGGTGAACGGTCCGCCGGAAAACCGTGAATCACAACGCCATTGTGCGAAGGTGGCTGCGTCAAACGGACACTGTTCCGGCGTCGGCCCGATCGGGCAGCCGCGAACCTCGAACCGATGGCCAAGAAACAGATCCCAGTCGATCGTGGCCGGGTTCATCGCCTCGGAGAGCCGGTAAAATCGCCACTGCCCCCGTGGATCGGAGCGAAAGACTCCCGCCGACACATGAACCAGCGGGCCAATCACGCCCGCCTGAATCCGTTCAGCCACGACCGAGCCGATCGGATCGGCCAATGATTGGATCCCGACGGTACAGACACGCTCGGTCCGATTCAGAACCGTCAACAGTTCAATCGCCTCGGCGGCAGTTCGAGTCATCGGTGCTTCGACAAACAAATCCTTGCCCGCCGCAGCCGCATCCAGGCACATCCGCCCGTGCCAGTGATCCGGGGTCGCAATGCAAACGGCGTCGACATCCTTGCGATCGAGCAAGCGGCGATAATCCTTCACCACATGAGTCGGATTGTCTGGATCGAGACCGCATTTTCGAGCGGAAGGGTACAAGCCTTGAGAATAATTCCGCTGACTGATCGTCTTGCCGAAGCGATGTTCGTAGGTTTCTTCCAGGCCATCCCAGACATCGCAGACGGCCACCGCCGCGACTGCCCCAGTTTCCCGTGCCAGTTTTTGCACCAGGTGAATATGAGCCTGTGCCCGGGCTCCGCAGCCGAGAAAGGCGATCCGTAAACTCCGATTGCTACCGGGCACCCGGGCATAACTCGCCGCCGTCAACGGCAACGCCGCAGCCGCTGCTGCCGTGGTCTGGCGAAAAAAAGAGCGGCGATTCACCGGCCGATGTTCAATAACAGGTGGATTGCACTCAGATCCAGGCATGACAACGATCTCGGTCGGAAACGATCTCCAGCTTCAGCATAACGTCTTATGCCATGCGACTGAAGATGGCTTGCCGCTGCTACCCCGACATCCTCGGCCGACCTGCGGACTTGATCGTCTGCATCCTCTGGAACTTGTGTGACCACAGCAGGTCACGGAATGACCAGGGTTTCTGCCATGTTCGACGGCATTTTCAGTGGTTGCCCCGAGAACGCTGCAACAATCGGCTTCTGGCATCGCATCTGCAATACGCTGGTCGCAGCAAATCTCATCAATCCGAGCCGCTTTCTCTGGGAGAAACCGATGCTAATGAAACCCCGCTGTGCCTTCACTCTGATCGAGCTTCTGGTGGTCATCGCCATTATTGCCATTTTGATCGGGCTATTACTGCCCGCGATTCAGAAGGTTCGTGAAGCTGCCGCTCGCACGAAGTGTCAGAACAATCTCAAGCAACTCACCCTGGCCGTCCATCAGTATGAAAACGCTTACGGAAAGCTGCCGAATTCGAAGCGAACGGAAAGCGAAGCGACGGCGACAGAAGGAGCAAAAAGCTGGGCCCTCGACATCTTCCCGTTCATCGAGCAAGACAATTTTGCCCGGATGTATGACCGCTCCAAAAACTGGTGGGAACTGGGCGATCCGGTGGCCGAGACCGGGCTGGTGATGTTTCACTTCCCGCTGTTACTTTGCCCGTCCACACCGAATCCGAAGCGGTTTCAGGACAAGAATGACACCCCACCCCGCAAGAAAGGGGCCGTCACCGATTATTTTGTTGTCGAGGGAGTGTCGGCCAACTTCGGCTCGCAAGTACTGGGCTCTGCTGCCCCGCCCTTCGACGCCGCCAAACCGGGGGCTCTCGAACCGGCCGTTGCCGGACGTGATACCCGCACCACGATCGTCATGGTCTCGGATGGCACCTCGACGACTGTCTTGTTTGGCGAATGTGCTGGCCGCGAGGATGTCTGGCGAAACGGTAAAATGACACCAGCGTTGGCGAACAAATCCGATCCGAACTGTGCCCGGGCCCGCGGTGGAGCCTGGGCCACAAATGATAACCCCTACGCTCTTGGACGGCCACCCCTCTGGTGCAACTCCGGCAACTCCGCCTTACCGGCATATACGGCCGCCATGAAAATCAACGCCACGAATGAGCACGGCGGACTGTACTACAGCTTCCACTCGGGCAGTGCCAATGTCGCCTTTCTGGACGGCTCCGTGCGCAGCCTCAGCGAGCAAACTCCGCTGTTTACCCTCGGAGCGATGGCCACACGGTCAAACGGCGAAACCGTGACGGAGTAATTCACTCAAACGGTGTTCCAGTTGAATTTGCAGCGATTGATCGTAATCCTGATGCAGGGTAATCCCCAGTTGCTTCAAATGATTCGGGAACTGAATCCGGGCTGCAGTCTCGCGGACTTTCTGCACCGAGGGCAGCAGCAGTCCGAGAAGAATCGCGATGCTGCCGATGACATAAAGCAACTCGACCAGTGTGGGAATGCTGGTCGGGGAATCAATCCATGAGAACCCTTTGGTGCAGGAGTATTCGGCGTTCTCGCAGTCCTCGGCAAACGTCTCAGGATGCCTGAAGACTGCACCTGCCACGATACCATTTCCTGATGATGATGCCGGCAATACCGAGGCAAATTCGGGGAGCCGCATCACGGTTGCTGGGGAATCAATTCATACACGGCCAGCCGCCCTCGGCCCCGCAGGTACAGCAAGCCTCGGCTGACCGCAGGCGGAGCCCAGCAGGGGTAGGCCAGGTCCGGATTCTCCCACCGGGCTACTTCCTCGTATTTTTCCGGATTCAGCTTGATTAAACGGAGCTCAGCGTATTCCCCCAGGCTCAGAAGATGGCCATCAATTTTCAGAAGCGTGCAGCGGCTGGTACGGCGTTCTTTCCACTTGACCTCGCCACTGGCCAGGTCAATGCAACGAAGTTCAGCCTCGTTGCTGTGCCGACCCGAGCAGCCGTAGATCATCCCGCTGTCGATGATCGGGGTGCACCAGTGACTCAACAAGATTTTTTCGAAGCGGTCGTTATTGGCATCGCTCCAGACCGGACTGACGCGATTATCCTTGCCAATTTTCACCAGCGCGGTGCCGACTTCGTA
>Ga0308414_1000951_pt1 | contig 18868 bp, 15 predicted proteins | sample HotsprSampleOS50_FD_205667 | JGI IMG/M metagenome (GOLD analysis project Ga0308414, IMG submission 205667) | Hot spring phototrophic mat microbial communities from Octopus Spring, Yellowstone National Park, Wyoming, United States - 20090730_OS50 ...
TAAATTTTGAAAAGTAGCAGAAACTGTAGAACCTCCAACAGATAACCCTTTTACACGCCCATTTCCTAATGAACTAGCAACATTAGAACCGAGGTTCCACGTAGAAGAACCACTGACATCTAGTTTATTAGATTGAATATCTGTAGGACTACCAGAGTCAGCACCCACACTTGTGACATTTTTTGTACTTTTAGTAGAATCTGAATAAATAGCTGTAGCTGTATAAGATACCTCTGCATTTATTGGAATAGATGCATAAGGTGGATATACAGAAATTCCTACCAGCTGTTTGCCCCCTACATTTGAACTAGTAGAACCTGAATTAGGTCCTGAACTAGAATTTTCATCGTCATACAAAACTGAGCCAAACGAGAAGAAAAGCTGTGATCTTTTCTTTGAATCACTACAGTTTGTAAACGAGAGAAGAAGAATTAAGATGAATATCATACTCCTCATAGTTTTAAACTCCTTTTGTTATACTTACTCTAGACGAAATTTTTTCTCTATTTGAAACAAAAAAAGTTATTCAAAAAAAAAATTTTTTAGGAAATGTAAAATTGATATGAACAAAGAAAAACTTAAATTTTTAAACTCTAATCAAGTAAGAGAAATTGCACAGAAATTTCAAACTCCTGTCTTTGTCTATTCAGAGAAAGAAATTGAAAATCGCTGTAACGTTGCAAAAAACTTTCCTAATGCTTTTGGAATTACTGTACGTTATGCCATGAAAGCCAATCCTAATGCTAAAATTTTACAAATTATGCACAAAAATGGAATTCATATTGACGCTAGTTCTATATATGAAGTAGAGAGAGCTTTATTAGTTGGTTTTTCTGCTCATCAAATCCTATTAACGTCTCAACAACCACCGAAGCCAGAAAAATTAAAAGAAATTGTAGAAAAAGGAGTTCAGTTCAATGCTTGCTCTCTCTATCAATTGGAACTTTTTGGAAAAATTTTTCCAAATCAAGAGATTTCTATTAGAATCAACCCAGGTCTAGGGTCTGGGCATACTAAAAAAACTGATGTAGGAGGTACAAATTCTTCTTTTGGTATTTGGCATGAATATATTGATAAAGTAAAAGAATTATTGAGTAAGTACAATTTAAGCGTTATACGTGTTCATACTCATATTGGTTCAGGAAGTGATCCTGAAGTTTGGAAAGCTGTTGCAAAACATACCTTAGAATATGCAGAAATTTTTCCTACTGCCCAAATAGTAAATTTAGGGGGAGGATATAAAGTAGGCAGAATGTCTGATGAAAAGACTACTGATTTTCAAGTTATAGGAGAGCCTGTCAAAAAATTATTTCAAGAATTTGAACAAAAGTATAATCGTAAACTACATTTAGAGATTGAACCTGGCACTCATATGCTTGCTAACTGTGGAGTTTTAATTTCTGAAATTGTAGATATAGTAGACACAGGCCAGAAAGGTTATACTTTCATTAAGTTAGATACAGGAATGGATGCTAATACACGCCCTTCTCTATATGGAGCAAGGCATCCTTTAATTGTTGTCCCAAAAAATAGAGAAAGTAATGGGGTAGAAAAAGAATATGTAGTAGTAGGACATTGTTGTGAAAGTGGGGATTTATTTACTCAAAAAATGGGAGGAGATCTAGAGACTAGGGTTTTAGATTTTGCAGAAATTGGAGACTATATGGTAATGGAGGGGGTAGGGGCTTATTGTGCAGGTATGTCCACTAAAAATTATAATTCTTTTCCTGAGACTCCCGAAATCCTCATTACAAAAGAAGGAGAGTTGAAAGAAATTCGCAGGCGACAAACCTTAGCACAAATTATAGAAAATGAAATATTTGATTAGGAGAAAGCATGTTAGAAGAATATACCCAAAACATACATACTTACAACCAATTAGGCAACCTAAATCAGGAAAAAATTCCAGAAAGACTAACCCATGCTAAAGGGACAGGGGCACATGGATATTTTAAAGTAACACAAGATCTCACATATTTCACCCAAGCTAATTTTTTAAGTTCAATAGGAAAGCTTACTCCTGTCTTTGTAAGATTTTCTAACTACAGAGGAGAAAAAGGTAGCCCTGATTCTCTACGAGATCCTAGAGGCATGGCAATTAAATTTTATACTGAAGAAGGAAACTTTGATTTAACTGCAAATAGTATTCCTGTTTTTTTTATTCGTGATCCACAAAAATTTCCAGACTTTGTCCACTCTCAAAAAAGAAACTCAAAGACCAATCTCTTTGATAAAAATCAAACTTGGAAATTTTACCTACAAAATCCAGAAACTTTTCATGCACTTCTTTTTACTTATTCAGAAAGAGGAATTCCTGCTAATTACAGGCAAATGCATGCTTATGCTTGTCATGCCTATAGGTTTTATAGAGGAGACAATTCAGTATTTGTAAAATTTCATATAAAAACAAAGCAAGGTATAAAAAATCTTTCTATAGAAGATGCAGAAGAACTAGCAGGAAAAGAACCTGATTTTTACACAAAGGATTTATATGAGGCTATCGAAGAAAAAGATTTTCCACGTTGGACGGTATATATTCAAATCTTAAAGGAGGAAGAAATTCCTAAGTTAAACTTTGATCCTTTTGATCCTACAAAAGTTTGGCCTACTAAAAACTTTCCTTTACTTGAACTTGGAATTTTAGAACTAAATCGTAATCCAATAAATTATTTTTCAGAAGTAGAACAAGCTGCTTTTTCTCCAGCAAGCTTAGTTTTGGGAATTGGAGTCTCACCAGATCCACTTTTACTTGCACGCCTCTTTTCTTATTCAGATGCTCAAAGATATCGACTTGGTGTAAACTACAATCAACTTCCTATCAATAGACAAGTTTGCCCTTTTCATAGTAAACATCGAGATGGATTTATGCAAATGGAAATAAATTCTGATAGGGAATCTAATTCTATAAATAATTTATTTTCAAATTCCAAAGAAAAATTATATCAATTTAAAACAAGCTATAAATTTCCAATTGATGATATATCTCAACCTAAATCTTTTTTAAAAATCTTATCCCAAAATTCAAAAACTTATTTACAAAATGAACTTCAAAAAGAAATTCAAACTTTAAGTTGTGAAGTTCAAAAAGAAGCTTTTGAAAAGTTATGTTTTGTCTTTGAAAAAGAAGAAAACTTAGTATTAGGTTAGGTATTTCTGGAAATTCTTTACTTAGCTACACATCTGACATAAAAAACATTTGTCTTAGAAGAGTAGTAACTTATAAAGTTTTTCATGTCAATGTTGTAAGCACTTGTGGGATCATCTTCGTGAGGAGTAGAGGACCAATACTCACAACAAGGCTCACTTAAGGTTTTTACTTTACTTTCAAAACCTAAGCGTAGCTCTTCTTTAGAAGGAAGTTTCATTCCTAAATTTCTACAGTGGGTATTTGCAGAATACCAATTCATCCTTTTAATGTCAGTAGCTTGCCAAATCATCCCAGCGGCTTGAATTAAACCATTGTCAAGATCTTCTTTTTTAGAGTCTTCTAGACTTGAGTCTTTAGCTTTATCTAAAATAGGAATGGGATCTACTTTTTTAAGTTCAATTTTTTTAGATTCCATTTTAGACAAATCACTAATTTCAACTTCTAAAATTTCAGGGTTATAACCTTCTAACTCTAACTTGTAGCGGTACCTACCCGGCTTTAGTTTAGTATCTGTAAAAGGTGTAGTTCCTTCTTCAGCTAGAGACTGCATATCAATAATTTTTGCACCTGGGGGAATTGTGTCAATCATGAGATTTATTTTAGGTTTTTCTAATAGAACTTTATATCCCAAAAATGCTCCAATCCCTAAACCTAAAAATAAGAAAGCCAAAACTAAACCCCAAGTATTTTGTAAGGCACTGTGGCTGGTAGGAGTCATGTTTAGCTTTGTACCAATTAAGGTACTTAAATCCATTGCAAACTCTTTAGCAGATTGATAACGTTTTTTTCTACTTTTTGCACAAGCTTTTTCAATAATTTTTTCTATCTTATCAGCGTGCTTTAAATAATCAGGATCAGCTCTGTCAATTTTTACCTTTACTCTTTGGTAAAGACTTGGGAGCTTTTCTTTAACTTGTTTAATCATGATAGAAAGCCCACTCTCACCTTTAAAAGGAAGTTCTCCTGCTAAAAGCTCAAAGAGCATAATCCCTACAGAGTAAACATCACTTCTTCCATCAATATCTTTTTTACCTTGGCATTGCTCGGGACTCATATAATTTGCAGTTCCCATAGTCATACGAGTACGTGTAATAGAAGAATCTTCTAGCTTAGCAATCCCAAAATCTACTATAATTGGCTCTCCATTTGCCCGAAACATTATATTGGCTGGCTTTATATCTCTGTGAGATTGTAAACTATTTGCATGACAATAATCTAAAGCTTCTAATACTTTAATTATAATTTCAATAGCTTGTTTAAAGGGAAATTGTTCTCCTCGTTCTTTGTATTCTTTGAGTTTATCTGACAAAGAGCCACCTGGAGCATACTCCATGATGTAATAAGGTCGATCCTCACACATTCCTACATCAATAACTTCTACAATATTGGGATGACGAAGCCTAGCAGGAGTACGAGCTTCAAGTAAAAATCTTTCTCGAATTTCCTCATCTCCTGATATATCTGCGTTTAAAATTTTTACAACAATCTTTCTTTGAAGTGCTGTTTGCTCTCCTAAGTATACAGTTGCCATTCCTCCTTTTCCAATTTTCTTTTCTAAGATATATTTTGGAAAAAGAAATTGATTGAGCATGTCTAGGTCATTTTCTTGCTTTACTCCAGAAGACTGCAGTGATGCCCCACACTGTCCACAGAATTTTACATGGTCAGGATTTTCAAATCCACAATGAAAACAACGTATCATTTTTAACCCAAACTTTGAATATATTCTTTATATTTTGTGGAATCCATTAAACTATCTATTTGAGATAAAGAAAAATTTTTTAACTTCAGCATCCAAGCAGAATAAGCATCTTTATTTACAAGAGAAGGGTCTTTAATCACTGCTTCGTTTCTCTCTAAGACTTCTGCATCAATTGGTGAATAGATATCTTCAGCAGCTTTTACAGATTCTAAGGTCCCACAGCTAGAATCTTTTGTTACTTTTTTTCCAACCCCCGCTAAATCAATATAAACTAGATCTCCTAGAGCATTTTGAGCATAATCAGTAATACCTAAAATTGCAATCTCCCCTTCTAATTTAATCCATTCGTGTTTTTGTGTATATTTATATCCTTCTAAAACTTTTAATTCAGCCATAAAACTTCCTTCTAAAAACAATACTAAAAAATAGGCTTTTTGAGAAAATGATTTATTTTTTTCTTACACTTCCTAGCACAAAGGGAGAGGTATGGATTTGGGCTTTTTTCTTTTCTTGCCTAATTTCTACAAACACCTCTTGCCCATCAAGTATCTCATCAGTTTGTAAAATTGCTAAAGCTATTCCAATTTTTAAAGTAGGAGAATATGTCCCAGAAGTAATTTCACCTATTTTTTTCCCCTCCCGAGAATAGACTGGGTGATTTTCCCTAGGTACACCCGGTTCTAAAAGCTTGATTCCAGTGAGTCCTATAGCTGCGCCTTCTTGCTTTTGTATTATTACTTTTTGATAACCTAAAAAAGGCTCTGTTTTAGGTTTAACTATCCAACCAATTCCTGATTCTATTGGAGTTCTCGTAGCTGTAAGTTCATGTCCATAGAGAGGATATTTGGCTTCTAGTCGTAGAGTATCTCTTGCACCTAAGCCTACTGGAACTAAACCTAAACTACTACCCTTGTCTAAAAATTCTTTCCAAAGTTCTATACCCAGTTCATTGGAAGTATAAATTTCAAATCCATCTTCTCCTGTGTATCCTGTGCGAGAAATAATAATTTTTTCACCACGAAAAGAAATTTCTAAAAATCTATAGTATCCTAAATTGTCTAGAGAATCTCCATATACAGCTTGTAAGATTTCAGATGACTTAGGACCTTGTAAAGCTATTTGATGCCACTTTTGGCTTTCATTACGAATTTCAACCCCGGGGTTGTACTTTTGCAAATGTTTATAGACAGCTTCATAATTAGAAGCATTTGAACAAATGAGATACTTTTCACCATGAAATTTATAAAGAGTTATATCATCTACTAACCCAGAATTTTCATTCATAATAGCATTATACTGGACCTGTCCATCTTTCATAGCAGAAACTAAATTACAGGTCATTTTTTCTAAAAAAGAAAGAAGTAAAGTTTCCTTCCCTTCTAAAAAAATTTCTCCCATGTGTGAGACATCAAAGAGTCCCGCCTTCTGTCTAGTAGTTTCATGTTCAACTAAAATACTAGAATATTGGACAGGCATATCCCAGCCTCCAAAGGGAACCATCTTAGCTCCCATTGACTTGTGAGTAGAATGAAGAGGAGTTTTCTTTAAATCCATGTTTATTTAGGTGGAATAAAACCAAAAACTCCTTTTGCTTTTAATTTATCTCTGAGAACTACAGCTTCTGCTCGAGTTTTGAAATCTCCAATTTGTACAACATACATTCCAGCACGATTAAACATATAAATGGTTTCAGAAAAGCTAGCTTGAATTTGACTACGGAAGTTTTCAGCTCTCTTTTTTTCTTTGAAAACTCCAATTTGTACTGTAAAGCCTTTAGGTTGTGGACCTTCTGCTTTGGTAGTTGGCTTTTCTTTTTCTGTTTCTACTTCTTTTGTAGGAACTACAGTCTTAGAAGCAGGGGCGGGTTTTTTTTCTGGAATAGGGTTAGGTTGAATTGTAGGTTTTTTAGACTCTTTTTTTGGTGGAGATAGTAAATCTTCATCTTCTTCCTCGTCTTCTTCGTCCTCATCTTCATCTAAAGAAAAAGCATCTTCATCTCGAGTTTTTTTAGCCTGTATGTTTTCAGAAAGACTTGAATTAGTAGCTTTTTCTTCTGTATTTTCTTTCACTATTTTCAATCCAACCCTTGCAACTCCTACTTCTTTAAAATCTAAAATTTCTGCTGCTTTTTCAGAAACATCTATAATTCTAGTTTTATTATAGGGACCTCTGTCATTGATTCTAACTAGGGTTTCTTTTTGATTGTCTAAATTATGAACTCGAACAGCTGTTCCAAAAGGTAGAGTTCTATGAGCAGCTGTCAATTTAAACCGATCAAATAACTCCCCACTAGCAGTAGGTTTATTTTGAAATTGTTCTCCATACCATGAAGAAAGTCCTACTTCATCATATTTTTGTTCTTCTTTTGGAGTTGAAATTTCCTCTTTTGTAACTTCAACTTCTTTAGTAGGAACTACTTCTTCTTTTTTTGAAAAACTAGAACAGGAAATTAAAAATAATAGAAATAAAATTAAAATTTTATCCATTGACTCACCTTTTATAATTTATTTTCGGAAACTACAAAAATAAAAATGAGTTTTTTCCTAGTTTCCTTTTCTCTTCTAAGATTAGACTCTTTATATACCGATTTTAAAAATAGAGGTTATTTGTGAACCTAGAATCTAAATATCTAATCGAAGCAAAAGAACTTGAATCTCAAGGCAATTTTCAAGAGGCAGAACAAAAATACCTACTTGCCTTAGAGCAGGCTCCTAGATCTCTACGTAGTTTACAAGGATTAGCTAACCTTTTTTATAAACAAAAAAAATGGTTACATGCAATAATTTATTTTAGAAAGATAATTCAAATTTATCCTACTGATGAAATTTATTATAAACTAGGAGAATGTTATCTAAACAATGAAAACGTACATTTAGCAGTATACTTTTTAAAGAAGTCTATTGAACTAAATCCACATTATATTAATGCTTTAATTTTATTAGTAAAAATGTTTACTAAATCAGGAAATTATTATAAAAAAGAAATTTACTTACTTCATATTTTAAAAGCAGATCCAAAACACCATTACGCCTTACTTGAACTAATGGATTTATATACAAGTACTTTTCGATATAAAGAAGCTTTAGAGATAATTGAAAAGTTTTTACAGTACTATTCAGAGGGAGATCAAAAGCTTGAGCTTAAACTAATAGAACTTTATATAAAAATGGGAAAATATGCAACTGCTGCAAGTACTCTTAGTGAAAAACTAAAACAAGATTCTAAGTTACAAGAATTAATAAAAAAATTTAATTTATTAGATAAAAGAAAAACTTTACAAAAACTTATTCAAGAAAAAAAGACAAAATTTAAAAACCTAGAATATCAAAATCAATATGATTTTAAACTAAGTTTTGAAATTTCTTTACTTTATTTGATGTTAGGTAAATTTTTTGAATCAGCAAAATTTTTAATTTACTCTAAAAAGTTAAAAGAAGAAACAAAGATGAAGTTAAACTAAATAATCTAAGGAAACTAAAATGTTACAATTTCTCTGGAATCAAATTGCATATCTCGGAACTAATTATACAAAAGATAGCTTAGAACATAAATATATTATTTTAATCAATGGACTTACTTTATTTACATGTATTTTTAATGTATCTGTCGTTAGTATCTCTAGTTTTTTTATTTTTACTTATTGGTTAATTATACCTGTATTGTATACAATTTTATTTCCACTTGTATTTTATTTTCATAAAAAAGGAAAGTTACTTTTAGCAAGAATTTATTTTATTTCTTTAACTTTGATATATCTTTCAGTCTATTCGATTTTAGAAGGAAATCAAGCAGACGCACATTTTTTCTTTTTACTTATTGTAATTGCTTCTTTTTTTTCTTTCCCTAAAAGAGAAATAAAATGGTTAAAGTTTAGTATTTTTTTAGCTTTTATTTGCTTTGTATGTTTTGAAATCTTTCATTCTCAAATTCCCACCCAACTTCCTTTTCCTGCAGAACTAAAAGAATTTAGAGCTAAATTTGTACATATTGGTTATGCAACTCTTTTTTTAATTTTTGGTGTTTACATTTACTCTACGTTTCAAAAAGCCGAAACACCAGCTCGGATTGAACATCAAAAATCAGAACAGCTTCTGCAAAATATTTTACCAATACCCGTTATACAAAAACTTAGAGAAAATCCAGAAATTATAGCAGAAAAGTTTGAAGAATGCACTGTTTTATTTTGTGATATTGTAGGGTTTACAGAAATCTCCAGGACCATGAGTGCTACAAAACTTGTCTCTATCTTAAATGAAATTTTTTCTACCTTTGATGACCTAGCTGAAAAATACCAACTAGAAAAAATTAAAACAATAGGAGATGCTTATATGGTAGTTGGTGGGCTTCCCAATCCTCAGTTAGATCATGCAAGTAGGGTAGCTTTTTTTGCTTTAGAAATTTTAAACACAGTTGAAAGCTATAAATCTAAATATAATTTTCCTTTACAAATTAGAATAGGTATTCACACAGGTGAGGCTGTAGCAGGTGTAATAGGTAAGAAAAAATTTATTTATGATCTTTGGGGTACTACAGTAAATACAGCTTCTAGAATGGAGTCTCACGGAGTAGCCGGAGAAATACAAGTTAGTGAACAGACTTATTACAAATTAAAAGATAATTTTTTCTTTTTAGAAAGAGGAAACTTAGAAGTAAAAGGAATAGGTAAGATAAAAACTTATTTACTAAAAGATAAAATTGTAATTAGTTAAAAAATTATGGTTAGAAACTAAGTGAGCTTAATGAGAATTTAGAAGTTTGATCCTCTAATCATATAGTCTTGTTAGAATCATAGTATGATAGTAACGGTAAGGAATTTTCTAGTTGGTGTAGGCTGATTGGTAACTTGTAGTTTTTGGGCTTTTTTTTACAATCGAAAGTATAAAATCCTATAGGTAAATGAGTAAATTTGAAACGATGGATCCCTTAAATTCTTTTCAATCTACCTTTTTCTTATTTCTGCGATGAAAATAATTTACTATGTAGTAAAAAAAAGGATTTATTTTGAAAATTTTACTGTTTTTATTAAAAAATCTTTTTTTTGTAAAAAAAAATGAAAGTCATGAATTTTTATAGGAAGGTTGTAGAGCAAAAGACAAAAATTAAAAATAAAAAAGTCCTTAAAAGAAACGAATCAAGCTAGTTTGTTCCCAAACCTTACATTTGTTTTTTACTACTATAGCATGGTAAGTTTTTAAGCTTTAAATGAAATAGCTACACAAAGGGTAAAATTAGAAAATAATTTATAGAAATCTTCAAGAAAACTTGATGTTATTCTTAAGATATAAAATTTTTTTATTAAATAAATTTAAATAGTAAAAATCAAGACATCTTCTGGTAGGTGGTTATAAAAATTTTTTGATAAGAATATACTTGAACTTTTTTGAAATTTTTGTAATGTAGAAAAATACAAAAATTGTAGTGAAAATTCATTTACTTAAGTCTATTAAGTAAATATATAGAGGATTTAATAATCTATGTTTATTTGTGCACGTTTAATATTGTTTTTTGCTTTGATTTTGGCTCTACCTAATTTTGCAACAGCAGACGTACTTTTCTTAACTAACGGTGCAAAAATTGAAGGAACTATTATAATTACAACTAAAAAATATATAAAGATAAATGTAAAAGGGAAAATTCGCAAAGTTTACTATAGCGAGATTAAAAACACAGAAAAACTTTATAAACCTACAATCTTACCAACAGAAAAGACAAATGAAATTGAGCAAGTTTTTACTTTAGCAAGAGAAGGAAAACTAAAAAATCTCAAGTTGACATTAAAAAATAATAATTCTCTGGTAAATTCAAAAAATATTTATGGGGATAGCCTACTCATGGCTGGAGTAGAATCCGGAAAATTAGAGGTAGTAAATTATTTATTAAAAAATTTTAAGTTTGACTTAAATGAAAAAAATAATGATGGAGAGACTGCTCTTATGATAGCAGTTGATCAAGGATACCCTGAAATTATAAAAACTCTTATAAAAAATGGAGCTGATGTAAATACAAAAAATAATGATGATGAAAGTAGTTTATACTTAGCTACTGAAAAAGGGATGATTGAAATTGTAAGAATCTTACTTGATAACAATGCCAATGTAAATCTCAAAAATAAAGAAAAAAAGACTCCTCTTATGGTTGCTTGTGAAAAAGGCAATTTAGAAATTGTAAAACTTCTTCTTGATAAAAATGCAAATGTAAACTCAAAAAATGAAGATAAAGAAACTGCTCTCATGATAGCTGTAGATGGCGGATATTATGAAATATCTAAGCTTTTAATTTTTAGTGATGCAAATATCAATGCTAAAAATAAAGATGGTTGGACTGCTCTCATGATAGCTTCTAGTCATGGTTATCTTCCTATTGTAAAACTTTTACTTCAAAATGAAGCCAATCCATCTGCTAAAAATAAATCTATGGAAACTGCACTTCAAATAGCTAAACAAAATGGGCATACAGAAGTTGTAGAACTCTTAAAAACTTCAGATTAGTTTTAGTCTTTGAGAGTAGGCTCACAGAAAAATGTAAATAAATAGTTGAAAAGAGTAAATAAATAGTTGAATTTATATTATTCTACTATTTTTAAAAACAATAGCAAGAAAAATTGAGAATTTATAGCTTCTGTAAGGTTGTTTTAGTTTGTGTCTTGAGTGTAGAAAAGTGTAAAATTTTTTGGATGTAGAGCACAATTCTTTAAGTAGATAAAAATTTTGAGTGGCAGCTAGTTCAAAACTCAAATGCATTGTATAATGCATGGAAATTTCTAGTGTATAGTGGTTTTCTTGGAGAAAGTGTATAGAATAAAAATTTTATCGTTTAAGCTGAGTTAGATCCAGAAGAAAGTATTTTTTGTCAAAATTTTATCTCATTACACTTAGTATAAATATACGAGATGATGAGGGGTAAAAGAAAGATTTTACTTATTTGGACAAAACCGACTTATTCACCTTGTGATAAGAATCAATGACTAAATCTACTCTATCAGAAATAATTCCGTCAACTCCATACTCAATAAATTTCTCCATTTCAATAGGATCATTTACAGTCCAAGGATAGAGCTTATAACCATAACTATGCATTTCTCGTACATATTCAGGGTTTACAAGTTCTTTACCCATAGCTAAAATATCAGGTTCAGCATTCTTATTAAAAGCTAAATTACGGAGTAAAACTTTTTTATAAAAAGCCAGCTCAGCATCTGCAAAACTAGAATAAATCTGACCTCTTAAAATGCTAGGATTTGTATTTTTTACAGCTTCTAAAACAAAAGGATTAAAAGAAGTAATAAAGACCTTAGATTCTAGTTTTTTCTCTGTCACTAATTTTGCAACTGCATTTCCTACTTCAATAGCTGGCTGACCTGCTTTTTCTGATTTAATTTCGATGTCAATAATTACTTTCCCACCAAACTCATCTAAAACTTCTGCTAAAGTAGGAATTTTTTCTCCTCTGTAAGTATCTACTAAAAAATTAGAAATATCTAAAACAAGGATTTCTTCCTTACTCATTTTATCTACGTTTCCTTTAAACTTTTTAGAAAACAAGAAACCTTTTTTAGCAGCATTACGTATCTCATCTAAACTCATTTGTTTGAGCTTTTCTTGAAAAATTGGGATAAAGTAAGAGCCCGCATCTAAGGCCTTTAGCTCACTTAAAGTATGGTCGCTAACAGCTCCTTTTCCGTTTGTTGTTCGCTCTAAGGTATAGTCGTGAATTACTACTAACTCACCCGATTTACACATCATAGTATCTAATTCAAAGCCTACACCTAATTTTGCAGCAAAACGAAAGGCACTTAGAGTATTCTCTGGAGCAAAGACTCTAGTACCTCTGTGTCCAAGAGGAGTAAACTTTGCAGGTAAAACTTCAGTGATCTTAGAAACACGTGGATTGTGAGTAGCACAATCCTGAGTAACCAAAACTAATAATAGAAGTAACCAAACTAACTTAACGTTCTTTTTTATAAACATATTAGTCTACTATATAATCCTTTAATTTTTTAGCTCGGCTAGGATGACGAAGTCTTCGTAAGGCTTTAGCTTCAATTTGACGAATCCTTTCCCGTGTTACTTTAAATTGGTAACCGACCTCTTCTAAAGTTTGGGCATATCCATCATCTAAGCCAAATCTCATGCGAATGACTTTTTGTTCACGAGCTGGGAGAGTATGTAAGACTTGGCGAATTTGTTCAGCTAAAATACTAGAAGCTGCAGAATTGAGAGGAGATTCAACTTCTTTATCTTCGATAAAATCACCTAGTTCTGAATCTTCTTCACTTCCAACTGGAATTTCTAATGAAATAGGCTCACGCCCAACGTTTTTGACAGCTTTTACTTTTTGAACAGGCCAACCTAACCTCTCTGCTATTTCTTCATTAGTAGGATCTCGACCAAATTCTTGTACAAATAAACGAGTTTCACGAATAACTTTATTTACTTGTTCAATCATATGTACTGGAACACGAATTGTACGTGCTTGATCAGATATAGCCCGAGTAATGGCTTGACGAATCCACCATGTGGCATAGGTAGAAAATTTGTAACCTTTTTTGTATTCAAATTTATCTACAGCTTTAATGAGTCCAATATTTCCTTCTTGGATTAAATCAAAAAAGTGCATTCCCCTATTCGCATAACGTTTAGCAATAGACACAACTAAACGTAAATTAGCTTTTACTAATTCTTTCTTAGCTTGAGAAATCTCCCTTTCTCCTTTTATAATTTTTTCGCCCCATTCTTTTATCTCTTGGGTAGTGGCTCCTGCTTCTTGTTCCATTCTGCGAAGTTTTCGTTCATTGTTACGAATGTCTTTTATTACTTCGCGAACCTCATCTATAGAAACCCCCATCATTCTTTCAATTTCTTCTAAATTTTCATTTTTCTCAATAAATCGATTAAAGGTCTTAATTTCTCTTACATCATGTCCATATCTTGCTTTAATTTTTAAGAAGTGTCGATCTATTTCTTTTATGCGAAATACCATAGATTTTATTTTTTGAGAAATTTTTTGAATTTCTTTTTGAGATACCCCTATTTCTCTAGTAGCCTCTTCAATTTTAGCCTTAGAAGCATCTATACGTTCTTTTAACTCTTTATACTTTTTACTGTTTTCAGAATATTTTTTTATTTTATTTTGACATTCTTGTAAGATCTTTTCTTCTGCTTGAATAATGTCCATATTTTGGAAAAAAGTTTTTTCTAACTTTTCTGCTTCAGCTTGAGTAAGTGCATAAGGCTTATCTACTCTTACAAGCTCATAAACCTTAATTTTTTTACTACGAATTTTAGGCATAAGTTTAGCAAAAGTAGCTCTCAAAATGCTAGAACCTAAAATAGTTTCTTCAATAATTTTTTCACCTTTCTCAATTCTCTTTGCGAGAAAAACTTCTGTCTCCCCTGAAATTAAGCTTACTTTCCCAATTTCTTTTAAATAGAGGCGAATAGGATCTTCAGAAGAAGCACTTACAGAGATACTTTCTTTTTTCTTACGTGTAGACTTTTCTTCTTTATTTGTAGAAGACTCATCAAATTTTTTTGAATACTCTTCTACTATATCTATTCCCATTTCATGCAGAAGAGTAAAGACATCATCAATTCTTTCAGAATTTAAAATCTTATCTGGTAGAATATCATTAATTTCATCGTAAGAGACTTCACTATTTGCTTTGCCGATAGCAATAATCCTTTGAACTTCAGGTAAGCTCTGTAAATTTTCCATTCTCTATACCTCTTTTCTTTGACTTAGACTTAGGTTTCTTATTTTTGATTCTAGTTCTTGTTTTTCAGTTGTGAATTTTTTTAACTTATTGAATCTTTCTTCAGGACTTAAAGTTTTTTCTAAACGAGTAAATTCACTTTCAATTTTTAAAATTTTATGACGTAGTAACATTTCTTGAAAAGCCAAATTCAGCTCATGAAAGTTATCGTCTTTAGACTCTTTTAATTGAAACAAACAATCACAAAACACCTTATTTATAGATTCCTGTAAGCTAGTTACTACAGATGCTGGATCAATCTCTTCTGAACTATTATATCTTTGACTTAAATTGTACCAAAGAATATTGCTTTCGGGACAAAAAAAATCAATCTCTTCTTCTAAATTTTCCCATAAAAACGGATATAAACTTAAGTAAGCTAAAATTACCATTTCTTGTTTTAAAAGTTTGCTTTCTTGCTCTGATCGAATAACTAGCTGCTTTTTAATATCGACCTTTGGAGCTTGAAAACTAATTTGACCTTTATGAAAATCTTCCCAAAGTACAGAAAATTGTAAGCCAAGTTCTTTTGCAGCTGCCTGTAAAAAAATTTGACGATCTAGTTCTCTTTCGATTTCTTTTAAAAACTGAAACAAAGAACTTACTGCTTTTTGTTTTTCTTCTATCGAGGAATTTATATTTTTCTTTTCTAAAACCTCTGAAAGAATAAATCGTGAAGAAGGTTGAGATTGACTGAAAATTTCTAAGATTTCTAGCTTAGTTTTTTCTCGAGAGAGATCAAAAGGATCCTTTCCTGCTTCTAAGAGCACGACCTCTGCCTCAAGCCTTTCCTTAAAACAAATTTGAGCAGAACGCAGTGCAGCAGTTTTCCCAGCTCTATCTCCGTCAAAACAAAGTATAACTTTATCTACTAAGTTCTTTAAATTACGTACTTGAAATACTGTAAGAGCAGTCCCTAAAGGGGCAACAGTATAGGAAATTTCTTTAGAATGTAAGCCAATTACATCTAAATATCCTTCTACTAAAATTACTTTTCTAGTTTGTCGAATCCAAGTTTGTGCCTGATACAGTCCGTAAAATGTCTTTCCTTTATCGTAAATCAAACTTTGGGGACTATTGATATACTTAGCTTCTGAGCTTTCTCTAAAAATTCTTCCTCCAAATCCCACCACATGTCCACTCTTATCTCGAATAGGAAAGATAATTCTCTCCCGAAAAAAATCATAGTAACCAGAAGAGTTTTCTCGTTTTTTTATTAAACCTAAACTCAAGGCTAGCTGAATTTTTTCTGGAGTAAACAACAAAAAACGCAGTGAGTTGTCAAATCCAGCTAAAGCATAACCTAACTCAAATCTTTCTAGATCTTGTTCACTAAGTCCACGTTTTTTTAAATATTCTCTTGCGTCTTTGGCTTCTTCTTTTTTTAAATTTTCACGAAAAAAATTTAGATACTCTTCATTTAATTTATATAGTTCTTCTTTTTGTTTGAGTTCAGAATCTTTGTTTGTATCTAGAGGGATTCCAGAGTAATCAGAAAGGATTTCTAAAGCTCTCCGAAAATCTACTCTTTCGATTTCTTGGACAAAAGTAAAAATATCTCCCGATTTTCCACATCCAAAACAATGAAAAAGTCCTAACTCAGGTGAAACTGTAAAAGAAGGGGTTTTTTCTTGGTGAAAAGGACAAAGGCCTAAAAAACGTTTTCCAGACTTTTTCAATTGAACGTAACGAGAAATAAAGGACTCAATACTTATTTCCCGCCTGATTCTTTCAGTAAAAACAGAATTAGCCAAAGAACTAACCAGAAAGTTTAGACTTTACAATACTAGAAACTAGAGAGCCTTCTACATTTTTTCCTTTTAGTTCGCCCATTACCTTGCCCATCACTTTTCCCATATCTTTTATAGAACTTACATTGAGTTCTTGGATAGCTTTTTCTACAAGTTGCCTAATCTCTTCTTCTGGGACTGCAGGGGGAAGATATGTCTCTAAAAATTGAGCTTCAGCTTCTTCCTTTTCTGCTAGATCTATTCTCTGGGCTTTTCTATACTCTAAGGCAGTTTCTTTACGCTTGGCGATGTTTTTTTTGATAATTTGAAGTATAACCTCATCAGCTAAGCTAGAGTTACCTGTCTTAGTAAGCTCGTATTGAATGTCAGCTTTGAGCATACGTAAAGTAGACAAGTCAGGTTCTTTTTTAGCTTTTAGAGCTAGTTTTAAATCTTCATTGATTTTTAATTGTAAAGACATAAAGAAAAAAACTCAAATCTTTTCTTTTTTAGCAAATAACTTTTTCTTGCGATCTCTTTTGCGGCGGACAGCATCAATAGCTTTTTTTCTAATTATACTGGGTTTTTCATAATATTCTCGTTTTTTTATTTCACTTAAAATACCTGCATTGGCACAATCCCGTTTAAATCTACGTAAAGCAGATTCTATAGGTTCTCCATCCTTCACTACAATACCTACCATTTATTCTCCTTTTACAAAATAATTTTTACCGTTTTTACAGGCTTTTTGAGGAGGATTTTTATGTCAAGAAAAAAATCTAAGCAGCAAAAAATTCTGCTTTTTGAATCCTCGAAAGTTCAATTTTTGTAGATAACCCATCTTTACTATTTTTAATAATACAGTCTCCTTCTAAGCGCCTGTTTTTATCTAGTTCTATAACAGTCCCGTCTTTCAAGTAGAGAACAATATCTATACCCCTATAAGCAATATAACGTGAAAGAACTTTTTTAAATTGAGCCGATACTTTTTCCATAAATGTCCAAATAATTATTTTATGTCTAGTATTATCTACGGCTAATTCTTATATTTTTTTAGTAATTTTTCATAATCAAATTAGTACATTCTAAAAAACGAATTTATTTTAGAGGTTTACGACAGCTATAAAATGTATAAATCCTAAAATTTTACAAAGAAAAAAGCTTATCTAAAACCTCATTTTTTTAAAGTTTTAGTTTTGTTTACATTGTTACTCTAGAGTTAGTGATAAAATTTTTATTGAAAAACAAGTAGTTTTATATAAATTTTAGAAAGATCTTTAAACTCTACTTTTTGTAGTAGCCTTATAATTTTTACAATTCAAGAAATTTTTATTTATTATAAAACTCACTTAGTAAATAATTCTAGAGAAAATGTTTTTCAGGCTTTCAAAATAAGCATTTACTTATGAGTGTATGAAAAAATATTATAGAAAATTATTTACTTATCTAAAAAATATTAAAGAGAGTTAATACTATGATTCCACGTGAGTTTTTTATAGAAGAAAGATTAGAGAAGTATCGTTTTGAAGCTAGTTGTAATCTTGCAGAAAGTGGATTTAGGAATTTTACGTTAGGAGAAGTTATTGAAAGGCTAGGCTTAAGTTGGTCTGATTTAGAAAAAATTTCTTTAGCTGATTCTCCTAATTGTGGAAGCTTAGAGTTACGAAAAGCAATTGCAAATCTCTACTCAAATGTAGCACCTGAAAACGTTTTAGTTACTACAGGAACATCTGAGGCTTTGTACATTTTTTTTCGACTTTTGTTAAAAGAAGGTGATATAGTTTCTTATCTTTCTCCTGCTTTTCAAGCCTTATATGAAATCCCAGCTAGTTTAAAAGCTAAACTAAATCCTGTTGTAGTTCACTCCAATAGAATTGACGTTTACTCTCTATTTCAACAAGTAGCTAAGTTAGTTATTTTAAATCATCCTCACAATCCTACAGGTGCAGTTATTTATAAAGAAGATATTCCCAATTTGAAAGCTATAATTCAAAATTGGCAAGGATATGTTTTATTTGATGAACATTATAGATTTATAGATTACAATCAAAGCTTAGGTTTTTCAGGAGCAGGGCTCGGGAAAAATGTATTTGCTACAGGTTCTATTACTAAAAGTTTTGGGGTAACAGGTCTAAGAATTGGTTGGCTTATAGGTGAGGTTGAATTTTTAAAAAAAGCTCGTGCTTTTAAAGATTATCTTACTCACACAGTAAATCCTATTTCTGAATTTTTAGCTTTAAAACTTATACAAAATAAAGAAAGCTTTTTATCATATATAAAAGAAAATATATTAAAAAATCTTAATATATATAATGATATAATCCCAAAATTAAAAAGTATAAAAAATTTTACACCTCCTTTAGGTGGCTTAGTTTCTTTTTTAGAATTAAAATCTGGAATTTCTTCTCGTCAATATGCCGATGAATTATATGCAAATACAGGAGTTTTTGTATTACCTGGAATTGATTTTGAAGCAGAAGGATTTTTGAGAGTAGGACTAGGTGAAACTCATGAAAGATTTGCTAGTGGACTAAAAA
>Ga0308414_1000953_pt1 | contig 18860 bp, 16 predicted proteins | sample HotsprSampleOS50_FD_205667 | JGI IMG/M metagenome (GOLD analysis project Ga0308414, IMG submission 205667) | Hot spring phototrophic mat microbial communities from Octopus Spring, Yellowstone National Park, Wyoming, United States - 20090730_OS50 ...
CGCTGCACCTCATGGCCCTGGGCTTCGAAATCCGCGATCAGATGTACCAGAACGATCAAAGACACCTTGAGTAACTGGTCCCGTTCGACTTATGGGTAATGGGCAGGGCTAGCCAACGTGCTGCTGATCTCGCCGTCGCCGGCGCTGCTCGCACGGCTGCCCAACGGCAAGCTGCCCGACCGCAACGACTTCTACCGCTACGGGCTCGACCACGACGCGCGCGAGCGCGACTGGCGACGGGCGATGGCCGAAAGCCAGCGCTTCGCCGAGGAGGCGATGGCCTGGCTCGAGCGCCCCGATCCGTCGCTGCTCGCGCCGCTGTAGCGCCGCGGCGGCGGCGTGGCCGGCGCCATGCGGGCGCGGCCGCCAGCGCCTGACGCGGTCGGTCACGGGTCAGGGCTTTCTCGCAGGGTGCCGGCGCGAAGCCGCATTCCTTGACGCAGATGAACTGCCACGGCTGTCATCGGGCGCACACTTGACCTGTAAAGGGTGGTTGGCGGTCGCCGCGATCCGCGCGCGCCGTTGCGCAGCGGCAGCGACGCCGAAGCCAGTCTTGCTCCCGCCACGCCGCCGCGCGGCCTCGTCAGCAGCGCCGCCGCCCCGAGGGCGAAAAAGCGCGCCATGCGGACAGCGATCCCGAAACCACGCCAAGGCCGGAGGGCTCGCGCTGCCGGCGCGCCCGCCGACGTCTTTCGCGACCGTCATGCGGAAGGAGTAACCCATGGAACGACTGCCTGACACGGTGGCCAGCCGCATCTGGCTGCAGCAGTACCCGGAAGGCATCCCGCCCGAGGTCGACGTCACCGCCTACGCCTCGCTGAAGGAGATCCTGGAGAAGAGCTGCGCGCGCTTCGCCGATCTGCCCGCCTTCAGCAATATGGGCGTTTCGATCAGCTACCGCGACCTGGACGCGATGAGCCGCGCCTTCGGCGCCTGGCTGCAGAAGGTCGCCGGACTGAAGCGCGGCGAGCGGGTGGCAATCATGATGCCGAACGTGCTGCAGTACCCGATCGCGCTGTTCGGGGCGCTGCGCGCCGGCATGACGGTGGTCAACACCAATCCGCTGTATACCGCGCGCGAGCTGGAGCACCAGCTGAAGGACTCCGGCGCGGTGGCGATCGTGGTGCTGGAAAACTTCGCCGCCACGCTGCAGCAGGTGCTGGCGCGCACCTCGGTGCGCACGGTGATCACGACGCAGCTTGGCGACCTGTTCCCGGCGCCTAAGCGGCTGCTGGTGAACTTCGTCGTCAAGCGCGTGAAGAAGATGGTGCCACCGTGGAACATCGCCGGGGCCATCGCCTTCCGCGACGCGCTGGCCGCCGGCCGCGCGCAGGCGCTCGACGAAGTGCCGCTGACGCGCGACGACCTGGCGTTCCTGCAGTACACCGGCGGCACCACCGGCGTGGCCAAGGGGGCGATGCTCACGCACGGCAACCTGGTCGCCAATTTGCAGCAGACGGCGGCCTGGATCGCGCGCGACCTGGCCGACGGCAAAGAGATCGGCGTCATCCCGCTGCCGCTGTATCACATCCTGGCGCTGACGGTCACGCTGGTGCTGATGAAAATCGGCGCCCACACCGTGCTGATCACCAACCCGCGCGACATCCCGGCCTTCATCAAGACGCTGAAGCACACGCCGTTCACGGTGCTGCTCGGCGTCAACACGCTGTACGCGGCGCTGCTGAACGCGCCGGGCTTCGGCGAGGTGCCGCTGAAGCAGGCCAAGGTCTGCGCCGCCGGCGGCATGGCGGTGCAGCGCGCGGTGGCCGAGCCTTGGAAGGCCGCCACCGGCGTGCCGATCGTCGAGGGCTACGGGCTGACCGAAACCTCGCCGATCGCGGTGTGCAACCCGCTGAACATCGAAGACTGGACCGGCAACATCGGCGTGCCGATCCCGAGCACCGAGGTGGCGATCCTCGACGACGCCGGCAGGCCGCTGCCGTTCGGCGAGGTCGGCGAGATCTGCATCCGCGGTCCGCAGGTGATGAAGGGCTACTGGATGCGCCCGGACGAGACGGCCAAGGTCTTCACCGCCGACGGCTGGTTCCGCAGCGGCGACGTGGGCTTCATGGACGAGCGCGGCTGCATCAAGATCACCGACCGCAAGAAGGACATGATCATCGTCTCCGGCTTCAACGTGTACCCGAACAAGGTCGAGGACGTGGTGATGCTGCACCCCGGCGTGCTGGAGGCGGCCGCGATCGGCGCCCCGGACGAGAAATCCGGCGAGGTGGTGAAGATCGTCGTCGTGCGCAAGGACCCGGCGCTGACCGAGGAGGAACTGCTCGCGCACTGCCGCAAGCACCTGACCGGCTACAAGGTGCCGAAGCTGGTCGAGTTCCGCGCCGAGCCGCTGCCGAAGACCAACATCGGCAAGATCCTGCGCCGCGAACTGCGCTCGCCGGCCAAGGCGTGAAGCGCTGAGCGGGGCGGGCGCGCGCAGGCAACCGGCGCGTGCCCGCCGCTACAGCGCGCGCGCCATCACCAGTTCGCCGTCCTCTTCCTCGCCGGTGTAGCGAAAGCCCAGCGAGCGATAGAAGCGCGCCAGCCCCTGCGCACCGGGCACGTGCGAGACGCGCAGCTCGGTCGCGCCCGGGCGCGTACGCACGTGCTCGATCACCCGCTCCACGGCGGCGTGGCCGTAACCGCGGCCCTGGTGATCCTTGTCGATCATCAGCCGCCACAGATAGAAGTGCGGGCTTTCCGGCGCCGCGGCGAGCGTCGGGTCGTCCAACATCACGAAGCCCACCGGCTGCCCGCCCGCGTAGACGGCGCGAAACCAGGCCGCCGGCTCGAAATGCGCCTGCGCGATCGACACCGCGTTCGGCGCAACCTGCCGGCGGTCGTCGCCGGCGTCGAGCCGGACGATGTCGAGGACAGTGGCCCGGGTGATCTCGCGCAGTTCGACGCTCATCCCTCGCTCCCGAAACGCCGCCTGCCGCGACGGCCTGCCCGGCCGCCCCGCGCCGATGGCGGGCGCGACCGCTTGCGATAATCCCGCCCCTTGCGCGGCGCGATCCGGATTCTCGCCGCTCCTTCCCGCCCCGAAAGCCCTCCCATGTCTCTCAAATGCGGCATCGTCGGCCTGCCGAACGTCGGCAAATCGACCCTGTTCAACGCGCTGACCAAGGCCGGCATCGCCGCCGAGAACTATCCGTTCTGCACCATCGAGCCGAACGTCGGCATCGTCGAGGTACCGGACCCGCGCCTGGCGGCGCTCGCCGCGATCGCCAGGCCGCAGAAGGTGATCCCGGCCACCGTGGAGTTCGTCGACATCGCCGGGCTGGTCGCCGGCGCCAGCAAGGGCGAGGGCCTCGGCAACCAGTTCCTCGCCAACATCCGCGAGTGCGACGCCATCGCGCACATCGTCCGCTGCTTCGAGGACGACAACGTGGTGCACGTCGCCGGCCGCATCGACCCGGTCTCGGACATCGAGGTCATCAACACCGAACTGGCGCTGGCGGATCTGGCCACCGTCGACAAGCAGCTGGCGCGGTGGAGCAAGGTGGCCAAGGCCGGCGGCGACAAGGAGGCGAAGCGGCTGGTCGACGTGCTGGAGAAAATCGCCCCGGCGCTGAACGAAGCGCGGCCGGTGCGCAGCGTCGAGCTGTACGAGGAGGAAAAGGCGCTGCTGCGGCCGCTGTTCCTGCTCACCGCCAAGCCGACGATGTACGTCGCCAACGTCGCCGAGCACGGCTTCGAGGGGAACCCGCTGCTCGACAAGGTGCGCGAGTACGCGGCCCGCGAAGGCGCGCCGGTGGTGGCGGTGTGCGCCAAGGTCGAGGCCGAGATCGCCGACCTGTCGGACGAGGACAGGGCGGTCTTCCTCGCCGACATGGGGATGACCGAGCCGGGGCTGGCCCGCGTGATCCGCGCCGCCTACCACCTGCTGGGCCTGTTGACGTTCTTCACCGCCGGGCCCAAGGAAGTGCGGGCGTGGACCGTGGTCAAGGGCGCCACCGCGCCCCAGGCCGCCGGCGCGATCCACACCGACTTCGAGAAGGGCTTCATCCGCGCCGAGACCATCGCCTTCGACGACTACATCGCCTGCAACGGCGAGCAAGGCGCCAAGGAGGCCGGCAAGATGCGGCTCGAGGGCAAGGACTACGTCGTGCGCGACGGCGACGTGATGCACTTCAGGTTCAACGTCTGACCGCCGCGGCGGCCCACCACCGGCCAGCCCAGGTCATGGCATGGCCGCGGCGGCTGCGAAGGAATCGTCGCCAGCCGCTTCACGCTCGCGGGCCGCCGGCAACGCCATGCCGCTGAGCAACCCAACCCCGCGCGCCGGCCAGTCGTTGATCGGGAAACGGCGAGTTCCGGCGCTGCGGCCTGCGTTCGTCGTCGCTGTTTCTCGAAGGTGCGGCGGCGAAGGCGCAGCCGCCAGAACCTGGCACGCGCCGCAGATTCATCCACGGATCCTCGCCGTCGCGGCGCGGCTGCGAAGCGCGGCCGGCTACGCTTGGCCGCCTGCGAGCAACCCGAAGCCGCGCGGGTCGGTCGTTCAACGACACAATGCAGGATCCGCTAACGAGGCGTCCGTTCGATGCCTGTGTTTCTCGCGAGCCGCCCAAGGCCGCGCGCGGGGCAGGTGTTCACCGAGAAGATGCGAGTTCCGCTGATGAGGGCTGCGTTCGTTGCATGCGTTTTCGGCGAGGCAGGCTGTGGCAACCGCCTTTCGTTTCGAGCCTGGCCGGGAGCCTGCGACGCGCGGGACGGCCTCGGGGCGCGCCAGGCGGCAACGCCCTTTGGCGTGACGCTCGCCTGAGGCGCGCCGGGGGAGGCGTTCCTCCCCCCAGCGTCGCTCACATGAACCGCCTCGCCCCAGTCCGTCACCGGTCACGGCGCCGATCGCGCTCGACGCTTGCGGCAGCGCGGCTGGCCGGAGCGGCGCAGTGAACGAAGCCGCCGCGCGGCGCGTGCTGCTCGTGCGCGCCTTCGAGCTCCAGCCGGCTTCCGAAGTCTGGAGCGATGCCGACCGCGCCTGGGCCACGCACGCGGCAGCGCAGGTCGAGGGCGAGCGGGCAGCCGACGATGCCTTCATCGCCCGCCGCGCGGCGTTGGCCTGCGAGCGGCTCGCCGAGCGCGATCGGCGCGTGCCGAGACTGCTGGCGTCGGTCGAGTGGCCGGCGTGGATCGGCTGGGTGGTCCCGGTGCTCGCTTTTGCCCTCGGCGCGGCGGCGGATTCGATCGGCGCCGGCAAGCAGGTCAATCTGCTGGCGCCGCCACTGCTGGCGCTGCTGGCGTGGAACCTCGCCGTGTATCTGGCGATCCTGGTGCGCGGCGCCTGGGGGCTCGTCGATGGGCGCGCCCGTGGCCTGGGGCCAGTGGCCCGCCTGTTCGGAAGGCTGGCGCACGTCACCGGCGCGGCGCCGCGGCGCGCCGGCAAGGTGGCGGCGCAGTTCGTCGCCGACTGGATGCAGGCCTCGAGCGGGCTCGCCGCCGCGCGCCTGGGCCGCGTGCTGCACGCCTCGGCGGCGACGTTCGCGCTGGGGGCGCTGGCGGCGCTGTATCTGCGCGGCCTCGCCTTCGAGTACCGGGCCGGCTGGGAGAGCACGTTCCTCGGCGCCGAGTCGGTGCAGCGGATCCTCGGCGCGGTGCTCGGGCCGGCGTCGGCGCTGACGGGGATCGACCTGCCAGACCTCCAAGGCTACGAGCGGCTGCGGTTCTCCGCCGGCGGCGGCCAGCTCGCCGCGCCCTGGCTGCACCTGTACGCGGTGACCATCGGCCTGGTCGTCGTGGCGCCGCGGCTGCTGCTCGCCATCGGCGACCGCTGGCTCGAAGCGCGGCTGGCGGCGCGGTTTCCGCTGCCGCTCGGCGAACCGTACTTCCGCGCGCTGCTCGCCGTGCTGCGCGCCGAGCCGCTCACCATCCGCGTGGCACCCTACGGGCTGACGCTGGCGCCGCAGGCGACGCTGCATCTGAACGCGCTGTTGATGCAGGCCTTCGGCGCCGCGACCGCCGTGGCCATCGCGCCGACCACGGCCTTCGGCGGCGAGGACGACATCGATGCCGCGGCGGTCGCCGGCGGCGCGGCGCTGCTGGCGGTCCTGATGCCACTGACGGCAACGCCCGAGGACGAAAACCACGGCGCCTTCATCGACCGGCTGAAGGCGGCGGCCGGCGCGGCGCGGGTGGTGCTGATCGTCGACGAATCCGCCTTCCGCCGCCAGTTCGGCGCCGACAGCTCGCGGCTGGCCGAGCGCCGCGCGCTGTGGCGCAGCTTTGCTGCCGGCCACGGCGTGCCCATGATCGCTGTCGACCTCGACCAGCCGCCCGCAGCGACGGCACGCGAAGCGCTGCAGCGCGCGCTGGACCGGACGCTCGCGCCGTGAGCGGGACCTCGCCGCAACGCATCGCGCTGGCGCTGGTGTCGCACACCAACATCGGCAAGACCACGCTCGCGCGCACGCTGCTCGGGCGCGACGTCGGCACGGTGGCCGACCGGCCGCACGTCACCGAGTCGGCCGAGCGCTTCACATTGGTCGAATCCGCCCAGGGCGATGCGCTCGAACTGTGGGACACGCCGGGCTTCGGCGACAGCGTGCGGCTGGCGAAGCGGCTGGCGCAGCGGGGCAACGTGCTCGGCTGGTTTCTGACCGAGGTCTGGGACCGCTTCCGCGACCGGCCGTTCTGGTCGACGCAGCAGGCGGTGCGCGCGGTGCTCGAGCACGCCGACGTCGTGCTGTACCTCGTCAACGCCGCCGAGCCGCCACAGGACGCCGGCTACGTCGCGCCGGAGATGAAGGTGCTGGAACTGATCGGCAAGCCGGTGCTGGTGCTGCTCAATCAGCTCGGCGCGCCGAAGCCGCAGCCTGAAGAGGCGGCGCAGGTGGCGGCATGGCGGCGGCAACTGCCGTTTTCGCAGGTGCGCGCCGTGCTGCCGCTCGACGCCTTCGCCCGCTGCTGGGTGCAGGAGTTCGCGCTGCTCGACGCCGTGCGCGATGCGCTGCCGGAGGGCAGCCGCGACGCGTTTTCGCGGCTCGCCGCCGCCTGGCGCGCCAAGCGCGAGCAGACCTTCTCCGCTTCGATGCAGGTGCTGGCGCGGCGGCTGGCGCGCGCCGCCGCCGACCGCGAGCGCGTGGCCGAGGCCGGGCTGCGCGGCAAGCTGCGCGAACTCGGTGCCGCCCTCGGTCTGCCCGGCAGCGGCGAGGCCACACCGCGGCAGGCGGCGATGGCCGCCCTCGCGGCGCGGCTCGATGCCGACATCCGCGAGACCACCGAGCGGCTGATCGAACTGCACGGGCTCGGTGGCCAGGCACGGCAGGAGATCCTGACCTGGCTGGCCGATCACTACGCGGTCAGGGAACCGCTGAGCGAGAGCAAGGCAGCGCTGCTCGGCGGCGCCCTGACCGGCGCGCTGGCCGGGCTGAAGGCCGACATCGCCAGCGGCGGCCTGACCCTCGGCGGCGGGCTGCTCGTCGGCGGCGTGCTCGGCGCGCTCGGCGCGGCCGGAGTGGCGCGCGGGGTCAACCTGCTGCGCGGCACCGAGCACGCCGAGATCGCCTGGACCGACGGGGTGCTCGACGAGCTGGCCGAATCGGCCCTGCTCGCCTACCTGGCCGTTGCCCACCACGGGCGCGGACGCGGCGACTGGGCACCGACGGCCGCCCCCGACCACTGGCTGCAGGCCGTGCGGGAGGTCTTACAGGCTCGCCGCGAGCCGTGGCGCGAACTCTGGGCGCGGCGGGCGGCAGTCGAGGGCGCTGACGAACTGCTCGCCGACCTCGAAGCCGAGCTGCTGCACACCGGACGGGAGGTGCTTGGGCGACTGTATCCGCGCCTGCCGGCGGGCGTTGGGACGTCGCAGGCCGCGGCGCGGCTTCCTGGCTGACCAAGCCCGTGCTCCGCCGCGGCCAGGCCAGCGCAAGCCAGGCCGCCCAACCGCGAACCGCTTAGCACTGGAGCTGACGCGTGCCGCGCCCGCGGGGCGGGATTCCAGGCTTCGAGGAGGCTCGCGTGTGCCACGGCGGCCACCCCGGGCGCGGGACTCGATCGGTTCGCCACCGGGCAGCGCGCCGAGCTCTCCCGCGTCAACCAGCGCTGGGGCCAACCCCTTCCGGCGCGCCGCGTCGACGTCCGCCGCGCCCCGCCCGCCGGCCGCCAGCGACCGCCACCCGGGGTTGCGCGGGTTATAACGCCCGTTACAATACGCCGATGTTCGTCGCCAAGGTCACCACCGTCGGCAACTCGCTCGGCATCGTGCTGCCGCGAGAGATCCTGGCGCGCCTGCGGGTCGACAAGGGCGACCTGCTGTTCCTGGTCGAGTCCCCGCTCGGCTTCGAGATGACCCCGTACGAACCCGGTTTCGCCGAGCAGATGCAGCAGGCCGAGCAGCTCATGCGCGCCGATCGCAACGTGCTGCGCCTGCTCGCCGAGCAGCCGCTGCGGCTGGCGGCGGCGGCGCAGCCACCAGCCGAGACCAAGGAGCCGAAGTGAAGCGGCCGGTTTGGCTGCTGAACCGCGTGGCGCTGGCCGCGCACCGGCGGCAACTGGCCGAGCACGGCGGCGCGCCGGGGGTCGACTTCGCCCTGCTGGCGCTGGCGATGGGCTGGCCTAAGACGGTGCTCGCCTTCACCGACGGCCGCATCTCGCTGTTCGGCCTGGCCGCCGCCTACAGCGAGGCCGTCCTGCGCCTGCGGCCTTTCGCCAGCGGTAACGAACGGATGGCCTGGCTGCTCGGCAAGCTGTTCCTGGCGGTCAACGGCGTCGAGGCGCCGGCCTCCGTCGCCGACCAGCTGGCGATGTTCGGCGCCCTGCGCGCCGGTGCGATCGACCGCGTGCGCTACGAGCGCTGGATGCTGATGCGCCGGGTCATCGACCGCGGCGGCGCGGTGATCGGCGTCGCGCGCGACCGCGCCGGGCGCGTGCTGCGGGTCGGCGTGCTGCGCCGCGCTCCCGTGCGGGCAGCGGCCCGCGCCGGCGCTGCCCTCGCCGTGCCGATGCTGCAGGACTGATACCGAGACGGCGCCGCCGGCGGACCCTCGCCGGCGAGCGCGGAAAGAAAGCGCAACCAGCGAGTCGACGATGAGTGCAATCCCGAGAACGGCTGCCATCGGCCAGAAGCAACCCGACGAACTCGCCAACGCGCTGCGCGCGCTGCGTAACGCGCTGGTGACGGTCGCCGTGTTCAGCGGCTTCATCAACGTGCTGATGCTGTCGCCGGCGATCTACATGCTGCAGGTCTACGACCGCGTGCTCGGCTCGCGCAACGAGACCACGCTGCTCGTGCTCAGCGTGATGGTCGTCGGCGCGTTCCTGTTCATGGCGGCGCTGGAGGCGGTGCGCGGCTGGGTGCTGGTGCGCGTCGGCGCCCGCCTCGACGCGCAGCTCAATGCGCGCGTGTTCACCGCCGCGTTCGAGCGCAACCTGCGCCGGCCGGGCAGCAACACGGCGCAGCCGATCCACGACCTGAACACGGTGCGGCAGACGCTGACCGGCGCGGCGCTGCTGGCGGCCTTCGACGCGCCGTGGCTGCCGATCTACCTGATCGTGATCTTCCTGATGTCGCCGGCGCTCGGCTGGTTCGCCACCGGCGGCGCGCTGCTGCTGCTGATCCTGGCGGTGGCCAACGAGCGGGTATCGAAGCCGAGGCTCGACGAGGCGCAGAAGTTCCAGCTGCAGTCGCACCAGGCGCTGACCAACAACCTGCGCAACGCCGAGGTGATCGAGGCGATGGGCATGCTGCCGCACATCCGGGGCCGCTGGTACCAGTTGCACCGGCAGCAGATCGCCACCCAGGCGCGGGCGAGCGACCTGGCGGCGGTGCTCGGCGGCGCCACCAAGTTCGTCCGCATCGCGCTGCAGTCGCTGGTGCTCGGCTTCGGCGCGCTGCTGGTGCTCGAAGGCAACCTGACGCCGGGGATGATGATCGCCGCCTCGATCCTCGCCGGCCGGGCGCTGGCGCCGGTGGAGCTGCTGGTGGCCAACTGGAAGCAGATCGTCACGGGCCGCCAGGCCTACGCGCGGCTGCGCGAACTGCTCGCCATCCACCCGCCGCGCCGCGAGGGTATGGCCCTTCCCGCGCCGCAGGGCCGCGTCTCGGTGGAGGCGGCCTCCACTGCCGCGCCGGGCACGCAGCGGCTGATCCTGAAGAACCTGACCTTCTCGATCGCGCCGGGCGAGGTGGTGGCGGTGGTCGGCCCCAGCGCCTCGGGCAAGTCGTCGCTGGCGCGGCTGCTGGTCGGCATCTGGCCGCCGGTGACGGGCGCGGTGCGCCTCGACGGCGCGTCGGTGTTCGACTGGAACAAGGACGAACTCGGGCCGCACATCGGCTACCTGCCGCAGGACATCGAGCTGTTCGACGGCACCGTCGCCGAGAACATCGCCCGCTTCGGCGAGGTCGATCCGGAGAAGGTGGTCGAGGCGGCCCGCCGCGTCGACATGCACGAGCAGATCCTGCGCCTGCCGATGGGTTACGACACGCCGCTGGGCACCGACGGCAGCAACCTCTCCGGCGGCCAGCGGCAGCGCATCGGCCTGGCGCGAGCGCTCTACGGCGACCCGTCGTTCATCGTCCTGGACGAGCCGAACTCGAACCTCGACGAGTCCGGCGAGAAGGCGCTCGTCGACGCCATCCGGACGCTGAAGGCCAACGGTAAGACGGTGGTGCTGATCACGCACCGCATGTCCACCCTGGCGGCGGCCGACAAGGTCCTCGTGCTCGCCGACGGCGCGCTCGCCGCGTACGGCCCGCGCGACGAGGTCTTCAAGGCGATGCAGCAGCAGGCAGCCGCGGCCCAGCCCGCGCGCCGGCCGGCGCCGCCGACGGTCACCGTCGCGCCGAGCTTCGCCGCCGGCGGGCAGAAGCCCGGAACGGCAACCGGCTGACGGCAGCGCGCGGCCGCAACGCTCACATTCGAAGGTCCATCATGTCCGTCAGCGCATTGAACCCGAGGCCGGCTGCGCCGCAGCCCGGCCGCGACCCGTCCGCGAAGGAACCGCGCCCGGTCGATCTGAACGACGCCCGGCCGCGGCGCTGGGGCTGGCTGCTCGTGATCGCCGGCTTCGGCGGCTTCATGGCCTGGGCGGCGACCGCGCCGCTCGATGCCGGCGTGCCGTCGCCGGGAACGGTGGTGGTCTCTGGAAACCGCAAGGTGGTGCAGCCGCTGGTCGGCGGCAAGATCGCCGAGCTGTCGGTGCGCGACGGCGATGTGGTCAAGGCCGGGCAGGTGCTGGTGCGGCTCGACGGTACGCAGGCGAAGTCGCAATACGACATCGCGCTGGGCCAGTGGTTTACCGCCTCGGCCGTCGAGGCGCGCCTGGTCGCCGAGCGCGGCGGCCGGTCGCGGATCGAGTTTACGGCCGAGCTGCTGCAGGCCCGGAGCGATCCGCGCGCCGCCAACGCGATGGCGCTGCAGACGGAACTGTTCGCGACCCGGCGCCGCTCGCTCGAAAGCGACCTGAACGTGCTGCGCGAGAGCATCCGCGGGCTGGAGGCGCAGGCGCAGGGCATCGAGGAGTCGAGCCGCGCCCGGCGCGAGCAGATGCGCCTGCTCAACGAGGAGATCGAACGGCAGCGCGATCTGGTCAAGGACGGCTTCCTCGCCCGCAACCGGCTGTCGGAGCAGGAGCGCGCGCTGGCGGCGGTGATGGGCGCGGTGGCCGAGGACACCGGCAACCTCGGCCGCATCCGGCAGCAGATCGCCGAGCTGCGGGCGCGGATGATCTCGCGCGAGCAGGACTATCGCCGCGAAATCGAGTCGCAGCTCACCGAGGCGCAGCGCGACGCGTCGGCGCTGGCGAGCCGGCTGCAGGCGCTGCAGTTCGAGCTCGTCAACACGGAGATCCGCGCGCCGGCCGACGGCGTCATCGTCGGCCTGACGGTGCACACCGTCGGCGGCGTCGTGCCTGCCGGCGCGCCGCTGATGGAGATCGTGCCGGTCGACGAGCCGCTGAAGATCGATGCCCAAATTGCGCCGCACCTGATCGACAAGGTCAAGCCCGGCCTGGACGTCGACATCCTGTTTCCCGCCTTCAACCAGGCGACCACACCGCACATCCCCGGCCGCGTGCTGACGGTCTCGGCCGATGTGCTGGTCGAGCCCAAGCAGGGCATCCCGTACTTCAAGGCCACGGTCGAGGTGACGCCGCAGGGAATGAAGCAGCTGCGGCACCACCAGATCCGCGCCGGCATGCCGGCCGAGGTCTTCGTCCGCACCGGCGAGCGGACGATGCTCAACTACCTGCTCAAGCCGCTGACCGACCGGCTCCACCGGGCGCTGACCGAGCCATGAGCGCCCCGGGTCGTCGCAACGGCCAACCCGGCGAGACGCCGCGGGAAGGCCAGCCTGCCCGCGCGAACTTCCGCTCGGGAGCGCCAAGCGGTCGAGTGCGGCCGAATGGGGATCCGCGCCGCAAAATCGGCCGGCGCGGCGAAGTCCACCCGCGCAGCGACATGCTCCCGCGCGGTGAATCTCAGCAGCACCGCGCAGTCCACCCGCGGAGCGAAGTGCAGCCGTGCAGCGAAGCCCGCCCGCTCGGCAAGATGCTCCCGCGCAGCGAAGTCGGCCCGTGCGGCAAGGTCCAGCGCCGCGGCGAGCCTCGGCCGCAAAGCGCGGTCCGCCCTCGCAACGAAGGCCACCCGTGCAACGAAGGCCACCGGCGCAGCGAAACCCAGTCGTGCAGTCAAGCCCGCCTGCCCAGCAAAGCCCGGCGGAGCAGCGAAGCTCAGCCTCGCAGGCGTGGCGCCGGCGCGCAAGGTGCGGTCCTGCCGGCGCTGCGCGCCGCCATCGGCCTGATCGCGGCCGCGCTCCTGCTCGCCGCCGCGCCGGCCCGCAGCCAGAGCGGCGGCGGATTCAGCGCCGCCTTCGACGCCGCGCTGGCCAACGACGCCGAGTACCGCGCCTCGCGCTTCGAGCTGCAGGCGCGTGAGCAGAACGTGCCCATCGCCCGCGCCAGTTTGCTGCCCAGCATCGCCGCCAGCTATTCGGAGTCGCGCGTGCGCGGCGAGCGCGAGTCGCTGAACTCGCTCGGGCAGGAGTTCCAGCAGCAGCTCGACTACCGCAACCCGGTCGGCGCGCTGCAGTTCCGCCAGCCGCTGCTGAACATGGAGGCGGTGTACCGCTACCAGTCGGCGCGATCGCAGGTCGATGGCGCGCGGCTGGTCTTCGTCGCCCGCGGCCAGGAACTGCTCGACCGCCTCGGCACCGCCTACGTGCAGCGCCTGTTCGCCGAGGAAGTGGTGGCGCTGGCGCAGGCACAGGTCGACGCCTTCGCGGCGCAGGCCACGGCCGCCGAGCGCCGTTTCGCCGCCGGCGAGGCAACGCGCACCGACGTGGCCGAAGCCGCCGCGAGCCTGGCCTTCGGCCGCGCCCAGCTCGTCGAGGCCACCGACCAGCGCGACATCGCGGCGCGCAACCTGGCCCGGATCACCGGGCTGGCGGCCACACCGCTGCGCGGCTTGGCCGAGGACACCCGCGCCCTGCCGCTGCCGTATCGCAGCGTCGCCGACTGGATCGACATCGCCTTCGCCGGCAACCCCAACATCCAGGCGCGCCGCCATCTGATCGAGGCAGCCCGCCACGACGTCAGCCGCACCCGCGCCGGCCACCTGCCGCGGGTCGACCTCGTGGCCAATGCGGTCAACAGTCAGAGCGAGTCGATCAGCACCCTGAACCAGCAGGTGCGCCAGTACAGCGCCGGCGTGCAGATCAGCGTGCCGATCTTCTCCGGCGGCGGCGTGGACGCCAGCGTGACCCAGGCGCTGGCCGAGGTCTCGCGCGTCGAGTCGCAGCTCGAAGCCGAGCTGCGCCTGCTCGAGGTCGACATCCGGCGCCAGTTCCAGGCCACGCAGACGGGCGCGGCCAAGGTGCAGGCGCTCAACGACGCGCTGGCCGCGAGCGCGGTGGCGCTGGAAGGGGCGCAGCGCGGCCTGGTCGCCGGCGTGCGCACGACCGTCGACGTCCTCGACGCGACCCGCCGGCTGTTCCTGGTCCGGCGCGACCTGGCGCAGGCGCGCTACGAGGTGCTGCTGGCGCGCCTGCGCCTGCAGACGCTCGCCGGCCTGCCGCTGGCCGACATCGTCGCCGACATCGACCGGCACCTGACCGCGCCGGTCGCTGGCGTGGCGGTCGCCTCCGCCCGCTGATTCCCATCCGCCAACGCAGCCCGAGGCCCGATGATCCGCGCAACCCGCCTGCTGCTGGCCGCCGCCGCCGCAGCCCTGCTGGTTTCCTGCGGCGGCAGCAGCGACGACGACCCCAGCGTCAACAGCATGGCGGCCACGCCGACCGCCTACGGACGCACGGCGATCTGGACCGTCAGCGGCCTGAACCTCGACCGCGGGATCTCCCTCCGCATCACCGCCGGCCAGTGCAGCGGCCTCGCCGAGGTTGGCGAAGGCAGCGCCACGCAGCGGCAGTACAGCTGCCGCGTCGCATCGCTCGGCGAGCTGGTCGCCCAGGTCGACGACGCCAGCGGCGGCCGGCTGGCGACGCTGCGCGTGATCGTCCCGCCCCCGGTGGTCCGGCTGACGCTCGCCCAGGGCACGATCGAGGTCGAACTCGACCCGGTCGCCGCGCCGGTGACGGTGAACAACTTCCTCAACTACGTCAATGGCAACTTCTACAACAACACGATCTTCCACCGCGTCGTCGCCGGCTTCGTGATCCAGGGCGGCGGCTACGCGCCGGGCAACCCCGATCCGGTTTTCAAGACGCCGACACAGCCGCCGATCGCGCTGGAGTCGAACAACAGCCTTTCCAACCTGCGCGGCACGATAGCGATGGCGCGCGGATCGGATCCGGACTCCGCCAACAGCCAGTACTACATCAACGTCGTCGACAACCTGGCGCTCGACTACAAGAGCCCGCAGGAGCCCGGCTACGCCGTCTTCGGCCGCGTGACCGCGGGAATGGACGTGGTCGACGCGATCAGCATCGTGCCGACGCGGGCGATTCCGAGCCTGGGGCTGTTCGACGTGCCGGTGACGAACGTCGTCGTCACCACGGCGCGGCAGGTTCGGTAGGGCGGACGGTCGAACTTCGCCCTTGCACGCCACCGGGCGAGACGGGAGCAACCGGGCGCAGCGGCGGTCGCCCACCGCGCGGCGCGCCGCCGCTCAAACCGCGAGTTCGACCTGTACTTCCTCGCCGGGCCGGATCGTCGCCCCCGCGCCTTCGACCACGATCGCGTTGACGCCGAACATCACGCCGTCGTCGGCACGCCGAAACCCGGCCAGCAGGTCGGGGACCATCGCCGAGTGCTCGCCCGTGTCCGGGTCGACACCGGGCACCGAACAGCGTGCGCAGCGTTTCACGGGGCGGATCACGGCCGCGCCGATGCGCAGCAGCCTGACGTAGTCCTCCTCGAAAGCGGGCAGGCCGTCGAGCACGATGTTCGGCCGGAAGCGCGCCATCGTGACCGGCGCGTGGCCACGCTCGTGCAACCGGGCATTGACGTCGGCCAGCGAGGCGGCGTTGGTCACCAGCAGCGGGAAGGCATCGGCGAACTTGAACGGCGCATCCACCTTGCCGGTGTAGCGGTGGGCTGCGAGGCGCCTGCCCTCGTAGTCGAATCGCATCAGCCGCGCCCGCCTTCCCAGGTAGCTGGTGAACCAGGCGTCGGCAACCTCGCCCTGTGTGACCGCCGAGACGACGTCATCCCAGACGCGCACCCTGAGCACGTCGCCCTCGGAGTCGAACGGTACTTCGAGCCTGAGCATGCCCGGCGCGCGCAATTCGAGGCTGTGCGGGGTGAGGCGCGTGGCGACGAGCGCCATCGCAGGGTATTCGCGCTGCGACAGGAACTCTCCGTCATCGTCGACCACCACCCACTCGCGGTCGCCGATGCCGTCGACTTCGAGCCCGGTGGCGGCAAGCGTGGCCTCGCGCAGCGCGATGCCGCGGCAGCCCTTCACCGGATAGAGGTTCAGCTCGGCGATGCGGACGGTCATGGCGTGCGGATCCTGGCTCGAAAATGGAATCGGCGCGAAGCCGTCGCGGCGACAACGCCGGCAAGCGTAACCGCGTTCGGTCGCAGCTGGCGCTCGTCGGCACCGCGCTCCTCGCCTCGCGCCAAGGTCGAAAGAACGCCAACGCCGGCGCGAGTCACGGCGGTTTTGCCGACTGTTACGTGCTGCACGGCGAGATCGCCGCGACCAAGCACTGCGGCTCGCGATGCAGATCCGCTCGCGGCCTCGACGCGCAACAGACCGCGCAGCGGCCCGCCATGACTGCGCCTTGCGAGACAGGAACCAGCTTCGGGCGCCGTGCAGCGAAAGGCGAACGCAGCGGAGCAATTATGCTTGTCGGCATGAACCCTGCCGCAGTCGCCCCGGACGCGCCCCTCGCCGAGCCCGCTGCGCCCGCCGCACCGCCGGACCGCGTCGCCGTGGCAACGACGGCGGCGGCGCCCGCCGCCGAGGCGTTGCCGAAGATCGAGCCGCTGCCGGGACGCGACGCGCAGTCGGCCGCGCTGGAGGCCGCGCTGCTCGACGCCGCCCGCATGCTGGCGGCGCTGCGCGAGCGCCCCGCGGCCGCGGATCCCCAGGTGCGCGACATGCTCGCCCGCTGCGACGCCCTGCTGGTGCGCGCCAACGAGGCCGCGCGCGCGCAGCGCGCCTACGTCGCTTGGGACTGCCTGCAGCAGATCGAGCGCGAGCGCGTGCTGGCGCTTTCCGACGACGAGCGCCGAGCCGAGCTGGCGCTGGTGCTGGCCGAAAGCCGCAGCCTGCTCGCCGGCTGGCGGCAGGACGCCGCCGAGGCGCTGGCCGCGAACGCGCATGGCCTCGCCCCCACCGTGCCGGTGCTCCAGGGCCTGCTGCGCAACGTGCACGCGGCGCGCCAGGAGCGCCGGCACCGGCTGGCCCTGGTGCGGCAGCAGTTGCCGGTGCTGGCGATGATGCTCATCGCCACGGTGGCGTTTTTCGCCCTCTGGGGGCTGCTCGGCGGCTTCGACTGGCTGGCGCGCGACGACGTCGAGGTCACCGTCGGCATGATGCTGGTCTCCGGCGTGCTGATGGGCTATTTCGGCGGCCTGGTCAGCTTTGCCTTCGGTTGGTTGCGCGCGGACATGGCGGCGCGCAGCCCTGATTTGCGCACGCAGCGATGGCTGAGCTTCGCCCGCCCGGTGATCGGCGCCGCGGTGGCGGTGCCGATCGTGCTGTTCGTCGAGGCCGGGCTGATCAATCTCGGCCAGCTTTCGCCGGCGCTGGTGCTGGCGCTGTGCTTCCTGGGCGGCTTCAGCGAGCGCTGGTTCGTCGCCCGCATCGACCGCATCGCCGGCGGCGGGTCGGACCGCGGCTGACGGGGCGCGCGCCACAGGCCCTCACCGATACGTCGCTTTCCGCCAGACCGCCTCCAGCGGCCCCTGGCCGAAGCGCGCGATCCACGCCCGGCTCAGCGCCAGTTGCGCCACGACGATGGCCAGCGCCAGCAGCGCCAGTTCCGCCCGTCCGAGCGTGGCGCCGAGGCCAAAGCCCCACCCTGACAGCAGCAGGCCCATCGCCGCCGACTGCGCGACGTAATTGGTGAGCGGCATGCGGCCGGCCGGCGCCAGCCAGGCGATCAGCCGCTGCATCGTCGGCCGCTGCCGCAGCCGCACGAACAGGGCTACGTACAAGGCGGCGGCTAGCGAGCCCGCGTTGACGAACGCGTAGCCGATCGCCGACGGATCGCCCGGCGAGCTGCGCATCGTCTCGAAGTTCAGCCACGCCCCCGCGGCCGCGAAAGGCAGCGCCGCGATGCCGATCCAGGTCGCCGCCCGCCACAGGCGCCGGTGCCGCCATGGCCGCGCCAGCCAGCCGAGCCGGCCGGCGAGCGCGCCGAGCAGGAACAGGCCCATGATCTGCGGCGCGCCCAGCAGCACGGTCGAGCCCAGGACGCTGCGGTAGTCCGCCAGCCGCGGGCCAAGCTGGGCGATGAAACCCGCTTCGGTGTAGACGGCGCGCTGCGCGAGCGCCCACGCCGGCACCTGCGCCGGGTCGTCGTCGAGCGGCAGCGCCAGCCGCAGCGCTTCGAACGCAGCGGTGCTGGCGACCGTGAGCAGCGCAAAGCCCAGCCACCAGCGCCGCGCCGAGGCGGCCAGCGACGCCGGCCGCGACTGCGCGTAGTGCAGCAGCAGGAATCCCAGCAGCGCATAGGCCGAGAGGATGTCGCCGAAGTAAAGCAGCGCGCCGTGCGCGACGCCGACGGCCAGCAGAAAGACGAGCCGGCGGCGGTAGGCGGCGCGCGCCGCCGCGGCATCGAACCGGCGCCGCAGCGAACGCCACTGCAGCGCGAAGCCGACCCCGAACAGGAAGGCGAAGAGCGACAGGAACTTCGACAGGACGAAAACGGCGATCAGCAGGTACACCGCCGCATCGAGCGCGCCGGGCGGCGCGTCGAAATAGCCGAGCGGGTCGCCCGCGCCCCAGACGAACGACTGGATGTTGACCTGCAGGATGCCGGCGAGCGCGAAGGCGCGCAGCGCGTCGACGACCTCGATCCGCTCGCGCTTCAAGCGCCTTCCCGGGCCTGGCGCGGCGCGCCGCTCAGCCGCCTTCGCTGCGCCCCATCTGCTCCAGCTTGGCCTTCAGCCAGCGCTCGACCGACGGGAAGACGAACTTGCTGACGTCGCCGCCGAGCATCGCGATCTCGCGCACGATGCTGCCGGAGATGAACTGATACTGGTCCGACGGCGTCAGGAACATCGTCTCGACATCGGGCAGCAGGTAGCGGTTCATGCCGGCCAACTGGAACTCGTACTCGAAGTCGGACACCGCGCGCAGCCCGCGGACGATCACCCGTGCCTGGTGCTCGCGCACGAAGTCGCGCAGCAGGCCGCGGAAGCCCGCCACCTCGACGTTGGGATAGTGGCCGAGCACCTCGCGGGCGATGTTCAGCCGCTCGTCCAGCGAGAAAAAGGGCCGCTTGGTACGG
>Ga0308414_1000954_pt1 | contig 18852 bp, 16 predicted proteins | sample HotsprSampleOS50_FD_205667 | JGI IMG/M metagenome (GOLD analysis project Ga0308414, IMG submission 205667) | Hot spring phototrophic mat microbial communities from Octopus Spring, Yellowstone National Park, Wyoming, United States - 20090730_OS50 ...
ATCTAATCTTAGGTCTTCTTCTATTCCATATTATAAAAATTTACTTTTTAGACAGCCCCCAATAGATGCTCATTAGATTTGATTTTTATCTATTGCGGTTGGATTTATCCAACTGTTATTATAAAGAATAAAATATAAAGGGGCTTTAGCCCTGAAATCTTTTCTGTCATTTTAACAAAACAAATATTATTTATCAGAATTTATGTTGATTTCAGGGCTACGCCTATTGATTATGTTATTCATTGACAAAAATTATCTGCAAAAACCTCTCCAATGTCTGAACATTCCTCTGCCTTTGAAATTATTATCCATAAATCCAAAGCCGAAAGGACGGTTGTCGTGCCAAATTTTTCTTTGAGTATCGTCTAATAATTCATAAATATCCATTTTGTGATTAGCTCTTGCTAAAGCCATTTTATTTCTAATTTCATTTATTTCTTTAGTTAATCCAATCACCTTGTTTCTACTAACATTATCACTGCTTAAATATTTTCTGAACTCAAGAATTTTCTGTTGTAAATCAGCTCGCAAATCAATCATTTCTTTTTGATGATTAAAACGAAATTCTTCAAATTTATCTTGCTGAACATCTGAAAGTTGAAGTTTTTCAATTAAATGTTTTGGAGGAGGAAATTCATCTCCAAAATATTTTCCTTGAGCGAGCGAGTTTGAAAATAAACCATTTATAACTAAACTAAGAAAAATTATTAAAAAGATATTCTTTTTCATTTCATTCCCTTTCTTATTGATTGTTTTCGATTTTGCCTTTTTGACAAAGCTAAATTCATTTCGGTTTAAATTATTTTTGATTAAACTAAAAAGTAATTTTATTTGTCAAAGATATTAAAAAAGGTATGTCTGAACAGAAAAATGACTTTGAACTAATAGAGAGATTCTTAAAAGGTGATGAGTCGGCTTTCAATCTTCTTGTAAAAAGACATCAGGAAAAAATTTATATGCTTGCCAGAAGAATGTTAGGCAATCATTTGGATGCAGATGAAGTTGTTCAGGAAGTGCTAATGGTAATTTATAAAAAGTTGAATACTTTTAAGTTTGAATCATCTTTTTCAACCTGGCTTTATAAAATTACAATGACAAGAAGCTTAAATTTTATCAAAAGAAGGACTTTGAAAAATACATTTTCAATTTTTGAATTAAGAAAAAATAAGTCTGATGAATCCGATCCTTTAGATATGATCGAAGGTAAAGAACAGTTTGATATAATTGAAAAATTACTAAAAAAATTACCACCTAAACAAAGAGAGATTTTTATTCTAAAGAATTTTGAAGAAATGAAATATGATGAAATCAGTGAAATTACGGGTAAGTCAGTTGGCGCTCTTAAAGCGAATTATTTTCATTCTATAAACAAATTAAAAGAATTATTGGTGAAATATGAAAAAAAATAATAAAATCATTGATTTCTTTGAAGGGAATATGAATGAATTTGAAAGGGAAGAGTTTCTTAATCAAATAAAAGATAATTCCATACTTGAGAAAGAATTTGAAGATTATAAAAAATTATATGAATTGTTGAATCGTTCAAACTCATTAAAACCAAATAAGAATTATCTTGATACAATTGTTACTAAATTCAGGACAAAAACTAAAAAAACTTCTCTAAATCTCAAGCCCGTTTTTGCATTAGGAATATTTTTAATATTTATATCATTTTCATTGCTGACTTATTATAATATTTTTCATAAAGGTGAAAACGAAGTAAATGAATCAGATATTTTTTATGAATTAAGTTATCTGGAAACCGGAAGTTCAGATGGTATTACTCTTTATTTTGAAACAGGATTTTTAGATGAATTATTACTATCTAAACTTGATGAAGAAGAAAATAACTATAACCCATTAAAAAATTATTTACATTTCGAAAGTGATTATTCTTTTATATCAGAGAATCTTGCTAAAGATATCTATAACGAATTACTGACAAAAAAAATACTATGAGGTAAATATGAAATATATTTTTTGCTTTTTAATCCCAATTCTTTTCTTTTCTAATCTTAATGCTCAGGAATTTAGAAGAAAAGATAGACAAGGAATGCATAGAGTTGAGCAATTGGAAAGACTAAAACTCATTGAGACTGTTAATATAACTGAAGAGCAGGCTATAAGATTTTTTGCAAGGAGAAATGAACACCGAAAAGAAATAGAAAGTATTGAAAAGAAAATTGATGAATCTATGGAAGAGATTGATAAAATTCTTAAAAGTGGTGAGATTAAAGAATCAACTTTAAAGAAGCTAAATGAAGAAATTTTAACTAATCGGGAAAAAATTGAAGCAAAAAGAAAACAATTTATTCTTTCCCTTAATGACATATTAACAACAGAGCAAATCAGTAAATTATTGCTCTTTGAAAGAAGATTTCGCGAAGAGATTAGAGATTTAATCCTTAAGAGAAGAGCTACTTTCCGATAAACTTTACATTTAATAGTATTGTTTTTAATTTCCTTCAAAACTATTTTTCGCACGCTTTTTTGCGGAAGTGGTGGAACTGGTAGACACACCATCTTGAGGGGGTGGCGCCGCGTAGGCGTGCGGGTTCAAGTCCCGCCTTCCGCACATCAACTTTTAAACACTAATACAGGATATATCGTATGAAAAAAATCTTTGCATTATTATTTGTTCTTTTCTCTTTTTCATTTTTGTCAATTTACTCTCAGGATATGAACCCAGACGCAGGAAAGCTTTATAATGAGGGTAATTCTTTACTTAAAGCTGGTAATTATAACGGTGCTATTCAGAAATATGATGAAGCACTCAAAATCGCAAAAGATTATCGAATTCTTTATCAAAAAGGATTAGCATTGAGGAAAGCAGATAAACTTTCCGACGCTAAATTAGCATTAGAAGAATCCCTTCAGCTCAGTCCGAATAATGAAGCTGCATTGAACGCTTTAGGCGGCGTTTTCTTTGCAATGAAGGATTATCTAAAATCTATCGAGACTTTTGAAAAGGTTATTAATGTTTCAAAAAATAATTCATTTAAGGACAAGGTTAAAAAGAATATGTCTTTAGCTTATACACAATTAGGTAATGAAGCTATGAAAGGTGGAAATGCATCCAAAGCAATTGAATATCTTAACAAAGCAGTTGAACTGGATAAATACGATTCTGCCTTTCTTTTACTCGCTCAGCTTAATGTTGAATTAGGTAACTATGATGCTGCAATTAAAGCAGCTGAAGATGCTCTTAAATATCGAAATAAAATTACTAAGGGTGGACCTAATTATTATATAGCTTTGGCTTATAAAAACAAGGGTGATATGGCAAAAGCTAAAGAATATCTAAATCTTGCTAAGACTGATCCGGCTTACAAAAGTACTGCCGAGTATCAATTGAATTTGTTAAAATAATCTATCTTTAAGTTTATTAAAAAAGTCTGTCCGACAATTTTTATTGAAGGTCAGACTTTTTTTTATTTCAAACGTCTTATAAGTAAGAAAATGTTTTGTTACTTTAATCCTTGATTTAATCTTGATTAGTTCAAATTTTAAATATTAGTATAACTTTCAATATTTGATTATTCATTGTTTCTTATAGAACTCTTTTAGGATAGAAAATGAAAAAAATATTATTGTCCCTTATTCTATTTAACAGCTTATATTTTGCACAAAGTATATCTGATAAATACACAAAAGCTATAGAGGCTTACAATAGTGAACAATATGCTGAAGCTTCAGTTTTGTTCTCAGATTTCTTCAAAGGATACAATTTGGTTGATGAAAAATATGCTTCCGCTAAATATTATCAGGCAAAATCTCTATTAAACTTAAACAGAATTAACGAAGCTGCTGTTAATTTTGTTTTTTTATCTGACAACTATCATTGGACAAATTTCCGAAATCACTCTCTGTTTGAGTTAGGGCTTATTTATTATCAAATGGGCAAGTATGGAGAATCAAGAAAAAGATTTACTCAATTGTTAGACGATTATCCGGAAAGTGAATATCTCGGAAGTGTTCTATACTGGATTGGAGAGACTTATGCTACAGAAGGTAATATCGAAGAAGCAATAATATTCCTCGAAAATTCAATAAATGATAAAAGAAGGAACAGATACATTGATTACTCTCTCTATTCTTTAGCTAATTTGTATGAAAAGATTGGTGATTATGAAAATGCTGTTAATTATTATGATAGGCTACTTTCATTTCATCCAAACTCGAAACTGATAATAAACTCTCAAATAAGAATTGGAGTTTGCTATTTCAAACTAAAAGACTATCAGACTGCAATTATTGAACTGAATAATCCTTCACTTGACAACATTGATGAGAAATCAAAAGCTGAAGTTTTGTATTTGTTGGCTAATTCTTATTTCAGGACTGAGGACTATAAAAATGCAGAGAGAAAGTTTCTTGAATTGATGGAATACTATCCATCATCTGAATATTTCAGGGAAGCACAATATGGTTTGGCTTGGTCTTATTTCCAACAAAAAAAATATAATGATGCTTTCAGAATTTTTGATTTTGCATCAAATGGAAGTGATTCAATTGCAGTCAAATCTTTCTATTGGAAAGGAGAATCAAAAAGATATGCCGGAAAGGAAGATGAAGCATTATCAATTTTCAAATCGTTTTTAGACAAATATCCCGAAGAAAAGCTTACTCAGGATGCACAATTCTCTATTGGTTTGATATATATATCTAAAGGTAATCCAGAACTTGCAAGTAGATTTCTTATATCTGCTAATAATGATAAAAGCAATGAAACAAGAGCGAAAGCTCTTACTTCATTGGGCGAAATTGAATTAAATAAAGGTTCTTATAAGACTGCTATAAATTATTTCAATGAAGTAAAAAATATTAAATCTATCTCAATTGAAACTAAGTTACGAGCTTTATTAGGTTTAGCAATTTCCAAATTTTGGCTCAAAGAATATAATAGTTCATTGACAGATTTAATAGAAATTGAAAAAATCAATAGAAATTTCGAAACTCAAAAAGTGAATTATTATTATGCAGAGAACTATTTTTCTCTAAAAAATTATCGTGAAGCTCTTAATCGTTTTCAAAATTCAACCGGAGCAGATGAACAGATTAATGAGTTAAGTTTATATGGAAAAGCTTATTGTTATTTTAACCTCGGAGATTATGATAATTCTGCCTCTTCATTCTCTGAATTCATAAAGAAATACAGAAATAGCAAATATTATAATGACGCTTACTTAAGAATAGCTGACAGTTACTTCGGAAGTAGAAATTTTCAATCTGCAAGTAAGATTTATGAGGACATATTTAGGATTGGCGGTAATAAATTGGATAATCCTTACACAAGGTATCAATACGCTGAAGCACTTTATAAATCAGGTAAAGCGTCTCAGGCAATTCTGGAATACAATAGAATATTAGAACAATCGCCAAACTCAGAATATGCTCAGGCTTCTTTGTTTACAATTGCCTGGATATTTTTTCAGAATGCTCAGTATTATGATGCAATTTCTAAATACAAAGAAATGTTCGTCCGATATCCAAAATCTGAACTTATTCCGAATGTTTATAATTCAATTGGAGATTCTTACTTCAATATGGCTTTATATGATTCGTCTATTTATTATTACCGAAAAGTTGTTAATGAATATCCCGGCTCACCTTATGTTTTTGATGCTGTAAATGGAATTCAATTAAGTTATGTTGCAAAAGGAAGAATTTCAGAAGCAATAAATTTCATTGATGATTTTGTCTTAAAATATCCATCATTAAGTTTTTCAGATCAAATATTCTTTAAGAAAGGTGAAATCTATTATAGCGAAGGTATGTATTCTGAAGCTAAAGAATCTTTCAGAAATTTTATAGTTCGTTATCCCAAAAGTCGTTTTGTTGCAGATGCTTACTATTGGATAGGTAAAAGTGCACAGAATCTAAACCTGAATGACGAAGCAGTTATTAGCTTTACCAATGTATTTAATTTATACAGAACATCAGAATTTGCTGCTTCTGCTATTCTTGAAATTGGTTCTATTTATAGAACAACAGGTCAATTTCAAAAAGCGTTGGATAATTATAATACAGGCATAAATGAGTTACCAAATTCATTAAAACTGCCCGAGATAATGTTCAACAAAGGATTAGTTCTTGCTGAGATGAAAAACATTCAGGAAGCCTATGACACTTTCACAGATGTTATATCTTATTTCCCTAAAAATATTTTTGCTGAAAAATCTAAATTAGAGTTAGGAATAATCGAATTATCATTAAAAAGATATCAAAAAGCTGAAGAAATATTGTCCGGTATTTCCAGAAACAGAACTGATGATATTGGTGCAAAGGCACAATACTATATTGGAGTTTCTCTATTTGAACAAAAAAAATATTTACAAGCTATTGAAGAATTAAATAGAGTAAGAAATTTCTTTTCAAGATATGAAGAATGGAATATAAATTCTATCATTCTTATTGGAGATTGTTACGCTGCTTTAAAAGATAAAAGAAAAGCCGAAGAGATGTATAGAATAATTATTACTAAATATAAAGGGACTCAATTCGCAAAGCTGGCTCAGGATAAATTAAGGAAATTAAAATGAAATTATTAAAGCTATTATTGTTTTTAGTTGTTTTAATTGTTCCTTCTTATTCTCAGGAAGAAGGAAGAAGTTCAACAGGAGTTGAATTACCAGATTTTGTTATAACAGGAAAAGATATAGTTAAAATTAAAAAATCCGAAAAGTTAAATCCATTTTTAATAAGCACTTTTTCAGAAAAATTCGTGCTGCCTACTTATTCTCCTGAAGAAATTCCTGTTAAAGATATTTTATTGCCAATTAGAGATGACTTAAATCTATTAGGTTCGAATAATTTCTTTAAAGGTTATGTTTCAGGTGCTGTTGGTTTATACTCGTTACCAGATTTAGATTTACTTTACGCTTCACCAATAGAGAATGGAATATTCAAAACTAAATTTAATGGACTATATAATAGACCTTTCGTTGATAATAGTGATTATTATAAACTTTCGGGTAATGCAGACTTTATATATTGGACTGATATAAATTCTTCTTTTCTGCCAGGCACACAGATTAGACTTAATACAGATTTGTCAACAAAAGGGTATAAGTTTTATGGTTCTAATAGTCCGACTGATAAAAGGAGTTTAAATAATCTATTTTTTAATCTTAATTTGAAAAATGAATATAATTCTTCATTTTTATTTAAAATAAATGCTTTTGATGATTTTACTTTTTTAAGTGAAGAAAATTTTAAAGAAAATCTGATTGATCTAAGCTTAAATACTTTGCTAAGAGTATCATTTTTTAATGTTGGTTTCTCTGGTAATTATAAAAATGTTTCTATAAAAAATGATACGACTGATCATAAAGAATTAAATTATTTTTTAATCAGACCAACAGCTGGCTTTCAGTTTACAAATTTGGTAAAAGGCTCTTTTGGATTTACAATATCACAATCCTCTCAAGACAGATTCATAATGCCTTATGCAGAGCTTGCAGTCAAACTCGCACCAAATTTTACATTTACGGGAGAATTTAATCCAACTACAGAATTTATTACACCAGCAAATTTTATAAAATCAAATCCATATTATAATGCTTCAAAAACAACTAATTTATTTGTCAAAAAGTCAATGCAATATCTTCTATCGGTAAAGTATGAATATCAGAAATTTTTCGAAATCAATGGAGGCTTTAAATATTTCAGTTCAGATTCTCTTCCTTACTTTTATGAAAAAGAAAAAGGAAGGTATTCAATCAGATTTTCTGATATAAAGCAAATGACTCCTTTTATTAACTTCAACTTTTTCCCAGGTCCTTATGGTTTCTTCTTTGGCTCAATTGAAGTTAATGCAGCTCAGAATGATACTGGACAAACGCTTCCTTATGTTCCGAAGTTTAACCTTACAGCTAATTATGGATATACTTTCAGTGAGGTATTGACAACATCACTAAATCTAACATATGCAGGGAAAACATTTACGGATTTAGATAATTTTAATAAAATTGATAATTACATAAATTTAGGATTATTATTAAGTTATAATTTTGACCAGAGATTTGATTTTTTTGTAAGATTAGAGAATCTTTTAAACAATTCAAATTATATTTGGAATAATTATCTTGAAAAACCATTTGACATAATTCTTGGTGTTAAATATAAACTTTGATGATTATTTTAATACTAAAGATTTAGTTTTTTAATGAATAAGATAAAACTACAGGAAAAATTTGTTAGAATCATTGGTGGTTTAGAAACAGATAAAAGTTATCTGCTGGATACTTTTATTTTAAAGTTATTTGAATCATTAAAACCAGGTCAAAAAATAGAGATTAAGGGACTTGGTTATTTTCATAAAATTAAACTTAAGATTTCCCCAGATAATGATTTAGTAAAAAGTCAGGATAGTGATTACTCAAACCTTATTGTCTTTTCTGAAGCAGAAGAGCTTGATGAATATATTAGTGAAGATCAGATTTTTTGGAGTCCAACTAAGTTTGACCTAAAGTATGATTCAAAAGAAAATCTGTTCTCAATTAGTATCGGAAAAGAATTCCTAAGCGATGACCTGATTAAATCAGATAGAATGATATTACCTGTCTCACAAAATGAATACCTGGATTTGCTTGATTCAAAGCTTGATAGTCTCTTGAGTAGTTCGAATATCTCTGAAAACAAACAAATTGAAATACCTTGTCTTAACTTAAACATTGAAACTGATAAAAAAGATTTTTCTGTTGAAATAATTAAAAAAGAAACGGAAAAAAGTGATATAAATTTTAATGTAAAACAATCTGACTTAGAAAATTTAAGTGAAGTGCAGCAAATAGACTTTTCAGAATTGATTTCAAAAGATATTTCTGTCCCCGTATTTACAGAAGAGGATATATTTGAAAATAATATTAAAGAATTAAGTGGCGATAAAAAAGAACTTACAGAAGTAACTGAAGATTCTAATTTAATTCCTGATGTGAAGGAAGTGAAAGATGAAGAATCAATTTTTAATGATTTATTGAATCTGAAAGAAGTTGATGAAAATAATCAAGCTATATCTAATATTGATGAAATTGTAGATTTTTCTAAAAATGACTTTGATATTTCTGAAGGTAAATTCACTTCAAAAATTGATAATGAAGAAGAAGAAATTATTCCAAATGAAGAAATATCGTGGGATAAAATTATTTCTGAAATAAGTTCTGATGAGGAAGAGATATCATTTGAAAGTATTATTAAACAAGATGATTTAATACAAGAATTATCTGAAACTATTAGTGAGGAAAATGCTAAAGAAGAAATTTTTCCGGAAATTACCATCCAAAAAGAAACTATTTCCGATGAAACAGCACTTGATGATATTGCAGTAATTAAAGAAGAAGCAACTAACGATGTATTAGATAGTGTTATAAATCAAGTTGAGGCAGAAGAGTCAACGGAGCCTGAAAATTATTTGAATGAATTTAATGAAAACATTACAGATGAAGAAATTCAGGGAAATATTGAAGAAGATGAGAATTTAGTCCAAGCAGATGATGTCTATGAAGATATGACTGATGAAGAAGAATATATTTCTACAGATGATCAGGAAATATTCAGTGATGAAGAATTAGAGGCTACGGAAGAAGAGTTAATAAGTAAGGATACTGAAAAGGATTTACCCAAAGACGAAACTGATTATGATGCCCCTAAAAAATCTAATAAAGTATGGGTTTTTGTAATTTTATTAGTAATAGCTTTGAGTTCTGCAATAGTCTATTATCTTTTCCCTGAATATTTTCATTTATTTATTCCAAAGGAAGTAGTTTCAGATTTAAGTATATCCGATAAAAAAGTATTCAGAATTGAAAGGAATTTTGATTTACCTGTTACTTATCCTTATCCACCAATTGAAGAAAATATAATTAGTAAGCCGACACAATTAAACTTAAATGTTGAAACAAATTTAAAAGAAAATTCGTTGATGTAAATAAAAATGAAATTAAGAACAATACAGATAAACAAGAAAGTGTTGAATTAGCAAAGACTATCAAACCTGATAATAATAGAGAAAAAATTTCAGAGACTATTTCAAAAACTTCTGATTCATATATTGTTCAGGTTGCATCTTTTAAGAGTGAACTAATTGCACAAAGAGAAGTAAATAAAATTAAATCAAAAGGTTACTCGGCTTTTGTAGAAAGAACTGAAATACCAAACAGAGGAATTTGGTACAGGGTTATAGTAAGCGGTTTTAATTCAGTGAATGAAGCCCAGAATTTTCAAATTAAGTATTCTAAAGGAGATATATGAATTTATTAGAGATATTCCTAAAAGGCGGAATAATAATGTGGCTAATACTAATCTGTTCAATAATCGGATTAGCAGTAGTAATTGATAGATTTATAGTTTTAAGAAAAGCGAAAATAAATATTCCAGCTTTTTTAGTAAGAATAAGAGGATTAATAAAAAAGAAGGATATTTCTGGTGCAATTAGTCATTGTATGGAAGAAAAATCACCAATTGCTAATGTTGTTAGAAAAGGATTAAAAAAATATAGATTCGGTCACGACAGAGTTAAAGAAGCAATAGAAAATGCAGGTAATCAAGAAATTTCCAAGTTAGAAAAAGGTTTGACTATTTTAGCCACAGTTGCCGGAATTGCTCCTCTTTTAGGATTTCTTGGAACTGTTACAGGAATGATACAAGCATTTATGACTATCGAAGATCTGGCAGGTGCTGCTAATCCGAGCGATTTAGCTGGTGGTATCTGGGAAGCTTTAATCACTACTGCTTTTGGTTTAATCGTCGGAATTCCAGCTTTAGCTTTTTATAATTATTTCCTAAGTGCAATAAAAAGATTAGTTGGTGAAATTGAAGTTGTGGCAAACGATGTCGTAGAGTTTATACAGGATGAAGAATCTGTTGAACAAGAAATTGATGATGAAATAGAATTATAGCAGAGAATAATATGAAATTTAAAACTTCCAAAGAGCCATTAAGTATTTTTGCATACTCCTCCTTAACTGATATAGTTATGCTTTTGGTTATCTTTTTTCTTTTAACATCTCAGTTTGTAATACAGACGGGCGTAAAAGTTAAACTTCCGGGATCAAAAACTAATGAACAATCAGAACCTTCAAGATTGATTGTTACTCTTACTCAGGGTGGTGCGGTTTATGCTGGAAAAGATGAGGTAAGTATTGATTTGTTACCTTCAAAACTTACAGAAATGAAAGCCTTAATTAATGATGACAATCTTATTATCAGGGCAGATAAATCTGTACCAATTGAATTAGTCATTAAAGTAATTGATGCGGCAAAGTTAGTTGAAATTTCTAAGTTCACAATTGAAACTGAAAAAGAAAAACTTTAAATGTATCTGAACAATAAAAAAATAAATAACCTTTCCTATTTGATTTCTCTATCAACTCATTTGTTGATAATTATACTTCTTTGGTTTATAAATATTTCTATGGATTATAAGCAGCAGGATTTTGTTGAAATCTCATTTGGAACTTCAGGTCAGGCAGGCTCTTCAGGAGCAATAGGCGATCTGTTAAATAGAACAGAAGAAAATGCTAAACCAATGGAAGAAATAGTTGAAGAAACTAAAAATAAGGAGGTTAAAGAAGTTGAACTTGCAAAAGCTAAATCTGTAGATGAAACGAATATTATTAATCCTGCTGAAAAAAGTAAGGAGACAAAAAAAGAAAACCGTACCGAGACTATAAAAAAAGAAAATTCAAATCTCAATACTAAAGGGCAGGGAAATCTTACTGATGGAAAAGGTAGTTTAGGATTTGACATTGATTGGGGAGGAATGGGAACAAGGAAAATTTATTCTTACATCCTTCCTGAATATCCTGAAGGAGTTCAAAAAGAAATTGATATTAGATTAAGATTTTCCATTAAACCGGATGGAACAGTTGGCTCTGTTACCTTATTAACTAAAGCAGATACAAGATTGGAACAAGCTGCTATAAATTCATTATGGCAATGGAGATTTGAACCTCTACCTCAAAGTGTCAAACAAATTAATCAGTCTGCTCAGATTGTTTTTCCTTATCGCTTGCGGTAAAGTCATCTTTATAATAAAATCTGTAAAAGAAGTATTCAACTATTGTTAAAAGAATTAAAGATAGTGTATCACGATTTAATTCGAGACTAAATCCTTCAGGATCAATAAATATTTTTAGCAGCATCCCGGAAACAGACCAGCCAACAGTGAAAAGAATGATAATCAATCCAACATTTAAAAATGCATAACTAAGATTCTCTTCCTGCCATTTTTTTGTAAAGATGAAAATCATAAAAACGATGTGAATAGCAAATATTAAACCTGATATCATTCCGAAAAATTCTCTCGTTTCTTATTTAATATTCCCATACCGACTAATCCGCCAATTATTCCAAAGACAGAATTTGTAATAAAATTTGAAAAGAAAATCATAGATGTGTAAAGTAAAGAAAATCCGCTTGTTTTTATTTCTGCTGCTATTGATTTCATTAATTTCATTGCTTCTTCAGTTAGTTCTCCAAGATTCATTTGATTTAATAATATTTCTGACTGAGGAATGGATTCAATCAAATCGTTTGTTCTAAAAATGAATGTTAAAAAAGTGTCAAAAAATACGATGAAAACAGTAGCAAAAAATCCAGTGAGAAAACCATACCGAATAGATTTTGATAAACTTATCTTATCTGAAGTTTTGTTCGCTTTGGAATCAAGGAAAAGTGCTAATACAGATGCAAAAGGAATTAAAAGACAACAACTGAATCCTTTCAATATTGGAACTATTGAAAGCACTGCTGCGCCAAAACCAGCTATAAGCATTGGAAATATTTTTTTCATCTATTTACTTTCAAAACTGATTCTCTTATAACTTCAAAAATAAACAGAAATAAAATTGTACCGAATATAATTCCGGTTATTAAAGAAACAATTTTGTTATATGAGTAAAGCTCAAATTGATATAGTATAATATCAAAAATCATTGGGAAAGATGATAGAAAAAGATAATTTAATTTTATTTTAGGTAAGAAATTGGTGAAAATTAAAACATTGGAAATTAGTAACCCAATGTAAATACCAAAACACCTTGCGCAAACCATTAATTGAAAACCATTACAGGCAAAACTTTTAGTTGGATTTTGATGGCAAACTGGGCTATAGAAAAACTTTAATAGAAAGTAAAAATCAATTTGATCTTTATTTAAGAATATTGGACTTATTATTCCTAAAATCCAGATAACGATAAAAAACAGAAATAAAAATTGAATAGAATTAGCAATAAAAATCGGATTTAATATTCTATTGAACAATACTAAAGACTTTAATTTTATTGAATAAAAGCAAATAAAGTTTATGATTAAAAATCAGAGCTGATTTAATATCGGAAACTTTTACATCGGGCACTTCTAAAAATTCGATTTTTAGTGATTCATTTTCAATAATCAATTTGTGAATAGAATTCTTTGTAACAATAACATAATCATTAAATATAATTCTTATACTCTTAATTTGATGATTAAAATTTACTTTATTTAATCCATTACCAAATGAGTCAAAGATATTCAATGTTTTGTAATCAGATACAAAAACTAATCCTCGTGAATCAACAGATAATGAAGAGGGTTTTTTAAATTTAAAGTTACCGCCGTCAATTCCCCCAAGACTTGTTAAGAAATTTCCAAACATATCAAATTTTATAACTCTCGTGTTTTCTCCATCGAGAATAAATAAATCACCTTGATTTGAAACTGCAACAGATAAAGGATAACCGAAGCTTTTTTCAAAATCGTCGTTTCGCGTTGATAATGATGAGATGAAATTTAAATTTCTGTCGAATTGTTGAATGCGATGATTATTTTTATCTGCTACATATACAGCCAATGGATTTGCAAAAATATCAACAGGTTGGTCGAATAATCCGCTCTGCCATCCAAAGCCTCCTACATCCTTCAATTTATTACCTAAAGTATCGAAACTTGAAATTTCATTTTTGTTAACATCCGAAACGTATAAAATTCCGTTTGATGCGATAGTAAATGAAGATGCATTAGAAAATTCACCGAATTCAGTTAAAAACTGAGTTTTAATCTGGGCAAAAGATATAATACTGATTAAGGATAAAATTAAAAATTTCATATTTATATCAAACTTTACTGATAATCTAAAAATATATGAACTCAAATCAAATGAAAATTATAATTGGTTCTGTTTGAAGACGTGATTATTTTTGCTTAAGAAATTTGTCCCATGGTGTAACTGGCAACACGTCTGACTCTGGATCAGAAGACTCCAGGTTCGAACCCTGGTGGGACAACTAATCAAATCTTTATTGCTTTTGAAATCTTTTCTTGAACTTCTCTTATTTTAGGATTTAGTTTGTAGATATGCGGGAATTTTTTTTCTATAATGTTAAAAATTTCTAATGCTTTTTCGAATTGATTTTTTTTGATTAGGAAAGATGAGAAATAAAATAATGCGGATGGATCTTCTTCAACTTTTTCATAGTTCGAACTAAATAGAGTAATAGATTTATCTGTTAGATTATTTGTATCATAAGCTAATGCAAGTCTTTTAATTATTTCCAAGTCTTCGTAAAACTGTAAGTGAAGTTTCTCCAATAAATTAATCTTCAAATTAAAATCTGTAATTCCATCAATGATTTGAAGAATAGTTTCTAAATTTTCATCACTAATAATTTCAAAAATAGATTCAATATCATCGTTGCTTATTGGTTTATTGTTTGATAAGATTTTTATAAGATTATCGTAATTATGTTTTTGATGCCTAAAATTTGAATTAATTTCAAAAGAAAGTTCATTTAGGAAAAAGTCTAAATTTCTTTTATCGTTTAGCTTAAGCGAAAGATTTATTCCAGAAAAAATTACCTCTGTTTTATTTAAAAGAACGGTTTGAAGATTTTCCTTATGAATTTTATCAGCTCTTTTGTTTAATTCCAACGCCTTTTTATAAGTATTCAATGCATTTGAATAATCTTGTTTACGTTGAAGAATTTTAGCATATAAATAATGATGAAAAGGTTTTTTGTCATTTAATTTGAGAGCATTCTTGATATTGTTTTCAGAACCAATAATATCAAAATTATTATGACTTATTTGAGCTAAATAATAATAACTCTCAGATTGTAAATCTTTTGACAAACCATTTGATGTTAAAGAGATTTTGAAAAATTTTTCTGCTTCTGTAAAATTTTTAAGAATGAAATATGATTGAGCAATTTGAAAAGCAATGTATGGTTTTTGATTATTTGCATATTCTTTTAATAATAATTTAAGGTTTCGCTCAGCCTTTAATGATTTATCCTTTGAGGAAATATTATAGCCATAATGAATTATTTCAATATCGGAGTGGATTAGTTTATAATTATTTTCAATGAGTGAATCAGTTATCTGTTCGTGAACTTTGCCATTAAATCTTATACTATCTGCATTTTTGAAAAAACGAATATACCTGATTGTGTTATCCTGTTTGGAATATTCATCAATACTTCTGACAGTGCAGTAATAACCAATTTTTTCTGATGTTTCAGAGAGTTTTAATAATTCGTTTCTGGAATTATTTGAAAGTTCTTCGTCCGCATCAAGATAGAGTATAAAATTTCCCGTAGAGTTTTTTAAAGCAAAATTTCTTGCAGCAGAAAAATCATCATCCCAAGTATAATTAAATATTTTAGCCCCGAATTCCAGAGCAATATTTAGAGTATTATCCTTAGAACCTGTGTCAACAATTACAATTTCATCAACTACATCTTTAACTGAATTGAGGCAACGGGGAAGAGAAGTTTCTTCATTTTTTACAATCATTGAGAGACTAATTTTAGGCACTATTTGTCTCCACTAATGAATTATGATTTTTGGCGATGCCTAAACTTATGTTTACATCTTCCAAAGCAAGTATAGCTTGCTGGTTTGTTGGATCATTTTTAACAGCCCATTCAAACATTGTTTTAGCAGCCTGAAGGTTATTCTGTAAAAAGAAAATCTTTCCAAGCCCAAAACATGCTTGAGAAGAATTATTGTTGTGTTGAAGTTCCAACTCGAAATATTTCTTAGCATTTTCAAAATCTGATTGAGCAAGACAAATATTAGCCGCCATATCTAACAAATCAAGCAGATTAATTATTACAGCAGAAGAAGAGTTATAATTATCAATAGCTAACTTTATATTTTCTTTTGCTAAGATTAATTCTTTGTCTGCTATATTAACTTTAGTTCTATCAAAATACTGTTTGAACAAGTCTTTGTTGATAGGATAGAAAATCTGATGAGGTTTAATTGTTTTATTTTGTAACCAAATTTCATCCGGAGTTGCGCCCCACTTTTCAACAAAGATTTTTTGATTTTTCATAAGTCTCTCAGCATAAGCTTTTTCACCATTTGCTTTGAATGATTTCGAACCATAATGATGAATAAAAACATCTTTAGCAATCACAGTTTTATATCCAGCTAATTGAGCTCGCAGACAAAAATCATCATCCTCAAAATTACCGGGTGAAAATCTTTCATCGAGTCCGCCGATTTTATCAATTACTTCACGTTTAATCAAAGTGCAAAGAAAAGCAACGCGGGGAAAAAAAAGAATTTCACCTTTATTTTTTTGCTGAATATCAGCTGCATATTTGTGCATCTCTTCAATTGAAGTATAATTTGCATTTTTATCTTTTTGTAATCCGCTTACTTCATTACTTATTGGACCAACAATCCCAATTTTATCATCTGATTCCGCGATTTCAGTTAATCTTTCAACCATAGACTCAGTTAAAATTGTGTCATTATTGAGAACTAATAAATAATCACCTAAAGCCTCATTAATACCTTGATTTACTGCAGCTGGAAATCCCACGTTTTCTTTATTTCTAAAATATCTTACGTAATTAATCTTTTCATGAAATATATCTAAAGTACCATCATCGGAAGCATTATCAATTAAAATTATTTCATGCGAAATTTTAACAAATTTCTTTATACTCTCTAAACATTTTATTGTATAGTCAACTTGATTAAAAACAATTATTATAAAACTAACTCTGGGTGGCTCTGAATAATTAATAGCGATGTAACTTTGAAATGCTTTTCGAGAATTAAAACTCAACATATATTTTACCCTTTTTCTCAAAATTTTACTTGAGAATTCTGAGTCAATTAATTTTTTACCATTTTGAGAAAATTTTTCCCACTTTGCTTTATTTGTGTATAATTCAATTGCATAGTTTGCAAAGCTTAAAGCGTCATCTGCCACAAATGAATGTATATCGTTGACTACACCAATTCCTTCACAAGCTATAGTGGTTGCAACCATTGGCAAACCAAACGAAAGAGTTTCACAAACTTTTCCTTTATAACCAGCTCCGTATCTTAATGGGACAACAGAAACTCTACATTTTTCGAGATAAGGTTTTATATCTGGGACCCAACCTGTTACAATTATTTTTTCTGAAGCTAATTTAGTAATCTCTTTGGGAGGATTATTCCCTACAATGTATAATTTAACATTAGGTAATTGTTTCTGAATAATAGGAAATATTTCATTAACAAAGTAAATTATTGCATCTACATTTGGATTATGATTAAAATTTCCTACAAATAAAAAATCACTTCTATCTTCAAAAGTGATTTTTGAATTATAAGAATCAAAAACACCCGTCATTATAATAATAGATTTGTTTTTTAAATAAGAGCATAACTCGTTTTTATCCGTCAATGTAACTACTTTTACGCAATCAGCTTTTTCATATACCATAAGTTCTCTTTTTTTATTCTTTAATGCCTTCTGAAATAATGAATTATCTTTTAATAGTTTAGCTTGTCTTAATTCTCTAATGTAATGTATATCAACAGAGTCAACAATTATAGGTACATTTGGAATTGTATGGCGTATCAAATCAATAAAATATTCAGCAATATGCCAAAAAGCTATATAAACCAAATCGAAGTTTCTGTCTTCAAGATCCAGTGAATTAATTAAAGAATTCACATATGATTTTGCAGTATCTGTATTTCTGAAGGGGTACCAGAATTCATAATTAAACCATATAAACTCAACGCCTCTCATCTTGAAATCAGTAAAATATTTTATTCCACTTTCATCCATATATTGTTTACTCAATAAATGAACATAGGTTATTTTGCAACCTAGATCTAACATTTGCAGTAACATCTGATAATGATCTTTAGCACCAGAAGCCCTGTCAGGCAAAGGAGGAATGTCATCAATAATCAGAATTCGTTTACCTTTATTCCTATCGGAAAACTTATATCTTAATTTTGGATTGTTTGGATATTGTTTAGTAAGTTCTTCTTTCCACTTCTCAACAAATTTGGGATGATTAATAACCTGAAACTTTTTAAATCCACTGTTCAGATCGGTTCCTGCTGTAGCACCTTCGTGATGAATTACCTTTGAAAATGGATTGAAGTAAACTTTATAACCAAACTTTCTGACACTGAAACATAAATCAGTATCCTCGTAATATGCAGGAGCAAAGCGATTATCAAATCTCCCGATTTCTTCAAACAAACTTTTTCTTATCATCAATGCTGCACCGGAACAGTAATCAACTTCTTTACAGAAAGAATATTTTGAGTCTTTTGGATCATCTCCTCTTCCATAATTCCAGCCGGTTGCATCATTAAAAATTACTCCGCCAGCTTCCTGCAATTTACCATTTGGATAAATAAGCATTGAACCCGCTGCACCAGCATCTTTATAATATTCAAAAGTGCTGTAAAGATTTTTTAACCAACCTTTTTGAGGTTCTGTATCATTATTGAGGAAAACAAGGAAATCACCATCAGCAAAATTTGCCGCATAATTATTCCCTTCGACAAAGCCAAGATTTTTTTCTGCACGAATAAATTTTATTTTATTCCCGTAACTGAGAA
>Ga0308414_1000956_pt1 | contig 18847 bp, 18 predicted proteins | sample HotsprSampleOS50_FD_205667 | JGI IMG/M metagenome (GOLD analysis project Ga0308414, IMG submission 205667) | Hot spring phototrophic mat microbial communities from Octopus Spring, Yellowstone National Park, Wyoming, United States - 20090730_OS50 ...
GTTAATAATTTAATGATGGCTCTCAATAGAAAAAATAAGCTCAGTTTTAGACTTGTCGGTTGAAAAATACGATTCTGACTAAAAGTATTTTTTAATAGCCTCTTCTATGCGACAGCCACCAGAGGGACAGGCTCAGATGCGATTGATTTGCACTGATAAAATTCTTTTTGTTCTTTGTGCTGACTTTGTTAACTCTGTGGTAAATTATATAAGCCACTAATTACACGAATTTGCACAAATTGAAAATTCGAGTTAAATGCAATATCATTAGAGAGAATGAACTATGATATCTACAAGCAAAGTTTATCATTTCGCTTATTACAAATCAGTGTAAATCAGTCGCATCTGTGTTATCTGCGTGCCAACAGCCAGAATGCTAAAAGGCAACGATGCTTTTTCTACTCCTTATTTTACAAATCCTTCAAATATTCAATTCCACCGAGCGAATTCATTTGCCGAATAACCCAACTTTGTCTGGCTCGAACATAACCCGAAGGTCTGGCAATTTGAAATCTTTTGGGATTGGGTAAAACAGAAGCAATTAAAGCAGCCTGTGAAGGAGAAATTTTAGAAGGATCTTTTTTAAGATAAATTTCAGATGCACTGGCTACACCGAAGGTCATATCACCAAGTTCAATTACATTCATATAAACTTCTATTATTCTTTTTTTATCCCAGAGAGTTTCAATTAAAACTGTGAAGTATGCTTCAATCCCTTTCCTTACAAAAGATTTTCCTTCCCAAAGAAAAAGATTTTTTGCTAACTGTTGTGTGATAGTACTTGCCCCTCGAATTCTTTTTCTATGGGCATTTTGTTTAATTGCTTTTTTAATTTGTTCAAAATCAAAACCAAAATGTTCTGGGAAATTCTGATCTTCGGCAGCAATTAAAGCAAGTGGTACGTATTTAGAAACATCATCATAATCAATCCAAGAATTTTTGATTAACTTAAATTCTCCATCAACGAAAGCATCAATTTGTCTTTGAATCATTATTGAACTAACAATTGGGTCAATCCATCTCATCAAGAGAACGATTAACAGAGTAGTTATAAAAATATAAAACCAGAATTTGATAAAAGATTTGATAATCAAAGACAATCTTTTTATAAACGATATTTTTTTTATATCACTCATAATTTTTTCTAAGGAACAGGATCATAACCGCTTTTTCCCCACGGATGACATTTAGATATTCTTTTAATTCCAAGCCAAAGACCTTTAAATAAACCATATTTTTCTAAAGCTTCTTTAGTGTATGCAGAACAGGTTGGCACAAATCTACAGGACGATGGGAATAATGGCGATATCAATAGCTGATAAATCTTAATTAGGAAGATTATCGGCAAAGCCAATATTTTTAGAATTTTTTCAATAATAAGATAAGCGTTCAATTTTTTAATATAAATTTTTAATGAATTTATTATCAAAAATAATATTGTTATTTTTCAAACAGGAATTTTTGCTAAAACTTTATTTAAGTAAAATTACTCTGCGATATAAATTCATTGAAGTAAGTATTCATCAATTAAACCCAAAATAACAATATGACAGTAGAAAAAAAGGAAAAGTCATCAACAATATCAGATTATTTTTACGTACTCTTTAAATGGAAGAAGTTTTTAATCATAAATCTGCTTATTGTATCCATAATTACGGTTACAATAGTCCTTCTTCTTCCAAATAAGTATAAAGCGACGGCAACAATAATGATTCCTCCTGATACTCAATCTGCTTTTGGAGGTCTAACAAGTCTTTTAAGTGGAAAATCTACTTTATCCTCTATGGGTTCGAAATTATTTGGTGTTACCGGAACTTCAGAAGATGTGTTGCTTGGAATATTAAACAGTCGAACAGCTTTAACAGACGTTATTAATAAATTTAATCTTATTGACTACTACGAAATTTCTGAAAATAATATTGATAAAACTATAAAAGCTTTCAGGAAAGACCTTTCAGCGGATCCGAATGAGTATGGAATGATAGAAATAAGTGTAATAAATAAAGACCCCAAAGTTGCCGCTGCAATATCAAATTACTTTGTTGAACTGATAGATAGTATGAATATAGTTCTTAATATTAAAAGAGCTAAAGATAATAGAATTTTTATCGAGCAGAGATATTTAAAGAATTTACAGGATTTAAGGATTGCAGAAGATTCACTCTATCAATTTCAACGTAAATACGGAATTGTCTCTGTGCCTGATCAATTAGAAGGTACTTTCAAAGCCGCCGCTGAAATAGAAACTCAGTTAACAAGAAAAGAAATAGAAGCTTTTTTCCTCAAACAGCAATATGGAGAAAATTCACCTCAATATACTTTAGCTCAACAAGAAGTTAATTTGTTAAAGAAAAAAGTTCAGGAATTAAAAAGTTCTTCTGATTTAAGTAACAAATCAAATATACTTTATGCATTTAAAGATATGCCCAATATTGCAATAAACTATTTGAGAATATTCAGAGAAGTTCAAATTCAACAAGCAATTTTAGAATTTGTTATGCCAATGTATGAGCAGGCAAAAGTTGAGGAACAAAAAAGTGTGCCTACTGTAATGGTAATTGATAATGCAGTACCTCCGCAACTTAAAGACAGTCCTAAAAGATCTATCATTGTAATAGGAATATTTTTATTAGCGTCATTTTTTCTAATTCCTTTTGTGTTCATTGGTGAAAATGCAATTGCCAGGACGGAATACGCAAATCCACTCCAAATAAAATTGAAAAACTTCTACAGTGGAATATTGAATTTTTACAAAATCAAGTTTTGATTTCAAATGATTTTTGTGATTGTTCCGACAATAGCTTTTTTATCTTTTTTGCTTGGAAGATATATCTTCAAAAGATGGTTTAATCATATCTCTCTTTTTGCTTTTATTTGGACGGGGATGATTTTATTGTATGAGGTAAGATTATTACCTTATAAAGATATCGTTCCTATTACCTGGTTATTTATTGCTGCAACTTTTCTTTCTTTCTTATTAGGAACATTAACCTTTTCCAGTGTTAAAAAATTATTTCCTTCTTTTTTAGAGAAATCAGATAAAGGTCAATTAAAGTTTAATGAGATTTTTGCTGACGATGCCAAAGTGGTCAGATACTCATTATTTCTCTTTAGTTTTATTTCTATTGCCGGAGCAGTACAGCACTGGATGGTCTTGATAGATATGTTTGGAAGTATTCCCAAAGTGTTTCTCAATGCATTAACAATCTATAGAATGAACACTGAACAAGGTGGAATAAAAGGACAGGTTCCATTTGTATCAAACTTTGGATATGTTGCTGTGTTTTGGGGCGCTGTTTATACGGCTTACAAGGGTAGGTTTACGTTTCTTTCTATCTTACCTTTTATTGGTATCATTATAAAAGAAACTTCTACCATTGGCAGGGCTGGAATATTATTAGGATTATTTGAGTTCATTTTTGTTTTTTTACTTTTCAGGCATTGTCTTACTATTAACGACAAAAAAAAATTCAGATTTTCAAGACCAAATGCTACAATTTCGATTACATTTTTACTCGCATTATTAATCTTTGCTGCTTCAGTAGTGAAAATTTCCCGTGTTTCGTTCGAACAATATCAGGGAGCATCAAAAACACTTCGTGAACTGGAAGGAAACATCATTCTTTCTCCATCTGTGTATTTGTATTTAAGCGCACATCTTGGAGTATTAAATGAATTTGTTAAACGACAGGATGAAAGAACTTTATTTGCTCAAAATACTCTTCTACCGGTTTATAATTTTTTAGACCGTCTTGATATTGTCAAGCGACCCAATCAATATCAAAAAGGATATTTTATTCCTATGTGGGTAAACACAGGTACTTTTATAAGAGAACTTTTTGCTGATTTTAATGTTTTTGGATTATTACTCTTTCCTTATTTACTCGGATTATTTATGACTTATCTTTGGTTCAAACTTCTAAAGGAAGGAAGTTTATATATTCTCGTCATTTTATCATATCTGTACATTATAATTGGTTTTTCATTTCTGGTAATGATAACCAGAACAAGTTACTGGAGTATCAGTTTAACTTTAAATCTCTTAAGCATATTTGTTATAGCTCAGATAGTAAAAGGCAAACAAAGTAACAAAACTGAAGTCTCGCTTGGAACAATCAGAACATAAATTTGATTTTTCTAACAAAAGGTTGGTAAAAAATACTTTTTACAATCTGCTTGGATATACTGTCCCTTTGCTATTTGCTTTGATATTTATTCCACCTTTAATATCAGGTTTAGGGAAAGAACGTTTTGGCTTACTTAGTTTATCGTGGGTGATAATTGGATATTTTAGCTTTTTTGATTTTGGTATTGGTAAAAGTGTAACAAAAGTTATTGCTGAGAGAATTGGCAATAAAGATAAAGATGAAATACCTTTAATTTTTTGGAACTCTCTTTCATTCCTTTTCTGGATTTCAATTTTTGTGATGATTCTTGGGTTTTTGATAATGCCAGAATTGCTTTCAAACTTTATTAAGATTTCACCAGAAAACTATCAAGAAGCGTTGAAGACTTTTTATCTGATTATTTTTTCTGTTCCGCTTGTTACAACAACCACATCGGTGCGTGGTTTTCTTGAAGCATATCAGAAATTTAATATAGTAAATTTTTACAGGGTTATTCTCGGTATATCCACTTTTGTTCTACCATATATTGTTTTATTAATCGTAGATAATCTATTCTGGATTGTGTTTAGTCTATTGCTAATAAGACTAATAGTTTGGATTTTTTATCTTTCTGCTGCTTTAAAAACTAATAACGATTTATTAAAACATTTTTCGATATTCTTTAAATTCAATATTCTAAAACCTGTTCTTAAAATTAGTATCTGGATAATGATAGTAAACATAGTTGGTCCGATAATTTTATATTCCGACAGGTTTTTAATAAGCTCTCTGATTTCTTTGACGGCGGTTACATTTTATTCAACTCCTTACGAAATGATAACAAAGTTGTTAATACTGCCAACAGCATTTGTAGGAGTCTTATTTCCAGCATTTTCGGCTTCTTATGCAGCGGATCCTGATTTAGCAAGTTCTTTATTTAAGAGATCAGCAAAATTTGTTTTCATTATTCTTTTTCCAATAATTTTTCTTATCACTGTTTTTTCTTTTGAAGGATTAAGTTTATGGCTCGATTCAGAGTTTGCACATAAAAGTGTTTTAGTCTTACAATATTTATCAATAGGTATTTTATTTAGCAGCCTTTCTTCAATTCCTAATAATTTTTTCCAGGGAATTGGAAAACCACATATACCAGCTATTCTTAACTTAATAGAACTTCCAGTTTATCTTTTATTTATGTACCTATTTATTCAGTGGTTTGGAATTGTTGGTGCTGCATTTTTTTGGATGATTGCCGCTGGTATTGATGCTGTTATAAATTATTTAATTGCCTACTTAAAGTTTGGTATTAAGTTAGAAAATTCTCTGATTATTGTTATGTTCTTGTTTTTATTACTCACTTACCTTCTTCCATTCAACTTAGATGTTCCTTTAATTAAAATTCTTGTAAGTATGATAACTATTGTTGGTTTCTTTTTTATTAGTTGGAATATGATTCTGCTCGATGATGAAAAGAAGTACTTCATTGAAAAGATTTCTAATCTTTGGATAAAAAGATGAACAATATCGCAGCAGTTTTTGTACTTTATAATCCAGATGAAAATTTGATTGAAAACATTAATTCTGTAATTAGTCAAGTTGATAAAATATATTTAATTGATAATTCTGAAAACGAACTCAGAATTAGTTTAAAAGAATATATCGAAAGTGAAAAAAAAATTCTTTATAAACAATTGAATAAAAATCTCGGAATTGCTGAAGCGTTAAATATTGCTCTAAAACATGCTGAAGATGACAACTTCCAATTTCTTTTAACTTTAGATCAAGATAGTAAAACAAGTGAAAATATGGTCGCGCAACTTTACGAAGTAATTTCAAAAGATGATAAAATTGCGTTAGTAACTGCAAAACACTATGATCCCTCTCAACATAAAATAGATATAAATCAATCAGTAGTTGAAATTTTTTATACAATGACGAGTGGAAATCTTATCAGAATCTCCGCTGCCAGATCAGTTGGTGGTTTCGATTCAAAATTATTTATTGATCACGTTGACCACGAATTTTGCTTAAGACTAAAAGCAAATGGATTTCAATTAAAAAGAGTTAATTACTCAATTCTTTTTCATAAACTTGGGAAATCGAAAACCATTAGAATTTTAGGAATTAATTTTTATCCTTCTTTTCATAATCCAATTAGAATTTATTATCGAACAAGAAACAGATTATATGTTGATAATAAATACAAAAAAATATTCCCTGATTACGTAAAAGAAGACCTAAGACATTTTTTACGCGAGTTATTTGATATTATGGTTTGTGAAAACCAAAGATTTAAAAAAGTCTTTATGATGATTAAAGGATATCTTCATTATAAGAAAAAAATCTTCGGACCATATAAATCAAAATGAAAAATCAATACAAAATAGCCGGCGTAATAACTCTTTTTAATCCCGACGAAAAAATTAAATTCAGGATAGAGGCAATTTTACCATTTGTAGAAAAATTATTTCTGATTGATAATTCAGATGGATTAAATGAATATTTGAGTTCAACATATAAAGGAAATCAAAAAGTAGAATACTGTTTCAACAATTCCAATCTAGGAATTGCTGCATCAATGAACATTGCAATTGAGAAAGCAATAGCTAAGAAATTCGATTTTTTACTAACAATGGATCAGGACAGTGAATTTGAAGCCAACTCATTGGCTAAAATCATTTCTGCCATTATTTCTGATGATAGTATTGCAATTTATTCTCCATTTCATAAAAATAAATTCTTCACCAATCCACCTCAAAGCTCTGATAATGAAGAAATTTTTGATGTAATGACCTCAGGTAATCTCTTAAATCTCAATTCAGTTAAGCAAGTCGGAAAATTCAGAGAAGATTACTTTATTGATTATGTTGATATTGAATTCTGCCTGAGACTTAGAAAAAATGGTTTTAAAATTATTAGAGTAAATAGTTCTATTCTTAACCATAATGAAGCTAATCTTATGGTGAAATCATTTTGGGGTAAAAAAGTGTATCCACCTAATCATAAACCTTTCCGTTGGTATTATAAAATCAGAAACTTTTTTTACCTTAAAGATGAATATCAATCTGATTTCCCGGAGTATTTCGCAAATGAAAAGAAAAATATCAGGAATAATATTATTAAAATCTTTCTTTTTGAAAAACACAAATTCCTGAAAATGAAATTTATAATTAAAGGATTTCTGGATTATAGAAAGAACATAAGAGGGAAACTGAATTAATGATTTCAATTATCATAGTCAACTATAACCTTGCAGATCAAGTTAAGGACTGTGTTTACTCTTTGATAAAAAATTGTAATACAAAAGACTTTGAATTGATTCTTTTCGAAAACGGTTCAAATGAAAAATCTCTGCATAATTTAGTTGAGGAATTAAAAAATCTGGGACAATTGAACTTAAAATTCATTGAATCTAAAATTAATCTTGGCTTTGGCGGAGCTTGCAACAAAGCGGCCACAAAAGCAGAGAAAGAGATTCTTTTATTTCTTAATCCCGACACATTAATAGAAAATGATTTAATTAACAAATTGAATGAATATGTATTACCAGAAATTTATCAGAAAAATTTGATTGCCGGATTGAAAGTTAACTCTGAAAAAATATTCGATTTTTCAGCCGGATATTTTCCCAATATAATTTTTGAAATAATGAACATCTTTTTAATTGGGAGATGGTTTGAAGCCTTTATGGTAAAAGTTAAAACTCTTTTTATAAATCAACCAGTATCACTTGATTGGGTAATGGGTTCTGCAATTATTATGAGTAAGGATTTATTTGAAAAGGTCTCTGGTTTTGCTCCTGAATATTTTCTTTACTTCGAAGAAATGGACTTGTGTAAACGAGCAAAGCAACTTGGTTATGATGTAAAATATTTTCATCAAGTCGAAGTAAATCATCTTGGAAGTGTTGGGTCAAAAAAGAATTATTATTTCTTTACAAAAATGTTTTATAAAGGGAAGTTGATTTTTCTTAAAAAACACAATTCTAACTTTAAGTTCAAAGTATATTCTTTCATAGTCAGACTACAATTTTACTCACAGATTTTATTTTGGACTTTTATGAGCTTGAAGTTTAAAGCTGTTTCAGATCATAAAATTAAGGCGTTCAAAGAGTTACTAAAATATTTAAATTGCCCTTCAAAAATTTCAAATAATTATAATGCTTAATGAAGATTGCTGTTAATTTATTACCATTCAGAGAAAAATTAGCTGGTGCTGGCAGATATGCTCAGAAAATAGTTTCTGAACTGATTGATATGGATAAAACAAATCAATATTATTTGTTCATTTCACAAAATGGCAAAGTAAATTTTCCGTTCGAACAATCAAATGTTAGTTTTATTACAGCAGAATTTAATCCTGATTCAGTAGTATCACGTATTTTCTATGAACAGTTTATTTTTCCATTCAAATTAAGAGAATTACAACCTGATATTATTTTTACTCCTTCAGTCGCTGTTCCGGCTTTATATAAAGGCAGATTTTTTACAACCATTCACGATATTGCTTATAAAAGAAATAAGAATAAATATCCTCTAATACGAAAATGGTATGTTGATTTTGTTACAAGACTGGCGGTAAAAAAGTCAGATATTGTTTTTACTGTGTCGAATTTTTCAAAAAAAGAATTGTCAAAAGAATTTGGCGAAGGGAAAGAGATAATAGTTACATATAACGCCGTGGATGAAAATTTTTTCAATCATTTTTCAGATACCGATAAAGATAATTTCAGAAAAAAATACAATCTTCCAGACAAATATTTCCTTTACGTTGGTGCAATAGAGCCAGGGAAAAATCTGGATAAATTATTTATTGCCTTTGCAGAATTTATTAAGAAAAATAAATCCGAATATTATCTTGCAATTACATCAGGAATAAGCTGGAAAGAAAACAATCTGATTCGTATGATAGGGCAGCTGAATATTAAATCGAATGTTATTCATTTACCTTACATTTCGGAGCAGGAATTACCATTACTTTACAAATGTTCAACTGCATTGGCATATCTATCTTCTTACGAGGGTTTTGGATTGCCAGTTTTGGAAGGAATGTCTGCTGGTATTCCTGTTATCTCCTCCTATTCGGAGGCAATAAATGAATTTTCTCAAGGCGGAATATTTTCAGTTGATCCGGATAACATTAACGAAATAGTTGAAACATTTGAGTTGGTTGTAAAAAATATTTCTGTTGTAAAAGATAGAGTTGAACAAGCAAAAAGCATTGCAAAAAAATTTAATTGGCGAAATTCTGCACAAATAATTTTAAATCAGTTTAATAAATGAATTTAGAAAATTCCTTTGATGTCTCTATTGTTATTATTTCTTGGAAGATGAAAGATCTTCTGAAAAGATGTTTAGAAACGATTTATCTTTTCACGAAAGATATAAATATTGAAATCATCGTAATTGACAACAACTCTCAGGATGGCACTTCTGAAATGATTGAGGAAAATTTCCCTCAAATTAAACTTATAAAGAATCCCGAGAATCGCGGAGTTGCTCCTGCACGAAATCAAGGTATAAAGGAAACCAAAGGCAAGTATATTCTGATTCTTGATGCTGATATGGAATTAACTGATAACAGCGTTAAACACCTTTATGATTTTATGGAGAAATATACAGATGCCGGAATCGTTGGTTGTAAATTAGTTGATAAAGATTTTAATCTTCAGTTCTCTTGTAAAAGATTTCCCACTCTTCTTGCTTTTTTATTCAGAAGATTGGAATGGATTGATGCTGTGAAAAAATCAGAAACTTTGAAAAATCATACAATGAAGGATTGGGATCATAATGAAATTAAAGAAGTTGATTATCTTATTGGCGCTTGTCAATTTTTCAGAAGAGAGATTGTAGATAAAATTGGACTTTACGATGATAAAATTTTTTACGGTCCCGAGGACATTGATTTTTGTTTAAGAATCTGGAAAGCAGGTTGGAAAGTATTTTATTATCCATTTACCAGTATAATTCATCACGAACAGAGAATTACCAAAAAAAATTATTTCTCGGCAATATCTTTAAAACATTTTGCCGGGATATTTTATCTTTACAAAAAATATAAATTCAAAATTAAAGTTTAATGTCGAGAAAATTAGAAAAAATAGTATTGCTTATTACTGATTTTTTAATGATCAACCTTGCGTTTGTTATCTACTTCACTTTTCGTGTCGAATCCGGCTTTTTTGAAATAATTATTTTGCCCGAATTTTTCCTGCCGATGATTGTTCTATTGTTCTATTGGCTGCTGATTTTCACTTTTGTTGGAATGTACCAAAGTTGGTTTGCATCCTCAAGATTTGATGAAATTTCAACATTATTCAAAGCAACCTTTGTAGGAATATTCATTTTATTCTTCTTCATTTTTCTTGATGATTACATAAACAATGTATCTTCAAACAAAAGAATATTGATTTTTGTTTACTGGGGATTTTTAGTTTTATTCGTCGGAGTTGGAAGAATTACGATTAGAAGTATTCAAAGAAAATTATTGATTGAAGGATACGGAAGGAAAAGTGCTTTGATTATTGGCTTTAATAGCAAAGCTTTTGATGTAGTTGATTCGGTTTCAAGTTCACCTGCGCTTGGTATAGATATCAAAGCTTTTTGTGTAGTTAAAGAAAAAGACATTGATAAAGAGTATAAAAACATTAAATCCGAATCAACTGTTAAATTCCTTCCACAAATTATAGATAAATATAACGCTCAAGAAATTATTCTTGCTTTAGAAGAAGATGAACACGAAATAATCGGAGAGATAATTCCCGTTTGTGATGATAAAAATGTGAAACTAAAAATTGTTCCGGACCTTTATGAAATTTTAAGCGGGCAGGCACGAACAAGCCAAATCTACGGAGTTCCCTTAATTGATGTTATGCCGGAACTAATGCCCGAATGGGAAAAAAAATTAAAAAGATTTATTGATATAATTCTCTCTATTGTTATTCTTATTCTAAGTTCTCCTATTGTTTTACTCACATCAATTGCAATAAAATTAGAAAGTGAAGGACCGATATTTTTCGTTCAGGAGAGAATGGGTCAAAACGGAAAAATATTTAAGATGATAAAATTCCGTTCAATGAGAAAAGATGCCGAAAAACACACCGGTCCAGTCTGGTCTGTTAAGGATGACCCTCGCGTAACAAAGGTTGGAAAGATAATTCGTAAACTTCGCATTGATGAAATACCGCAATTCATTAACGTTCTAAAAGGAGATATGTCTATTGTCGGTCCTCGCCCGGAAAGACCATATTTTGTCGAAAAACTTTCTCAGGAAATTCCATATTACAAACGAAGATTAAGAGTTAGACCCGGAATTACTGGCTGGGCTCAGGTTAAGCATAAATATGACGAATCAATTGAGGATGTTAAAGTCAAACTCAGATATGATCTTTTTTACATAGAAAATATGTCCATAAGAATGGACTTAAAAATTATTTTCAGAACTATTTTTGTTGTTATGTTTGGCAAGGGACATTATGAATAATCAAAAAATTTTAGTGGTAATTCCTACTTATAATGAGTTGGAAAACATAAGGAAAATTATTCCCGCAGTTCTAAGCCAGAATGAGAATATTGATATTCTTGTTGTTGATGATAATTCTCCTGATAATACTGGAAAATATGTTGAAGAAAAAAGTAGAGTTGAACCAAGAATTAATATTATCAAAAGACCAGGCAAAATGGGGCTTGGAACTGCTTACATAACCGGCTTTAAGTATGCAATAGACCATAACTACGACTTAGTTTTTGAAATGGATGCTGATTTTTCTCACGACCCCAAAGATATTCCAGCTTTTCTCGAAGCAATAAAAGATGCAGATCTTGTCCTTGGTAGTAGATACATAAATGGTGTTAGAGTTCTTAACTGGCCTATGAGAAGACTTTTATTAAGTTATTTTGCAAGTTTATACACTCGTGCGATTACTCTTCTTCCTGTACACGATACTACTGGCGGTTTCAAGTGTTTCAGAATTGATGTTCTTAAGGCAATAGATTTAGATAAGGTCAAATCAAATGGCTATTCTTTTCAGATTGAAATGACGTATAAAGCTTTTAAAAAAAATTTCAGAATTAAAGAAATACCTATTGTTTTTACTGACAGAGCAAAAGGAACTTCTAAAATGTCTAAAAAAATTGTTTATGAAGCTGTTTTTATGGTTTGGAAATTAAGAATAAGAAGTATTCTTGGACTTTTATAAGAAATTATGATAGACCTTTCAATCATTGTTGTAAATTTTAACGTAAAAGAATTTCTCAAAAATCTTCTTGATTCAATTAAAAAAGCTTCTCAAAATTTTTCGCTGGAAATTATAGTAGTTGACAATGCTTCCGATGATGGAAGCGTAGAAATGATTAAAGATAAATTCCCTGAAATCATACTCATCGAAAACAAATCTAATCTTGGATTTGGTAAAGCAAATAATCAAGGACTTAAAATCGCTAAAGGCAAATTCATACTTCTGATAAATCCTGATACTTTAGTTGCAGAAGATACATTTGTAAAAATGATTGATTTCTTTAACGCTAATCCTGATACAGGAATGGCAGGATGTAAAATTCTTAATCCTGATGGAACTCTTCAACTTGCCTGCAGAAGAAGTTTCCCCGGACCTTGGACAGCTTTTACTAAAGTTACTGGATTAAGTACTCTTTTCCCTAAAAGTAAATTGTTTGCAAAATATAATCTAACTTACCTTGACGAGAATCAAACCTACGAAGTTGATGCCATATCCGGTTCTTTTATGATGTTAAGAAAAGAAGTTTATGAAAAGGTTGGCGGATTTGATGAACAATTTTTTATGTACGGTGAAGACCTCGATTTATGCTATCGGATTCAAAAAGCGGGTTACAAAATTTATTATGTTCATACTACTCAGATAATTCACTACAAGGGTGAAAGTACCAAAAGAAGCAGTCTTGATGAAACAAAAATCTTTTATCAGGCAATGCACTTGTTCGTAAAAAAACATCTGTCCAGTTCTTTAATTGTAGAGATGATTTTGAGGTTTGCAATTGCTGTCAGGACTCTTTTTGCATTCATTGGTAAAAGTAAGTTAGTAATATTAGGAGTAACACTTGATTTTCTGGTTTTTAATTTCTGCTTATACTTAGCAGAACACTTTTATATGAGTGTAAAACCAGAATGGGTTGGATTTTCAAAAGAAGCTCTGCCAGTAATTTATACTGTGCCTGCTCTTATTCATATTCTAATTTCTTCTTTTGTCGGATGTTATAGAAAAAACAATTTGTCAATCCTTAAAGTATTTGTTTCTTTATTTTTAAGTTTTCCAATTCTGACATCATTAACTTTTTTCTTTAAACAATTTGCATTTAGTCGTGCTGTTGTGATAATTCTGTATGTTATAGTGTTTGTTGCTTTTTCATTTTGGCGACTGTTCATAAAATTAACTTTTAAGAACTTGTTCAAATCAGAATTTGAAAAACAAAAAAGAACTTTAATTGTTGGCACAGATGATTCATCTCAACAGCTTGCAAATAAAATCAGACAGAAAAAGACAGAATTGAGAAATATTGTTGGAATTATAGGTGATTCTTACAAACAAGTTGGCGAAAAAATAAATTCTTTTGAAATACTTGGAACTGAACAAAATATAAACAAAGTAATTCGTGATTATAAAATAGATGAAGTTATTTTTTCCTCATCAGCTTTATCCTATAACAAAATGATGCAGATAGTTTCTACTTTAAAGAAAGAAAATGTTGAATTTCTTGTAGTCGGAAATGACCAGGATTTTATTGTAGGTAAAACAGCTGTTTCTATTCTTGAAGATATACCTCTTTTTGAGATTAAATTTAATATATCTGATTTTAAAATGCAGATTATCAAAAAAACTTTCGATTTCATTACATCATTTATTACTTTGATTTTCATTTATCCATTTATATTTTTCAAACATAAGATTAGCAAAAAGAAATCTGACTTTACTGACTTTATCCTAAGAGTGCCTCAAGTTTTTATAGGAAAGGAAAGTTTTGTTGGACCGAAGTCTGATAAATCGGATAAAAATATTTATCTTGGTAAAGTAGGATTAACAGGGTTTTGGTATATTGAGCAAGGTGATGAAGAATATCAGGAAAAGTTAGATTTTTACTACGCTAAAAATCAAAATGTCTGGTTAGATATTGAAATTTTAACTAAATCATTAAAAAAAATGTTTAAATAGGTATGATATTATGGCAAAAACAATTTTAGATTTTGAAAAACCAATAATTGAACTCGAAGCAAAACTCGAAGAAATGAAAGCCATTTCTGATCAGCTTGATATTGAAAAAGACATCATTCGTCTTGAAGATAAAGTAAGACAACTGAAGGAAGAAGTTTATAAGGGGCTGTCTCGCTGGCAGAGAGTTCAACTTGCCCGGCATCCCGAGAGACCATATACACTCGACTATATCTATGCAATGTGTGAATCTTTTGTTGAACTGCACGGAGATAGACTTTTCAGAGATGATAAAGCTCTTGTTGGAGGGCTTGCTCAACTTGGTCATCACAAAGTTGTTATTATGGGTCAGCAGAAAGGAAGAGACACTAAATCAAATCTTTTCCGAAACTTTGGAATGATGAATCCCGAAGGCTATCGCAAAGCGTTACGTTTAATGAAACTTGCAGAAAAATTTAATAAGCCGGTCATAACTATGCTCGATACTCCTGGTGCTTTCCCGGGTATCGAAGCAGAAGAAAGAGGACAAGCAGAAGCCATTGCCAGAAATCTCTTTGAAATGGCTCGTCTTAAAGTTCCAATTGTCGTTGTAATAATTGGTGAAGGTGCAAGCGGCGGAGCATTAGGTATCGGAGTTGGAGATAGAATCTTAATGTTGGAAAACTGCTGGTATTCAGTTATAAGCCCGGAATCCTGCTCCAGCATTTTATGGCGAAGCTGGGAATATAAAGAGCAAGCAGCCGAAGCACTTAAACTCACTGCTCCGGATTTATTAGAACAAGGAATCATTGATAGAATTATTCCCGAACCTTTAGGTGGTGCTCATAAAGACCACAAAAAAATGGCAGATACTCTCAAATCAGCTATTATTGAAGAATTTGACAATCTTGTTAAAGTTAAACCAGAAAAACTTGTGGCAAATAGAATAGAAAAGTTTGGCAAAATGGGTGTAGTAATCGAATAAGTGATTCTTGAAAAATTAACGAATAAAAGGCTTTTTAATCTCTGAAAAGCCTTTTGTCTTTTATTAGTGGAATTATCCTAAAAACGTATTACTATTTTCAAACTGTTAAAAAATCTTATCCTCTTCACTTCTCAAACTTAGGAATTAATTAAAAATCAGCTTTTCAAAAACTGAAAAACCCACCATAAATAATCATTTTTAAGAAAAATAAACCTATTTAACTGATGGCACTAACATTGGTAAATCATTTAATAATTTATTAATGAGGTAATTTATGGTCAAAGGAAATGTTACCATTGATGGTAAAATTTGTAAGGGCTGTGAGCTGTGCATAATAGCTTGCCCTCAGGATGCCCTCGCATTATCTCCCAATTTTAATGATAAAGGATACAGATACGTAGAACTTATTCATAATGTTTGCACAGGTTGTACAAATTGTGCTTTAGTCTGTCCTGAAGCAGCAATCACAGTATATCGTCAGGCAAAGCCAGCAAAAAAAGAAAAAGTATCAGCTCAATAGGAAGTATTATGGAAAAAGAAATAATAAAAGAAGAACCGCGTTTGATGAAAGGCAATGATGCCCTTGCTGAAGCTGCAATCAGAGCTAATATTGATGCATATTTCGGATATCCTATTACTCCTCAATCGGAAGTGATTGAATATCTTACAAGGGAAGTTCCAAATCGAAAAGATAAAAATATCGTCGTTTTACAAGCTGAAAGTGAAGTTGCTTCTATTAATATGATGTACGGAGCTGCCGGAGCTGGAGCACGTGTAATGACCTCATCTTCTTCTCCTGGGATTAGTTTAATGCAGGAGGGATTATCCTACATAGCCGCAGCTCAGTTACCATGTTTAGTAGTTAACGTCGTTAGAGGTGGTCCGGGTTTAGGTACAATTCAACCTTCTCAAGGTGATTATTTCCAGGCTACAAAGGGAGGTGGTCATGGAGATTATCACCTTATTGTTTTAGCTCCTAATTCCGTTCAGGAAATGGCTGATTTTGTTTTTGAAGGTTTTAGACTTGCCGAAAAATATCGTAACCCGGCAATGATTTTAACCGACGGTGCTTTAGGTCAGATGATGGAAAAAGTCTATTTACCCGAAGACAATTCTCTGCCTAAAAATATTCCTGATTGGGCAACTCGCGGTAAACCAAAAGGCGGAAAACAACGAGTTATTACTTCCTTACATATTCAACCAGAAAAAATGGAAGCAATTAACCACGAACTCTTAGCAAAATACGAAGATTTGCAAAAAGAAGTCAGATATGAAGAAATTTTAACAGAAGATGCGGAAATTTTACTAACTGCTTTTGGTCTTTCATCAAGAATTTGTCAGAAAGTAATTGACTTGGGAAGAGAAAAAGGAATTAAAATTGGCTTGCTCAGACCAATTACTTTGTATCCTTTCCCATCAAAAAGAATAAACGAACTTGCAGATAAAGTGGAATTTATGATGAGTATTGAAATGAATGCAGGACAAATGGTTCAAGATGTTAGACTTGCTGTTAACGGAAAAGTACCAGTTTATTTTAAAGGAAGAATGGGCGGAGTAATTCCCACACCTGAAGAAATTCTACAGGACTTAATATCACATTATGAAAACTTAAAAGTTGTTGGATAGGAGGTAATATGTCAGAAAAATTGTATTTGGACGAACCTGAATTAGAACTTGAAGAAGTATATTGCCGCCCAACTGAAGCACTTTATGATATACCTTTTCATTATTGTCCTGGTTGCGGACATAGTGTAGTTCATAGATTACTAATGGAAGTCGTCGAAGAATTAGGGATTCAAGAAGAAACAATTGGCGTAGCTCCGGTAGGATGCTCAGTTTTTGCCTATCATTATATGAACGTTGATATGCAGGAAGCTGCTCATGGAAGAGCAAGTGCTGTGGCTACAGGAATAAAAAGAGTACTTCCAGATAAATATGTATTCTCTTATCAAGGTGATGGAGATTTAGCTGCAATTGGCACTGCAGAGACAATTCACACGATCAATAGAGGCGAGAATATTTTAATGGTCTTTATCAACAATGGTATTTACGGAATGACTGGTGGTCAGATGGCTCCAACCACTTTACCGGGACAGGTTACCTCCACTTCTCCTTATGGCAGGGATGTAAAAATGGTTGGCTCACCTTTAAAAATAACTGAATTGATTGCAAATCTTCCCGGGGCATATTATGTAACCAGACAATCAGTTCATAATCCCAATGCTGTAAGAAAATTGAAAAAAGCTTTGACAAAATCTTTTCAATATCAGAGACTTAACAGAGGAACTTGTTTTGTAGAAGTAGTTTCCAACTGTCCTTCGGGATGGAAAATGACTCCAGTTGAATCAATAAAATATATTGAAGAATACATGTTTCCTCTTTATCCTGTTGGCGATATTAAAGTTCCAAAAGAATAAATTAAGGATTTTTTATGATAAAAGAACAAGAAATAATTATTGCTGGTTTTGGGGGACAAGGAGTTCTTTCTATGGGAAGACTAATTGCTTATGCTGGAATGATAGAAGGAAAGGAAGTTAGTTGGATGCCTTCCTACGGACCTGAAATGAGAGGCGGAACGGCTAACTGCATAGTAATTGTTTCTGATAAAAGGATTAGTTCACCAATAATTACAAAATTTGATACCGCTCTAATTCTTAATCAACCATCGTTAGAAAAATTTGAAAATTCTGTTAAACCAGGCGGACTTTTGATTTACGAAACTTCAACTATAATTTCTCCGCCAACTAGAGATGATATTGAGATTTTACCTATTCCAGCAATCGAAGAAGCTGATAAACTTCAGGCAAAACAAGTTGCTAATATGGTTATTGCAGGAGCCTTTCTTGCAAAGAGACCCATTTTAAAAATTGATACTTTGATTGATGCTCTTAAAAAAGCTTTACCTCCACGACGTCATAATCTTATTCCGATAAATGAGCAAGCTCTTAATCGAGGTAAAGAATTAGCAAATGTAATTGAATTTGCTTAAATAAATTTTATAATTATTACGAGGTAACTAATGAACGACAAAGATGTAAATTGTCAACACGCCTGTAGAAATACTTGTGCGACTCTTAGTGAAGCTCTAAAAAGAGAAACTGCACTTGTGAAATTTTATGAAAGTGTTGTAAAAGAATGCAATATGCCTGAAGTAAACACTTTTTTAACTGATTTAGTAGATGAAAAAAGAAAAGTAATATTGAAACTAATACAAAAACTAAATGAAATTCACGTTCGGTCACAAGCATTGGATGGCATAGCTTCAAGTTTTAATAATGTGGATGGTTGAAAGGTTGTTTAGACTTTAGTTTTTGATTATATTTGTAACAGAAAATTTGAAATACATCGCGGGGTGGAGTCCCGATAAATCAGGAGTAGCTCGTATCGGGTTCATAAACTAAAAAAAGAATTTATATAAAATACATCGCGGGGTGGAGCAATTGGTAGCTCGTCGGGCTCATAACCCGAAGGTTGTAGGTTCAAGTCCTGCCCCCGCTACTAAAATGAAAACCAGTCTTACGGCTGGTTTTTTACTTTAAAGTTATTGACTTTCAATTGCGGGGTGGAGTCCCGATAAATCGGGAGTAGCTCGTCGGG
>Ga0308414_1000959_pt1 | contig 18831 bp, 23 predicted proteins | sample HotsprSampleOS50_FD_205667 | JGI IMG/M metagenome (GOLD analysis project Ga0308414, IMG submission 205667) | Hot spring phototrophic mat microbial communities from Octopus Spring, Yellowstone National Park, Wyoming, United States - 20090730_OS50 ...
AAGAAGAACAAAACCTATGAGAATGTTTCAGAACTTAGATAGTTTGGATAGGTTAATTTATGGTATAATTGAAATTTTGAACATCAATCTGGGGAATGGAATTTATGAAAGAGCCAATTTGTGTTTTAAACAAAATTAGAAACATTATTCAGCTTTATAATGGAATGCTTTCTCTTTTTCATAATTTTTATCCTCTGTTTTATAACAGAGTTTATTTGCAGTCATTTAAATTTCATCCTTTAAAAAAAATTCAAAAGAACAAAGCTGTCTATAAAACTTTAGATGTTATGCTTGTTACTCATAAGAATTGTCATATTAACGTCGATGGAAATCAGTATGATATTTATCTTTCTCCCAAAGAAGATGGATTTGACGAAGGCTTGAGGTTTTTGGTTAAGGAAGCAACTAAAAAATTTTTGGATTGGGATGAAGATTTTTTCTTCGATTATGAAATTATTGAAAGTTCCTTAAGAAAAATGCCAGTATGGCATTATAATCAGTGAAATACCGGCATTAAATGCAAGATTAGAATAAAAAGTCTGCACGATATATTAAATCTGCTTTATCAGGTTGGAATTAAAGCAAGAAGAAGTCAAGGATCTGAAATGTTGGAGGAGTCAAATGAGCGATAAAATTTTTCTTTTTCCCGGCAATTGGCTTTATAACGCAAGCGTCGTCGGTTTTATTCAATCGTATCCGGATTTTTTTGAATTAAAAGAAAATTATGCCGAGTTCAATAGAGATATTTTTACTAAAATCGACGCAAAAAAATATATCGACGCAAATCAGATCGCTAATCTTAAAGGAAATAATGTTTTTTATAGAAATTTTTTAGATAGTAAAGGGGAACAATTTTCTGTTTTTGAAAATTTTATTTTTTCTTTGCAGTATGTCGAAAAAAGGCTCATTGCGATTTTTGCGGGGAGGGCTATTTTATTGAAAATGAGCGTTATGAAAAACTTTATAATTCGAGCGATAAAGCCCGGCTTTTTTTTAATAAAATTTCAAAACTTAAGTTTGAGAATAATTCATTTCTTGGAGCTTCGTCTAAAGAATTTCCGAATAGCTTCTGAAATTGAAAAGACGGTTTTAATCTTTGCCATTTGTGCTCTTTTATTTTGATTCATCAACATCTTTCGTTTGCTAAATTGTCCGATAATTCTAAAGCTTTTATAAATTCTTTTTCTTTTAAGTTAATGAGCGAGCTTAATAAATTATTTAATGCCATTTATTCTCAAGAGAAAAAAGAATATAATCAGAAAACGACAAGAGACATTTTGGCTATATCTTTAATTGATTATTCAAAAAAATTTGCAGCGACTTTAAGCAAATGGACTAAAATGGATCTGGAGATTGTAATTCTGGATAATAATTCAGTTGATTTTTTTTCATTTCCTGCCGAGACGACAAATTTATTATTGGATAGAAAAATTTCAGAATTGCTATCCGTAATTGGAGATAAAAACGCGCTTGATTTTATTTTGAATCGCGAGTATTCCGCTTTGGTTGATTTGGGAGGAAAAATTCTAAAAAGAGCATTAATGTATAACTATAACTATTCTGAATCAGACGAACTAACTAAACTTATAAAGTTAAATAAATTTAGGAATAATCCCGTCGATTACGCGAATAAATTATTTCAGCTTTACGTTTTGATAGAAGAAAGATTGAAATTAAATTCTAATTATATATTTGATTAATCCTTAAAAACGTAATTTGAAAATTTAATTTCTTTTTTCTTTAAAAATAGATAATAAAAAAAAGGGACAATTTCAATGAAGCTTGAATTATTAAACGAAATAAGAGAAGAAGTACAATTGGAAAATTGCTCCGCGGCGGATTTTCAGCAGGTATTAAGTCAAATCAATCGAGCTTACGAAGAGCTTTTATTATTGCTTGAAGAAGCTTATGAAAACAATAAAAACGACGAGTATAAAGCTTTGCTCTTTAGTTTGAAAAAGCATAAAGCTAATGAGTTGATCGAAAAACTGAAAAAATATGGTTATAGTTTAAAAAATAATATTTATGTCAAGGAATCTTTCGAGAAAATGGGATACCGATTTTTAGAACAAGCTCGATATGCAAAAAGAGAAGAAATATTCCACGGTTTCCTTAGAATATTTATGATATCAAAAGAAAACTTTCCGCTTTTTTTGACTGAAATTTTTAAACCTTATTATTCTGACGAGTTATTCGCGATTTTCGTTTATTCTTTTTTAAGCGGAGTTATAGGGACCGAATAAAATAGCGTTTCAAATTTAAATTAAGAAAACAATAATTTTATAAAGGAGAACTTTTTATGGAAACATTAAACAATAACATCAAAAATATTACGGCTACTGTAATTTTCGAGGCTTATGCGATGAATAGAGATGAAAAATCGGTGGAAATATTCTTTCCATAAAAAAACTTAGCGTAGATGGCGATATTAAATCTTTTATCAGCAAGGTTGCAATTCGACATTATTTATTCGAAACTTTGTTAAAAGCTTTTTCAGATATCTGGAATCCTTCCGCTTTGAAAATTCACAAAGATGTAATTCAATTAGATTTGGCAAACGACGATATTCTTTCCAACGCTGAATTAGACGCGTTTGGTTATATGTTTACTTTAGAGGGAAAATCTTTGACGCGAAAATCGGCGGTTGGCATAACAAAAGCGGTTTCGTTGTATGATTATGATCAAGATATGGCGTTTTATTCTAATCATGGTCTCGTTAAAAGAGCTAATGCAAAAGGTTATGAAGCTCATCCAAATCCGTTTAGCAAAGAAGAGCATCTTTCTCTCTATAAATTGAGCTTTACGATTGACGGCAAATGGTTTGGAATGGATAGATGGATCGTTGATAATGTCAATTTTTTTGACGAATATCTTACAATTGAATTTGAAAAGAATTTGATAAAAACAATTAAGGCAAAGATGATTGTCGACGAAGAAAAATTTAAGAAATATGAAAATGAAAATGAAAATGGATTAATTTTAATTAATAAATTAAACGATAAAGTTTATGAAATTATTTTCCAATTAAAGCTTGAAAAGAAAAAAGAACGAGTTATAAGTATTCTTGAAGCGTTAAAATCCGGTCTTTACTCGCAAACAAGCGGCGAAGCTAATACGCTAGTTCTATTATTTATGTTAGCAAGCGGCGTTAAAGTTCCATCTCCAATTTTTCATTCTTATTTGGAAGTTAAAAGAAACTACGATTCATTCGATATAATCGGACTGAAAGATTGCGTTAAAAACATATGGATAGATAAAAATGATAAAATATTTTTATATAAAAGCGAAAAAATGAAATCGAATTTTTCGGAAAAAATTAACGAAGATTGGAACGAGTTTTTAAACAATATAGGATTAAACTAAATAATGCTAAGATCAGAAATGAAACTTTTGCGAATTAAAATATATCAGCCGCATGCGCATTTTCGAATTCCTTTTCTCTTCAAAGAAGGCATACTTATCCTATACCGCCGTATTCGACCGTAAGTGGTTTTTTAATAAATTTGCTCGGCATTTTTGATAGAAATGAAAAAATTTATCAAGATGGTCTCAAAAAAATTAAAATATCAATCTCGGGCAATTTTAAAAGTAAAACAGTAGAATATATCTGGCTGAGAAACAGTTCAAAAAAATCTCGCAAAGAGCGTTTCGAACCTTACTCAAATAGAACTTTAAACGGAGAGATAGAACATTACGGCAGTCAAATTCCGACAAAAATAGACGTATTAAACGATATTCGTCTTTTAATTTAACTCTATCGCGAAGATTTTGTATTGCTTGAAACTATAAGAGATAATATTCTTTCCAACGCTTATCGAAGACTGGAAATTTTGCATTTAGGCAGAGCCGAAGATTGGATAGTTTTTGAAGACGAGCCTAAATATCTCGAGGTCGAAAATCTTAAATATGGACGCTTAGACTCCGATTATAAAATTTTCTCTTGGATACCCGAAAAAATTTATCAATTTAAAAATAGAAAAATCGATTACAATGATTTTGATGGAATTATTTATAATTTGCCTGTTTTTTCTGAAATAGAAAATTATTCAAATGCCTATAATCACAGAGATAAGCGAAGTTTTTCTTACATGCGAACAAAATTAAACGACGGATTGATAAGTAAAACGAACGTTCTATTAGACGATAGTTCCGATTTGGATTTTTTTGCTCCAATATTTTTAGGAGATTTTCAATTAGCGGCGAAAAAATAATTTGGGCTAAAAAAATTAAAAACGCTAAAGAGAAAAGCTCGACGCCATTATCGCTTTCAGAGCATATTCAAGATTTATTAAACAAGTTTGAGAATTTAAAGAAATATATTCCATCAAAACTTCATAAATCAATCGAAACGGCGATTTATTTGCATGATATAGGAAAAGTTCTTCCGAAATTTCAAAGAAATAAAATCGGCAATAAAGATTATCAGCCGTTTGATGTGGAAATAGATTTAGATCATTCAATTTTTTCAACTATGCTTATAAATAAGAACGAATTATTAAAAGAATTGGGGAACGAAGATTACGCAAATTTTACGCTTTAAGCAGTCGTTTTTCATCATTCGAGAGATAGATTTGAGGAAATCATAAGATTTGGAAGCGAATAATTTAAAAAATTTCGCGATAAGCCTCTTAAGTTCAAAGAAGCTCTGATTGAAAATTTAATGATTGAAACAAAAATCTAAAAAATTTCAACCTTAAACTTATTCAACTCGACGAATTTGTGATTGAAGGTTTAGCCGATGGCGTTCCGTTTGATTCTTATGTTTCCGTTCCTTATCAACTTTATTTTCTACCTCAGAGATTAGAAAATGACGATGAAAAGAAAAAAGAGTGGCTGCTAATATCCGGCTTTTTAATGCGCTGCGATCATTTCGCTTCATTTTGTTAAGAAGATAATTTCGATCATCCTATCGAAGTTGAAAATATTTCTTTCGATCAAATCAAATCTTCGATTAAAAAAAATTAGAATCAAAAAAAATCTGGCAGCTTGAATATATTGACTCAAACAAAAATAATAATGTAATCTTAATAGCTCCGACCGGAATAGGCAAAACCGAATTCGCTTTTCTATGGTCGAATGGAAAAAAAATGTTTTATGTTCTACCTTTGCGAGCTGCGGCGGAACAAATTTTTTACAGAGCTGTCGATATTTTTAATTGCGACAATAATAATAGAGTCGGCATTTTGCATTCAGACGCCGACGTTTTTCTTATCAGCGACGACGAAAACGAAAACTCTATTAAACTATATGAAACTTCAAACCAATTATCATTAGCCGTAAATATTGCATCCGGAGATCAATTCTTTCCCTATGCATTAAAGCCGCCGGGATATGAAAAAATTTATTCTACTTTCTCTTATTCAAAATTAGTTGTCGACGAAATTCAAGCATACGATCCAAAGGCTTCCGCTATTGCTATTAAATTTGCGGAGGACATAGCAAGATTAGGAGGAAATATTTTATTAATGTCGGCTACTTTTCCTGATTTTATAAAAGTAGAGCTGCTTCAAAGATCTAAGAAATATAATCTTTTGGAACATGAAATAATTAATATTTACGAAGAAAATAAAAACGATTTGCTTAAGCTTAAAAAACACAAAATTTGTTTAGTAAAAATTAAAAATAAAATACTTGAGGATAAAAAAATCGATTTTTCGTTTTCTGAAAATTTGATAAAAAAAATTGCGAGAGAAGCAAAAACAAAAAGAGTTTTAGTCGTTTGCAATACTATAAATCAAGCGATATCTGTCTATAATAAAATTTTAAACTTCAAGGACTATAGAATCGACGCATATCTTTTGCATTCACGGTTCTCTTTTTATGATCGCAAAAAAATTTAAGAAAAAGTAATAAAAGAATTTTCTAATCCTAAACCCAATGACGAACACGAAGGAAAAATTCTTGTAGCGACTCAAATAATAGAAGCGTCTTTGGATATCGACGCAGACGTAATTTATACCGAGCTTGCTCCTTCAGACGCGCTCGTTCAAAGAATGGGCAGAATTTTAAGAAGACACAATCGGGAATTTGTTTACGATAGCGAGCCTAACGTTAAAATTATTTTTTTCGAAGAAGGATTGGAATCAGGCAATAGCAGAGTCTATTCTAAAGAAATTTTATTGACGTCTTTGTCAATTTTGATTTCAATTTTAATCGATAAAAAGGACGTTAACGAAGAAGAAATTCTAAATAATCTTCAAAACTATATAAAATATGAAAATAACAAATTTATCGTCGATTCAAAATTGGAAAATACAATTAAAAAGTATGATCAATCAAAAAATGATAAAAAGAATAACAAAGAATCTATAAAATTCGAAGATTGCGTTTTGCTTTCTGAATACGATAAGTATGTTCTTAACAACTCATTATATAAATAGCAGAGTTCCGAAAGTTCTTTCAAAAGAGATTTCTTTAAAACGTTAGATTTATTGGACGCTGGTTATATATCAGATAGTCGTTTAGAAGCTCAACAGATTTTCAGATCAATGGCAACTACATTGGTAATACCAGAAATTAGACTTGAGCAATTTAAGCAAAGCGTAAAAGAATTTTTTAATAAATATCGCGATTCTGAAAGAATTTATACATTTTTTAAACATCAAATTATCGCGAAATTTTTCGTAAATATTATCGGCTTAAAACAAAGAAATCCAATTTATAAACTAGAGTACTGGATAGAAAGCAATTTTGCAGATGTCATAGACGACAATTTAACAAAAGATGAAATTGAAAAATTATAAAGATGGACAAAAAACGTTTATATAATCAAAGCCGATTATTCTGAAGAAATTGGATTAAGTCTCGAAATAGAAAATCAAATAGAGACAAGATTTTTATAATGAAAATAACCGGAACTTGCGTCAATTATTATTTTCATTGCAAAAGGCAATTGTGGTTTTTTTCAAACCAGATTGGCATGGAGCAAACAAGCGAGCTTGTCGCCATAGGGAAAGTAATTTCAGAGACAGCATATGAAAATAAAAATCGAGAAATTTACGTTTCGGAAGACGAGTTCGAGTTTGTTATAGATTTTTTCGATCATCGAACGAATAACGTTCATGAGGTAAAAAAAACTAATAAAATGGAAATATTGCATATATGGCAGGTTAGATTTTATATGTACAGATTAAAAGAGATGGGATTTAAAGATACAAAGGGAATTATAGATTATCCAAAATTGAAAAAAAGAATAAAAGTAGAATTAAAACCAGAAGACGAAGAGATATTAAAAAAAACTTTTGAAGAAATTCGACAAATTGTCAAACTAAAAATTCCGCCTAAAGTTATATATAACAAAAGTTTCAGAAAATGCTCCTATTTTGAATTATGCTATACATAAAGGATTAAATATGAAAAAAAATTTTTACATTTTTACAAGCGGAAAACTCAGAAGGAAAGATAATACGATTTGTTTTGAGCCTTTTGCAAACCAATTTGATGAAATTGAAGAAAAAAAATATGCGATGCAGATTTTTATGTGGACGAAGAATTTCTAATTCAATACGATGAAAGCGAAGAAGAAACTTTAACTATCGAAAGAAAATATATTCCAATTGAAACGATCGATAGCATATATTGTTTTGGCGAGTTAAGATTTAATTCGAAATTTTTTAATTTCCTCAGTCAGAACAATATTCCTTTGCATTTATTTAATTACTATGGTTTTTATTCTGGAACCTTTTATCCTCGCGAAACTCAAGCTTCAGGCAAACTGTTAATTTCTCAAGTTTCGAGCTATTTAGACGAAAGAAAAAGATTGGAAATAGCAAAAGAATTTATAAGGGGAGCCGTACATAATATCATAAAAAACCTTGAATACTACAATAATCGCGAAAAAGAACTTCCCGAATATATTCAATATGCTAAAGAAGCAAAATATAGAATCGAAGAAGCAAAAACGATAGAAGAATTAATGGGAATAGAAGGCGGAACTAGAAAAAAATATTATGAGAGCTGGAAAATAATAATAAATCAACAGATTGATTTTGAAAAAAGAGAAAAAAGGCCGCCGACAAATTCCGCAAATGCTCTTATTTCATTTAGAAACAGCTTGTTATATACGACGGTATTAAGCGAAATATATAGAAATCAACTAAACCCGACTATAAGTTATTTGCAGTCTCCAGGCGAAAGGAGATTCTCGCTTTGTCTTGATATTTCCGAAGTTTTTAAGCCTTTAATAGTTGACAGACTTATATTTTCCATCTTAAATAAGAAAATAATAAAGGAAAGCTCTTTTGATTTTAGATTCAATAGTTGCTTGCTGAACGATGACGGCAAGAAAATTTTCATAAAAGAATATGATGAAAAATTATCGACTACAATAAAACATCGAAAACTAAATCGAAATGTTTCGTATCAGACTTTAATAAGATATGAATGTTATAAACTTATAAAACATTTGCTTGGAGATCAAGAATACAAATCTTTTAAAATATGGCGGTAATATGTATTTAATTTTAGTTTACGACGCCGATCCAAAAAGGGGCGTAAAATTATTAAAATATTTAAGAAAAAAACTAAACTGGGTTCAAAATTCCGTTTTCGAAGGGGAAATTACAAAATCTTCTTTTATGCAATTGCAAAAAGATCTTGAAAAAATAATTGACAAAGAAAATGATTCTATAATTTATTATATATTTGATTCGAGAAACTATTTAGAAAGAGGAACGATAGGTTTGAAAAAAGCTTCGATGGAGTTTATAATTTAACTTTTAATTTCTTTTACATTTAGTCTTTATTAGCAAAATTAAAAAAAACTAATTTTAAACGCGCTAATATGAATTGAAACTTTGGCATTTTAAATTAAAAATTTTCTCAACATTATATTCTTCTAATTTCAGCAATATGAATAAAAACTTCGCTTACAATATCGAGCTTTAATATCGAGCTTTATTAATTATAATTAAAATATGTTTTTGATCCCGTTATTATGAATTAAAACAATTATCTAAAAAATTCTTTCTTGCTTATGTTATGTTTATTTAATCGTTAGAATATAATTGAAAAATGTTTTATGCGTTTTTTTAGGCAAGTATTTAAATTCTTTATTCATTATAAATTAAAACAATCTAAATGAAAGCAATAAAAATACAATCATGCAGTTTGCAGAGTTTCATTTAGCAAAAGAAAATGATTTATTCGACATAAGAGAAATAAAAGGTCAGATTCATTTTTAGAGAGAATTAAGATAATTAACTGTCAAACAGGGACAATAACCTTCGTTAAATTTTAAAAATAAAATGCCAAAAGTAAATATTATGAAAGAAAATTGAAGACGAAGATAAATCCTTTTGTATGCTTTTAAATAATGGACAAATAAATTTTCGCCTAAATCAAAACAAGCGAGTATAAAAACAACGGCAAATATATAATTGCAATAAATAAAAAAGAAAATAAAAGCAAATTAAAACTTTTATTTGCAAAAAGAGCGTTTGAAAAAAATTTCAACGTCGCAGTCCACAAGAAAAAAATCGCTTCTAAAAAAATTAAAGAATAAAATGCGAATGGTTTTAAATAATAGAGAAAAGGGTCGTATTTGAACAAACCTTCTCCAAATATAGACAATTGCAAAAAGAACAAGGCGGGAAAGATTACGACATTTGGAAGAAAAACATATAAATTTAACGCGATAAAATTTTTCAATGGGAAAATAACTTTTGTTTGATCTAAAACTTTTCTTTGTGTTAAAAAAGAATTGGCAATAATTAAAGCATACAAATAAAGAAAAATCAATACGAAAGAAAGAACTTGAAAATTGTCAAATGAAATAAATCGATATAAATCATATTTGTCGTATAATAAATTTGCGAACGGTTGAGTTATAATAAAAATTTTTGTTGCGAGAAATAAGAACGAAAGCAATACGAAGTTTTTCTTTTCAGATACAAAGGCTTTCTCGAAATATGCGATAGGATCGTATAATGAAATAAAAAAACTTTCCCAAAAATTAATATGCGGAATTTTTTCTCGAAGCAAACTTCCGCAGCTTATGCATTTATGCAATAAATAGAAATTTTCAATTTTGCAATTTACGCAGAATATAAACTTCTCTTTGCTCAAAATCGAAATCCTAATTTGATTATATAAAAATCATTCCTTTGATTAAAGATGAAATTTATATCGTAAAGGTGAGCGTCTACATAAGCGTCGACTATGTTGGCTAAATAAGCTATAACGAAGTATATGGCGAATAGATCTCTTTGATCTCTATAAAAATCTCGGTATTTTCTCAAAAGGTCTTTCGGAGCCGATTGTTGTAAAGAATTTTTATATAGTTGTTTGTAATAATTATAATTGTCGTTTAATCTGTTCCATTCATATCCATAATAGCCGATAAATCCCCAAACTGCAGGAGCCTTCCAGTAAGACTCGTTATAGATTTGTCCAAGTCCAGGAAGAATCGCGCTGAGAGCAAGAGCAAGCGTCGGAGATTTTGTCGAATGGAATTTTTCAATTGGTTTCTCATCAACTGAATCTATATTTATGAGAATTAAAGTTTGATTGTCGAATTTTATCTCGAATTTCAAATTTTCAATTTCGTTCGAATTCGAATTTAAAGTTAATCTTTCGCTACGGTTTTTTAATAAGATAACGTTTAAATCCGAGATTTCATTTTGGTTTTGATTTGCATTCATGCAATCGTTTGCGACAATAACAGGCGACATTTGAAAATTAAAATCGCTATTTAAAGCAGCGATAGGCTGCAATAAAAGGATCGATAAAAAGAAACTAAGCGCCGATTTCATTGAAAAGTTCTAATAATCTGTCTAACTCTTCGTTTGAATAAAATTCGATAACAATTTCTCCAGCTCCGTCTTTTTTTTGGCGACAGATAACTTTGGAGCCGAATTTTATTCTTAGCTTGTCTTCAATGCTTTTAAGAGTTATATGATCGATAGATTTTTTGGGAAGTTGAGCGTAAATATCTTTTTCGCTTGAAAGTTTGTTTTCAAGAAAATCTTTTGCGAATTTTTCAGTTTGTCTTACGCTAAGCTTATTTGCGATTATTTTTTTATAGAATTCGATTTGTTTGTTGGGATCTTCGACGCTTAATATGGCTCGAGCGTGACCGGCTGTTATTTCTTCTTTCTTTAAAGCTTCCTGAATTTCTTGCGGAAGTTTTAACAGTCGTATGAAATTGACTATTGTGCTCCTATCTTTTCCTACTTGAGCGGCGATTTCTTCGTGGCTTAGGGAGCATTCTTCATTTAATCTTTTATACGCTTGGGCAATCTCAATTGGATTTAATTTTTCGCGTTGCAGATTTTCTATAAGAGCTAAAGCTAAAAGTTTCTCTTTAGAATCGACGTTAATAATGTATGCTGGTATAAATTCGTATCCTAATTCCTTAAAAGCTCTCCATCTCCGTTCGCCGCTTATTAACTCGTATTTTAGAGGTCCGCCGCGTCTTACGGTAATTGGTTGAATTAATCCGTTTTTCTTTATAGAGTTTTTTAGTTCTTCAAGAGAATTTTGATCGAATTCCGTTCTCGGCTGATATGGATTTGGAGTAATCTGATTGACTTCGATTTTAAATACGGCTTCGACGGTAGTTCCGTCGTCAAACTTTAAATTTTCCGTAGAAAGAGGAACGTTCTCATTATAATTTTTTATTAAAGCGCCTAAGCCTTTTCCTAAAGCTTGTTTCATTTTTTTAAATCAATTTGTTGTAAACGATTTGATTTCGCTTTAAAAACTCTTCCGCCAAAGCCATATAATTTTGAGCGCCGGAAGAAATTGCGTCGTATAAAATTATAGGTTTGCTAAAACTTGGAGCTTCTGAGATTTTTGTATTGCGATGTATGATAGTTTCAAAAACTTTATCGCCGAAATATTTTCGCACTTCGTCTGCTACTTGCTTTGAAAGTCTAAGACGCGCGTCGTACATTGTTAGCAAAACGCCTTCGATCGTTAAGTTGGGATTAAAATGTTTCTTTACTATATTTATTGTGTTCAAGAGTTGACCTAATCCTTCAAGAGCGAAGTATTCGCATTGAACGGGAATGAGAACCGAATCGGCGGCTGTTAGAGCGTTTAAAGTCAGCAAATTTAACGATGGAGGACAATCGATAAAAATAAAATCGTATTCTCTATTTATGTTTGAGATCGCTTTCTTCAAAATAAATTCTCGATTTTCAAAATTAACCATTTCGACTTCGGCGCCGACAAGATCTATTTTCGAAGGCAGAATATCTAAAAAAGGCATAGTCGAAGAGATTATGCTGTCATTAATATTTCTGATGCCGACTAAGACTTCATAAATAGTATTGTCGCTTGAGTTTACTCCTAAATTTGAAGTCGAATTTGCTTGCGGATCGATGTCGATAATCAAATTTTTTTTCTCTAAAGCCGCTAACGACGAACTTAAATTAACCGCTGTTGTCGTTTTTCCAACCCCGCCTTTTTGATTTGCTATAGCGATTATTTTTTTCATATTTATTGATTTTAGTCTTTATAATATAAGAATTTTTTTTTAATAAATACAATTTGTGAAAAATATTGCAACCGCATTTTTTTAACTAAATAAAGCGGAGGTTTCATATTAAGAAATAAAAATGAGTTAAGAAATTATTAAAAATTAGACTCCTTTATGAAAATTAAAAATAATAGCGAAGTTGCGTAAAACAAGTTAGTTGTTAATAAAAAAAAGCAACGTTATTTTATAATGCTATTTAAACGACATAGTAATTTTAGATATAATTTTTAGCTTGAAAATTAAAATCAATTAAGGAATATATGAAAGAGGAAAGAGATATAACGCAGTTTAGCGAGAAATTCTGGATGCGTTGCGCAAATAAATAAAATAAAAGATTATAGATATAAACAATATGAATAAATTTTGTTTGATTTTAAATTATTTATTTAAAAAAAATTAAAAAAAAAATTTTAGATACAATATGTAAAGTTTTAATTTTTTAGTTAAAAAAATAATCGCTTTACAACTATTAACGATATTTACAGTTAAGATATAAAGAATAAATCATAAAACAGAAAAATGCAATGTATAAAAATTATTCGGGGCTTAGTTTTGAAGAAAAAATTAAAATAAAACCTTATGACATTGACTTTGCTTGTTACGTTAGCAATATTGTTTATGTTAGTTGGCTGTAATATTTTAGAATAAAATTGTTTGATTTATTTTTACCTATTGAAAAAATGCTGGAAGAGAATATATATTTGGCGGTAATTAGCTCCGAAATGAAATATAAAAAACAATCGACCCTTGGCGATAAACCAGTTGGCAAAATAAAATTGATCGATTGTTGTCGCGGAATATTTTCTCTATAAATAGAAATCTTTGAAGAAGATAAGATTTTTTTTTACAGTTGTTCAAAAATGCGTTTTATTCGATTTAAAGACAAACAAGATGATAAAAGATGTTGAAATTATTGAGATTTTAGTTTAAAAATTTGTAACCTTTTTTTCTTTTATTCATCTAATCCAGCATACGATATGACAAAATTTAATTGAGGTTTAAATTATGGATGCCGTAATAAAGATTTTGAAAGAAACAGCTCAAATTTCAATTTTAGTCGCAATAATGATGATTTTAGTAGATGCGTTAAATGTTCTATCAAAAAATAAGCTTCAAAATTTTTTTATTAACGCTAAAAAATTTAAACAATATGTTCTATCTTCATTTATCGGAGCAATGCCGGGTTGCATCGGAGCATTTACAAATGTTTCGTTATACATTCATGGCTTGATAAGTTTTGGGGCTCTTGCTGGATCAATGATAGCGGTATCAGGCGACGAAGCTTTTGTGATGCTAGCAATGTTTCCAAAAGAAGCGCTCATTCTTTTTTTTATATTATTGATTATTGGAATTTTTAGCGGAATGTTAATTGACTCGTTTGTAAAAAAATTTAATATTTGAGTTTGTAAAAATTGTAAAGAAATGAGAGTTCATATAGATGAAAACAATTTTAAGCATTACTTCATGGAACATATCTGGGAACACATAATTAAAAATCATCTTTGGAAAACCGCCTTGTGGACTTTGGGAGCTTTGGCTATTGTAGAATTTGGCTTGAAATATTTGCGTCTTGAACAATTTACTTCCGAATATAAAATTGCTTTTCTGTTTCTTGGAGCTCTAGTTGGGTTAATTCCCGAATCCGGACCTCATTTAATATTTGCAACTCTTTTCGCGCAGAGCCTTATTCCATTTTCAGTATTGTTGACAAGTTCAATAGTTCAAGACGGGCATGGAATGTTGCCATTGCTTTCTTATTCTTTTAAAGATTCTTTGAAAATTAAGGCTTTCAATTTTATAATAGGCTTGACTGTTGGTTTGATTTTTTACGCTTCAGGATTTTAACTATGCGATTTTATTTAACGCAGTTGGACGCTGAGTCATATAACAAATTTTATTTGAAAAGATTCTTTCAATCTTATAACTAATTATGCAATGCAATTTTTCTAATCCTTTGAACAATGAATTTGACTAACTTAGATTAAATTTTTTAATGTTTCTATTTGCTCTTAAATTTTCGCTTTCGATTTTTTTTTCGCTTTCTTTATATGTCGATTGCATCTTTAATTTCATTTCTTGTTCCGATCTTCTTTTAAGCAACAGATAGCGTTTTCTCATTTATGCCATTGACATCTTGGTATTATCGCATATTATTTAAGCGTTGGTTGTCAGCTTTTATATTTCCTTCGCTTTATGTCGCATCTAATATATTTAGAGTTGATTTAAATTTTAATTTAATTTATTTTAAATTTTGTAGTTTTTTTCATATGCGAATTATTTAAAGACTTGGAAATAATTACAATAAAAAAATTCTAGACATTACAATATTTTATAATCGGAGCCAATTTGTAAGGAAAGGGGTTTTTATAAATTTAATTACAACAAAATTAGATTATTATATTTAGAAAGAAAATCTTTTATAGCAATACTTTAATTTTGAATTATCAATTTTTTAATCTATAATTATAAGAATTTTATGGCAACCAACGGCAACAACAAAGAACAAGAACGCGCAGAACTTCACAAAACCATTTGGCAGATAGCCAACGACCTTCGAGGAAGCGTCGATGGCTGGGATTTTAAACAATATGTATTAGGATTTTTGTTTTATAGGTTTATTAGCGAAAACCTTACCCACTATCTTAACGAACTGGAACGAAAATCGGGCAACTCTGATTTTGATTATGCCAAACTCTCCGACGAAGAAGCTGAATTTGGCCGCGCTGAGACGGTTCGCGAAAAAGGGTTCTTTATCCTTCCTAGCGAGCTTTTTTGTAATGCGCGTAAACGAGCCAAAGAAGATAAAAACCTCAACGAAACCCTTGCGCGCATATTCCGAAACATCGAAAATTCAGCGAAAGGAGCTCCCAGCGAAAACGATATCAAAGGACTTTTTGATGATATCGATTTAAACTCGAATAAACTTGGTCCAACGGTTGAAAAACGCAATCAAAAGATAATCAAAATCCTGGATGCCATTGGCGACATGCCTCTTTCTAACGGTAAGTTTACCGAGAACACGATCGACCTCTTTGGCGATGCCTACGAATTTTTGATGACCATGTATGCAAGCAATGCTGGTAAATCGGGAGGCGAGTTTTTTACTCCACAGGAAGTTAGCGAACTTTTAGCTCGTCTTACCCTAGATGGCAAAACGGAAATTAATAAAGTGTACGACCCTGCCTGTGGCAGCGGATCGCTGCTTTTGAAGTTTGCTAAGATACTCGGCAAAGACCATGTGCGCGTGGGTTTTTTTGGACAAGAGATAAACCTAACTACTTACAACCTTGCGCGTATGAATATGTTTTTGCACGATATACCCTACAATCGTTTTGATATAGCCCACGGCGATACACTAACCGAACCCAAACACTGGGACGACGAACCGTTCGATGCCATTGTATCAAATCCGCCTTATTCCATCAGGTGGGAAGGCGACAGTAATCCTATATTAATAAACGACCCACGTTTTTCGCCTGCGGGCGTGCTCGCTCCTAAAAGCAAAGCAGACCTGGCTTTTGTGATGCATATGCTCGCGTGGCTTTCGCCAAGCGGCGCCGCAGCTATTGTTTGTTTCCCTGGTGTCCTCTACCGTGGCGGCGCTGAACAAAAAATCCGCAAATATCTTATTGATAATAACTTTATTGATACCATCATCCAGCTACCGCCCGACCTCTTTTTTGGGACAACTATTGCTACCGCCATCATGGTACTTAAAAAGAACAAAACTGACAATAACATTCTTTTCATCGATGCCTCCGAAGAGTTTGCGCGAAGCGGCAACAAAAACAAGCTTACCGACGAAAACATTAACCGCATCATGGATGCATTTGTAAAGCGTAAAGATATAGACCACTTTGCCCGTCTGGTTCACTATGATAAAATTGTAGAAAACGACTACAACATAGCAGTATCGAGCTATGTAGAGCAAAAAGATGAAAGCGAACAGATCGACATCCAAGCGCTTAATGCCGAGATAGAACAGATTGTAGCAAGACAGGCAGAATTGCGCAAAGCCATTGATGCGATTGTACAAGAGTTGGAGGGCTAAAGCTATGAACAGAATCGAAAAACTTATTGCCGAGCTTTGCCCCAATGGCGTGGAGTGGAAGAAATTGGGGGAGGTGTGTAATTTTCAGAATGGATTCGCATTTAAAAGTAATTTATTTAAAGATTCTGGTTTACCTATTATTAGAATAACTAACATAAATGGCAAAAATGTTGATTTAAACGATTTAAAATATTTTGAACCAAGTGATTATAAAGAAGACCTTGAAAAATTCAAAATTAATAAAGGTGATATTTTGATAGCGATGTCTGGTGCTACAACAGGAAAAATTGGTTACTATGATGTTGAAGATATTGCATATCTAAATCAACGTGTTGGTAAATTTTCTCCCAAAAAAGAAGTCCTTAATAATCGTTTCTTATATCATTTTCTTAATCTAAACTACCAAAAAATTTTTTTATTGTCTGGCGGAGGAGCTCAACCTAATTTAAGCTCTATTCAACTAATGGAGAATATCCCCATCCCCATCCCGCCCTTACCCATCCAGGAAGAGATTGTAAAAATACTCGACACCTTTACAGAATTGGAAGCAGAATTGGAAGCACAATTAGAAGCAGAATTGGAAGCAAGAAAAAAGCAATACGAATACTACCGCAACAAGCTCCTAACCCCCGTAGAGCACAACGGCCGCTGGTTCCTCAATGGCAAAGAAGTGGAGTGGAAGAAGCTGGGGGAGATTGGGACTCTTATTAGAGGAAGTGGTTTGCAAAAAAAAGATTTTGTTCCAGAAGGAGTTGGATGCATTCACTATGGGCAAATATATACGTATTATGGAACTTTTGCTGATAGAACTATTTCGTTTGTCTCTGAAGAGACAGCTAAAAATTTAAAGAAAGTCAGTAAAGGAGATTTAGTAATTACTAGTACTAGTGAAAACATTGAAGATGTTTGCAAATCAGTCGCTTGGGTTGGTGACAATGAAATTGTAACAGGTGGTCATGCAGTAATCTTAAAACATCATGAAAACGCGAAATTTCTTTCTTACTATTTTCAAACTAGAAATTTTTTTATTCAAAAGATTAAATATGCAAAAGGCACAAAAGTAATTGATATTTCTGTTGGAGATTTAGCCAAAATCCCCATCCCCATTCCTCCACTTTCCGAGCAGGAGCGGATTGTGGCTATACTGGACAAGTTCGATGCATTGGTAAATGATCTAACGGCAGGGCTGCCAGCAGAAATAAAAGCGCGGCGTAAGCAATATGAATATTACCGCAATAAATTGTTAAATTTTAATCGTTATCATTATAGGATCGATTCCCGTAGGGGGAATTGTAAGGGGGATTCATGAATCGGCCGAACAAAAAATTATAAACAACAAATATGAAATACAATCCACAAATACATCATCGCCGTTCAATACGCTTGCAAGATTACGACTATTCGAGCGAAGGAGCGTATTTTGTAACTATATGCGCGCGCCATCGCGAATGTTTGTTTGGCGAAATTGTAAACGGAGAAATAGTTTTAAACGAATATGGCAAGATTGCAGAACAATGTTGGAACGATATGCCCAATCATTACGATAATATTGCATTAGATGCATTCATCATTATGCCCAATCATTTTCACGGAATAATATTTATAACCGATAACGTTGATAATGTAAGGGCAATTCATGAATTGCCCTTACATGAATTGCCCTTACGTGAATTGCCCTTACATGAATCGCTACTACATGAATCGCCTCTATATGAATTATCCTTACATGAATCGTCCTTACATGAATTGCCCCTACGTAAATCGTCCATACAATCGCCCCTACAACGCCGCAAAATGTTATTGCCAAAAATCATCGGACGATTCAAAATGAATGCTGCAAAACAAATCAATCAAATTCGCAATACGCCTGGCTTACCTGTTTGGCAAAGAAATTATTATGAACATATTATTCGCAATGAAGAATCACTAAACAACATCAGAAATTATATTGTCAATAACCCCTCAAAATGGTATGATGATGAATACAATCCTAAAATGGACAAAAAATGAAAAGCCAAAGGAAAAATGATATGGCAGAAGATAAAATTTATAAAATGATCTTCGAAAACAATCAAAGTACTGTTGTTGCAGAATACCAGCCAGAATACCGAACAGAAACAAGCTGCCAAACCGAAGCCGAATTAGAAAAAGCCTTTATTAAACAGTTGCAAGAACAAGGTTACGAATATATCTCAATCAAAAATGAAACAGATCTCATCAACAACCTTAGACATTGTCTTGAAAATCTCAACAATATCACCTTTACCGATGAAGAATGGAAACAGTTTTTTAAATCCGA
>Ga0308414_1000964_pt1 | contig 18755 bp, 9 predicted proteins | sample HotsprSampleOS50_FD_205667 | JGI IMG/M metagenome (GOLD analysis project Ga0308414, IMG submission 205667) | Hot spring phototrophic mat microbial communities from Octopus Spring, Yellowstone National Park, Wyoming, United States - 20090730_OS50 ...
GCGCCTTTGGTACTTAAGCCAGCCGGAGTACCAGAGGCTCCCTGGCTTCTCTTGGTAACGATTCAAGTTATTTACAATCATGGTCTTAGCGAGCGTCATCCTGTCGATACGGGACAAAAAGCTTAAGTGCCGCGTCCTAGTACGAGCCGCTCCAGAGTTCCAGTGGTACCGATGGGACCGAGATTAACCTGATTTGTACCTTTTTGCGGCGGTGTTATTCTCAGCGTGGGCCAAAACAGGTCCGAGGACGAATTGCCATGGGGGACTCGATCTTGTCTGATTGGGCAGATACGCCCGCTCCGATTCGCGCCGAACCCTCCAGACCCGGTCTGGATCTGGCGGGCGCGCGCCGCGCCGCGTTGAGTCAATTGCGCGCGCGGTTGCGCCGGGAGCCGGATCTGGTGGCGAGCTTCTGGGCGGAGATCGCCTCACCGGACCGGATCGCCACTCCCGATGCGACGGTGTTGTACGCGCAGCTTGGATACGCGGGCAAGTCGTACACCCTCATTGAATTCGTTTCTGGAGAGACCCTGGAGCAATTCGTCAAGCGGGTGGATCCGGCCGAATGCGAGGCGGCGATCCCGCTGTTTTGCCGGGTCTTGGATGCGTTCGACGAAGCGGAGCGCAAACCGGGTGGTTTGCCGCTGGCGCCCAGCAGCTTTGCCGATTCCGGCGTGGCGCTGAACGATTTCGGCATCTGCCGGGTGGCGGCGGAGTGCAGGGGACGGGCGTACGGCACGCTGCTGTTCACGCCGGGCGGGCTGTCTCCTGAAGAGATTGTGCGAGAAGATCGTACCAGCCGGGCCGAAGTGATTAGCCTAATGCTGGCCGTGCAGCAAAGTCTTTGTGGCCACCTTTCCGTGCACACGGGCGTGTCTCCGGCCAAGCTAGCCGACATCTTCATTGCGCCGCTCCACGGCCGGCAGCGGAGGCGGGAACCGCCTGAGGCCGCGCCGCCCGCAGTGCGCGAGCCGGCGGCGCCGGTTCGCCGCGGCAGATTCTATGTTCCAACCCCCGTCATTGCCTTCGCCACGGCCGTTCTGCTGCTGGTGGCGCTGTTCGGTTCGGCGCAAGTGGTTTCCCGGTTTGCGCCGCGCCAGAGCGCGATGTCTCTGCCCCAGTTCCCGCCGCTGCCGGCCGAACTTGCGGCCGACGATGCCGCCAAGCCGGCGCCGGACCGCGCCGTGATTCCGATTACGGTCACCCCGGAGACTCCCGCCGCGGCGCAGACTGCGTCCGCGCGGAAGGCTGCCGTGGCGACCCGGGCGCCCGCGCCGCCCGCATCCCCAATCGCGAACCCTGCGCCGCTCCACGCCGCCGGGCTCACCCGGGGCGCCAAGTTGCTCTCCTCCCCTGAACTGGCGTACCCCGAAAAGGCCAAGGACCAGCGAGTCTCCGGCGTGGTGCGCCTCGAGGTTCTCGTGGACGAAGATGGAACGGTCAAGCAGCCGCGTATCCTCAGCGGTCACCCATTGCTGCGCGCGGGACTGGTGGACGCGGTGCGGCACTGGATGTATCAGCCGGCGCTCCTCAATGGGAAACCGGTGCCGATGACCGCGGAGATTGAAATCAAGTTCAACCTGGACCGCAGCCGTCCGTGACACTTGCTGAACGGTCCCGGAGCAAGCTCCTCACGTTTCCCCTCATCCTGAGCGGGCGTAGCGGAAACCGGGCAGCAGTCCGTTACTCGCCAGGATAGGCGTCGAACTCCTGACCAAGAAACCTCTCACCTGACTCCGCTGGGTCCCCTCTAGTTGACTGGCCGTGGCCTCGCAGGGGGCGGGTAACCTCCCATTTTTTCTCTTGAAACTTCAATCCTGCGAGTGTTAGACTCTGAGATCATTCCGTAACGGGTCTTGGATGAAGGTTAGCTAGCTAGGCCTCCCTGTTGAGCCAGAGTTCCACCGTGTTACGGCCACTTTAGGGAAAGGGTTACCGACTCCATGTCATCGCCTGCCAGACATTTGGTTCTTGGGATAGTGCTCTCCGCCTGGTTCGCCAACGCGCAGACGCTTACCTCCCTTACCGGGACTGTCGTCGACCCCACGGGCGCGGCTGTCCCCAATGCTATTGTCTCGATCACGAACGTAGGGAATAACCAGTCCCGCGAAACGTTGTCCTCCGACCAAGGCGTCTACCGCTTCGCCCAAGTCCCTCCCGGCGAATACCGGCTGCTCGCCAAAAAAGAGGGCTTTAGTGAGGTCTCCATCCAGGGAATCCGCCTCCTCGTAAACACCCCCGCCACCGTGAATATCGCCTTCGAAAGCGTGGGCAGTGTCGCCACAACCATCGAGGTTTCGGCTGATTCCGTGCAGTTGAATACCACCGACGCCTCCTTGGGGAACTCTTTCGGCACCAAGCCGATCCTCCAGTTGCCGTTCGAGGGGCGCAATGTGGCCAAGATTCTATCCTTGCAAGCCGGCGTGTCCTGGGTGGGCGATAGTGACACCGTCAACGGCGGCGTCAGCACCGGCACCGACCGTGGGGGTGTGGTCAACGGTGGCCGCTCCGACCAGTCCAACGTCACCCTTGACGGCATCGACGTCAACGACCAGCAAACTCGCTCCGCCTTTACCAGCGTCCTGCGCGTGACCCTGGATTCCGTTCAGGAGTTCCGCGTCACCACCACCAACGCGAATGCGGATGCTTCGCGGGGTTCCGGCGCCCAGATTGCTCTGGTCACCAAGAGCGGCACCAACGAGTTTCACGGCTCGGCCTACTGGGCGCTCCGCAACCGCGAGTTCAATGCCAATACATTCTTCAATAATCTGGCCGGTCTGCCTACGCCCAAGCTGAATCGCAACATTGGCGGCGCCAGCTTGGGCGGGCCCATCAAGAAGAACAAGTTGTTCTTCTTCGGCAATTACGAAGGACGGCGCGATCTGTTCGAGGAGAGCGTGCTGCGCACCGTTCCCACGGCCACGCTCCGCCAAGGCATCGCTTCTTATGTGGCCCGCGCCGGCAATATCGTGCAGGTGCCCGGCAGCGAACTGGCTTCGCGCCTCAATTATGCGCCCGGCGTCAACCAGGCGGCTCTCGAAGTCTTTCGCAGCTATCCGCTTCCCAACGACCCGACCGCGGGCGACGGCATCAACACCTCCGGCTTCCGTTTCAACGCTCCGCTGCGGAACGATTTTTACACCTACATCGCCCGTATTGACTACAACCTGAACGACAAGCACCAACTGTTTGTTCGCGGTCAACTCCAGGACGACGTCGAAAACGGCGCTCCCCAGTTCCCCGGGCGCCCCTCAAATTTCCGTTCACTCACGAACAGCAAGGGCCTGGCCATCGGCTGGAATGCGACTCTTCGCCCCTCGCTGATCTCGATTACGCGTTACGGCCTTACCCGCCAGTCGCTGCTGGACGAGGGTATCGGCAGCTACGAGGCGGTCGAATGGCGCCCGCTTTCCGCGCCCGTCGGCCTCACCCGGTCCTTCCGCCGCATTTCTCCCACTCATCACCTCACCCAGGACTTCACCTGGCTGAAGGGCGGCCACAACTTCCAGTTCGGTGGCAGCTATCGCCGCTATGTCAACGACCGCCTGAGTTACGCGAATTCGTTCTTCACCGCCATCAGCAATTCCTCCTGGCTTTCCGCCAGCGGCAACATCCTGAGCGCTCCCTTCACCGGCGGCGACAACAATGTGGCTATCAACCCGGGCGGCCGCACCCAGTTCAACGACGCCGTCGCCATGGTGTTTGGACTGGTTACTCAAGTCAACTCCCGCTACAACTACCTTCCCCAGGGCAATCAAGTCGCCGCCCTCCCGCGCGGCGCGCCCAATCCCCGGAAGTTTCTTGGCGAGGAGAGCGAGATTTACTTCCAGGACACGTGGCGGCTCAACCGCAGCCTGACGATGACCGCCGGGCTCCGTTATATGTATTGGCCGGCTATTTACGAGGCCAATAACGTGCAAACCAGCCCCAACATTCCCTTGAGCGATTGGTTCGACCGCCGGGTCGCCAACGCCAACGCCGGGCTGGCCGGACAAACCGGCCTGCCACCCATCGCCTTCAACCTCGCCAGCGCCCCGGGTGGACGCCCCCTGTATGACAATCTGCACAATTGGTCGCCGCGCCTGGCCTTCGCCTATTCGCCCCAGTTTAAGTCGGGCTTCCTCAAACACTTCTTCGGCGAGCCCGGCAAGAGCGTGATCCGCGCCGGTTGGGGCATGTATTACGACGTCTTCGGCGCGGGCTTGATTCGTGCCTATGACGCTTCAGCGCTGGGTCTTGCCACCAATCTGCCCAATGCCTCGGGACGTCTGACGCTGGCCGACGCCCCGCGCTTTACTGGCACCTTCCAGATTCCCGAGCAACTCGTCACCCCGCCTCCCCCGGCTTCCTTCCCCGTGACGCAGCCCAACAGCTTCCAGATCACGAATTCGCTCGACGACCGGCTCCGCGCCCCCTACGTGATGCGCTGGAACCTGTCCTGGCAACGTGAAATCGCCAATGGCTGGAACCTTTCCCTGGCCTATGTCGCCAGCGAAGGCCGCCGCACTCTCACCTCCGAGGACTTGGCTACTCCGCTCAACATTCGCGATCCGCAGTCCGGCCAAACCTGGTACGACGCCGCTAAATTGCTCATCAACAATATGGCCGTGAACGAGCGCCGCGAACTCCTCCGCACCCTCACCCCCGCGGAACTGGCGCGCGTCGCTCCCATCCCCTACTTTGAGAATCTCTTCCCCGGTCTGGCCAGCGGAGGCCTCACGGCCACGCAGGCTGCCCTGCGGTTGCTCGAAGATCTCCACCCGGACGGCACTGCGTGGCTCGAGTTCACTGACCGCTTTGCCGACCCCGCCGCCAGCCGCCTTGGCCGCTTCGCCTTCTACAGCCCTCAGTTCTCCTACTTGCGCGCCATCCGTAGCGTGGGCTTCTCCTCCTATCACTCCATGCAGGTCGGTCTCCGCAAGGTTCTCCGTAACGGCGACCAGTTCGACTTTAACTGGACCTGGGCTCACTCAATCGACATGGGCTCGGTGACCGAAAACAATCAGTCTACGTCCGATGGCCTGCGCGGAATTATTATCTCCCCCTACAACCGGTCGCTGATGCGCGCTTCCTCGGACTTCGACCAGCGCCATGTGTTCAATGCCAACTACGTCTATAATTTGCCTTTTGGCCGTGGCCGGCGCTATTTCGACAGCATCGGCAAAGTCGCCAATCTCTTCGTCGGCGGCTGGCAGCTAGCCGGACTTTACCGCCAGACCACCGGTCTGCCCGCCAGCGTTGGCCATAACCGCACCTGGCCCACCAACTACAACATCACCGGTTGGGCCACGCAGGTCGGGCCCGCCCCCGATGGCACCAACAAGAACGCTCCGCCGCCGGTGCCGAACGCCGCTTCCGGTCCCAACATCTTCCAGAACCCGCAAGCGGCTCTCAACTCCTTCGGCTTCACGCTTCCGGGAGAAATCGGCGACCGGAACAACATTCGGGGCGACGGCGTTTTCAACATCGACGCCTCGCTCGCGAAGAACATCTTCATGCCTTACAACGAAAAGCACACCCTTCAGCTTCGTTGGGAAGTCTTCAACATTCTGAACACCGTGCGCTTCGATCCGCTCAACATCAGCCTCGCGCTTGGCAACCGCACCAACTTTGGACGCTACCAGGGTACCCTTCAGCCCTCCCGCGTCATGCAGTTGACGATCCGTTACGACTTCTGATCGAAGCCGAATCCTGACCTCCGGGCGGCCATCCCTTACCGAGGGGCCGCCCTTCGTTTTTCCCCTTCCGGGGCTCGCTCAAAGTCCTGCCGAGGCCGTCAGAAAATGGCGATCTTGTAAGCGGTTGCCGCAAAACGGAGCCCGTCCCGGCGGGCTTGCCGGCGATTGCTCGCCGGTATTTTGGGCCCGTGCGGCCTTTTGAGGGCTGGCCCGGTGCTAAAGGGCCCCGGCTGAATTTCCGATTCTTCTCATGTGAGCCGCTTGCTGTCCCAGGAAGAGATCGACAAGGTATTCCGCAGAGGCAAGGAAAGCGAGACCGAGGAATCCCTGGGCCGCAAAGCAGCCGCGTATGACTTCCGCCGGCCGGACCGCATCGCCAAGGATCAACTGCGGGCGATCCACCTGCTCCACGACAACTTCGCGCGGAACCTGGCCTCCAGCCTTTCGGCCTATTTGCGGGCGTACGTCATCGTCAACCTGGTCTCGGTGGAGCAGCTTTCCTTCGCCGAGTTCTCGCAGTGCCTACCCTCTCCCACCTGTCTGGTGTCTCTGGGCATGAAGCCGTTCGATGGGAACGCCGTGATGGAACTCAACCCCTCGCTGGTGTTTCCTTTGCTCGAGATGCTGCTCGGCGGGACGGGCAAAAGCGGAGTCAAAATCAACCGCGAGACCACCGAAATCGAACAGACGATTCTCGACGGCTTGTTCCGCATCATCTTGCATGATCTGCGCAACGCCTGGTCGCAGGTGACCAACCTGTCATTTACCATCGAGGGCCGGGAAACCGAGCCGCAACTGCTGCAAATCCTGGCGCCGAACGAAGCGATTGTGTCCATCGGCCTGGAGATCCGGGTAGCCGACAACTCCGGCATGATGAACATCGGCTTCCCCTCGATCGTGATCAAAATGCTCCGCCACCGCTTTGACCAGCAGTGGTCGGTGCGGAAAAGCGATACCTCCGGCGAGCAGCAGGCGCGCATGCTGAAGTTGCTGAAACCGACCAGGATGCACCTGGACGCCCGCCTGAGCGGTCCCACCATCCAGGTGGATGACATGCTGAAAATTGAGGTCGGGGACGTGCTGGCGTTCGACTATCCGGTGGACCGGCCGGTCACGTTGACCGTCAACGGCAGGCCGAAGTACGAAGGCCACATCGTGGGAGTGCGCCGCAAGCGCGGCATGCGGATTGAAAAACTGATCACCTCTTGAGGGCCCGCCGCCCGGTTCGGGCAAGCCGGGGCTGGTGAGCGCGCTCCCCGCCCGCGGGAGGCAGGTTTGGTTTTCATGCCATATTAGGAAGAAAACCATGAAGGCGGGCTTACCTTGACTTCCTTGTTTCGCCTGATCGCGCTGGGGGCGCCGCTGGCGTGGCTGGCGCTGCATGCACAGAACCGTCAGGCGTCGGTATCCGGCCGGATCAGGGACGCCGACGGGCGGCCGCTGACTGGCGCGCGTGTGGCCCTGGTTTCCATGGATACGGGCCGGACCCGCACGCTGGTCAGCGGCGACGGAGGCGAATTCGTGCTGGCGCAAGTGGCGCCCGGCCGCTACCGCATCCAGGTGAACCGGGAGGGTTTTCGCGAGTCGGTCCAGGAATTCGAGTTGTTGTTGAACCAGGAGGCGCGGGTGGACGTCCGGCTGCTGCCGGGCAGCCGCAGCGAGCAGGTCCAGGTCATCGCCGCGGCGCCGGTGCTGCGCACCGAATCCGCCGCCATGGCCACTCTCATCGAAAACCACCTGGTGCGCGGATTGCCGCTCGACGGGAGGAATTTCTACGAACTCTCGTTGCTGGCGCCCGGGACGGCCCCCGCCGCGCCGGGCTCGCCCGGTTCGGTCCGCGGCGACCTGGCGATCCATACGAACGGCGCCCGGGAGGACTCGAACAACTACGTGCTGGACGGCATCTACTCGGGAGACCCGAAGCTGAACGGTTTCGGCATCACGCCGCCGGTCGACGGCGTCCGCGAGTTTGAGGTGCTCACCAATGCGTATGATGCCTCCTTCGGCCGCAATGCGGGCGGACAGATCAACGTGATTCTCAAATCCGGCTCGAACCGGGTGCATGGCGCCGCGTACCAATTCTTCCGGAACGCGGCGCTGGACGCCCGGAACTTTTTCGCGCCGGCCGCCGAACCTACCCCAAAATATAATCGCCATCAGTACGGATTCGCGCTGGGCGGTCCGGTGCGAAAAGACCGCACGTTTTTCTTCGCCGACTATGAAGGCCGGCGCGTGCGGGAAGGCATCACCCGGCTGACGAACGTGCCGACGGCGCGGGAACGCGCGGGCGATTTTTCCGCCAGCCCCGCGCCGGCGATCGATCTGTTCACCCAGCGGCCCTTTCCCGGCAACCGGATCCCCGCCGAGCGCCTGCATCCCATCGGCCTCGCCATTGCGCGCCTCTATCCGCTCCCGAACCGGGCCGCGCCCGGACAGAATTACGTCTCCTCGCCCACCCTGCGCGACCGCAGCGACCAGTTCGACATCCGGCTGGATCACGCCTTGACCGGGCGCGACGAGCTGACCCTCCGGTACAGCTTCGGCGACCGCAGCCTGTACGAGCCGTTCGCCGGCGCGGCGTTCGCCCAGGTGCCCGGATTCGGGAACGACGTCGCCAAGCGGGGGCAGAACGCGCTGCTGAGCCACACGCACATTTTCACCCCGCGCCTGCTGAATGAACTGCGGCTGGGCTTCAACCGGATCGGGTTCGGCGTGCTGCACGAGAACAGCGGCGTCAGCCTGAACCGGCAGGTGGGCCTGCCGGACCTGGCGCCGGCGGCGCGCGATCAGGGCCTCAGCCTCATTACCGTCACCGGCTTCTCCCCGCTGGGCGACGAGTACTTCAACCCCCAGGCCAGCGTGACCAACACGTACCAGGTGAACAACCAGACCAGTTGGGTGGCCGGAAGGCACATGGTGCGCCTGGGGCTGGACGTGCGCTGGCTGCAACAGAACGCGTTCCGGAATATTCAAGGCCGCGGCTTCATCAACTTCCTGGGGCTGAGCGGCAACGCGCTGGCCGAGATGCTGCAAGGAATCCCCTCCGTCTCCGGCGGAGCGCGCATGGACAACCCGCAACATCTTCGGACGCGGAGTTACAACGCGTTTTTTCAGGACACTGTGCGGCTGCGGCCGGATCTGGCGCTTAACGTCGGGGTGCGGTACGAGTACAACACTCCGGCGGTGGACCCGCGCGACCGCGCCACGCTGTTTGACGAAGCCACCGGCGCGCTCACGCCGGTCGGCCAGGGAAGGATGCCGCGCGCCGGATATGTGCCGGACCGCAACAACTTCGCGCCGCGGGTGGGCCTTGTGTGGAATCCGGGCAGAGGAGGCACGGTGCTGCGCGCGGGCTACGGCGTCTATTTCGACCAGTCGGCCCTGGCGCCGAGCGAGGGCTTATACTTCAACGCGCCGTATTACCAGTTTCAGTTGTACTTCTCCTCCCCTTTCTACACGCTGCTGCTCAACGATCCGTTTCCCGCGGCGTTTCCGCTGCCATGGCCGCAGTCGGCGTTGGCCTTCCAGCGCGACCTGCGCACGCCCTATGTCCAGCAGTGGAGCTTTGGCGTCCAGCGGCAAATCGGTCCCGGACGCGTGGTGGAGGCGGCTTACGTGGGATCGAAGGGAACCAAGCTGATCTCCGGGCGCGACATCAATCAGCCCGCGCCCAGCCCGTCGCAGCCCAATCCGCGGCCGAATCCGCGCTTTGACGACGTCAACCGGATCGAATCGCGGGCCAGTTCGAACTATCACAGCCTGCAACTGCGCGCGCAGCAGCGGTTGCGCAAGGGCTTCTCGCTGCTGGCGGCGCACACGTTTTCGAAATCGATCGACGACGCGTCGAATTTCTTTCCGAGCGCGGGCGATCCCAGCTACCCGCAGAACAGCCAGGACGTGCGGGCGGAACGGGCGCGCTCAGCCTTCGATTTGCGCCAGCGCCTTTCGGCGGCCTACGCGTACGAACTACCGGTGCTCCGCCGGCATCGCTGGCTGGGAGGCTGGCAGACGTTCGGCATCCTGACCCTGCAAACCGGACGCCCGTTCACGGTCGCGCTGCCTTCGGAGTTCGACAACAGCAACACCGGACGAAGCGCGCTGGGCTTCGGCGCCAACGACCGGCCGCATGTGCTCCGCGACCCCCGCTTGCGTCATCCCACCCCGGAACGCTGGTTCGACACCACGGCGTTCGCCGTGCCGGCCTTCGGCACGTTCGGCAACGCGGGGCGCAACGTGCTGGACGGGCCGGGCCTGGCCTCCTGGAACGTATCCCTCCTCAAGGACACCCGGGCCGGCGAAAGCCTGACCGTGCAGTTGCGGCTGGAAGCGTTCAATGTGTTCAACCGGCCCAACTTTGACTTGCCGGGCTTGTTCCTCGGCGGCGCCGGCTTTGGCGCGGTGCAGTCGGCGCAGCCCGCCCGGCACGTGCAGTTGGGCCTGAAGTTCCTGTTCTGACGCAAGCCGGCGGCGCTGGCCTCTAACATCCTCGGATGTCCACCAAAGAATTCCGGAGTGGTAGCGATATCTCAGGGAAAGCCTACCTGGCTTGTCGGTGGACCAAAAATTTCCGAAATGCCAGCGAATTGGTATCTGTTATTTCGCTTCCTCGCCTCAGACTAGTGACTCCGCACGCTGCTCTTTGGCAGCCAACCGATAGTGCAGTCGCAGAAAGACCCAGCCCCATATTCGGAGCGTGTGGTCTGCTCGCACGGTGCCGGGTTCCGCCGCATATACGTGGATAGTTTCCTTCATGTTTCTTACGTAACGGGCCCAAGCAACGCCCTGATGTTCGACGACGAAATAGAAACCGGGATCCCCGAAGTCTTGGCCGTCCGAGATGAGGGCCAGAGAGCCATCGTGATCCACTTGCGGACGCATGATCACGATGGCTCGTCCATTCGGCAGTGGAAAACACACTTTGATGCAGCGGCCGCTGTAGCCAGGGACATCGCAGCTACCGTAGCTTCCCGCATACAACGTCCGCTTTGACGCAACCAGTTGCCGCACCCACGCCGTTTGCAGTTCACCCTGAGGCGTTCGCATCACCAGCACGCGACTCGAAATGCCTCGGTGAGTGTCGAGTCCAGCCAGAGGTACGTTCAGTTGCTCAAGCCTGCGGCTGAATAAGAGAGCCAGCAGACGGCCGAACGGCCGAAATACTGGCGACCATTCGGACCAGCAATCCATTTGGTATTCGGAGGTCCTCTCGTAAAACGCCGCCACCGCCGGATGGACTTGTGCGCCGCCGAGCACAGCGGAAAGATCTGAGACGAGCCCGCGCGGCGAGCCCTCCGACTGAATTTCAAAGCCAACTCGCGCGGCGTAATCGTCGAAAAACTGCGGGCCAATGCCACGCGTCGATCCGGTGGGACCGTCTAGCCACGACAGTCTTGCCAGTTCGATACGGCGCCCGGTAGCCCGTACCCACTGCTGGGTCATCCAGTCGGATAGATAGCCGCGATTTGCGCCGAGCCAGATCATGGTCAGTGTAAGGGTGCGGGCGGCGGATATTCCAGCACCTGGCCGTCTTTGAGCAGCCGGTCCCGCAGGCGGCCGTACGGCACGTCCTGGACTGCGATGTTCGAGTCGATAGCGATCGCCGCGGCGGTCGCCGCCGATTGCCCGAGCACCATGAATACCGGCTCCATGCGGATCGAGCCGAAGGCGATGTGCGACGAACTGACGCACACCGGCGCCATCAGGTTCTCCGCCTGCTCCTTCTTGGGGGTCAGCGAGCCGTAGGCGATTTGGTAGGGCCCTTTGGTGGGCACCCCGACGTCCCCTTCGTTTTGCACGTAGCCTTCGGGGGTGATGTAGCGCTGCACATTGTGGGAATCGATCGTGTACGAACCCATGCCCACCGGCTCGGGGACGGACCGGCGCTTCAACAGCTCATGCTCGGTCATGATGTAGCGGCCGATCATCCGGCGCGCCTCCCGCACATAGATCTGGTGCGGCCAGTTCCCGTTGTCGGTGAACTCGTCCCTGGCCAGCCCCCACTTCGCCATTTCCGTGCGGACTTCGGCCGGCACGCGCGGGTCGGTGGCGATGAAGTAAAACCAGCCCTGCTGATACTGGACATGTTCGTGGATGATTTCCTGGCGGCGGTGGTAATCGGCTTCCGGGTAATCGTAGTTCATCCCGATGTTGTCCGTGCTGAACGGCCCGTGGTTGTTCGTGTCGGTCTTGGCGTTCGGGATCGGGTCGAACTTGTGAAAGGTCTCGCGCCAGCCGGCTTCAAAGATCCGCAGCAGCAGCTCATATTGCCGGGGATCATAGCCCTGCGGTTTCGGAAAGGGCAGGCGGTTGGCCTCCACTTTGGTGAGGCAGACGCGGAAGCAGTAGGCCTGCACTTTATTGTCGCCGTCGCCGTAGTGGCCCGGATGGGCGGTGCTGACGCGCGGAAGCACTCCGCTGGCCGGGTCGCCGGGAACCACGTAGGGCGAGATGGGAATCTTCAACACGCCGAAGTGGTGGCGGTGGTGCAGCACGCCAGTCTGCACGCCGTTCCAATCCTCGCCGTAAGTGGCTTTCGCTTCGCGTCCCACGTGGTAAGAAACGCCCGCCGCCGCCAGCAGGTCGCCCTCGTAGGTGGCGTCGACGAAGATCCTGGCCCGGTAGGCGTCGCCGTTCAGCATGCGGATGGAGATGAGGCGGGAACCCTCTTTGCGGACGCCTCCCTTGCGGTCAAGCCAGGAGTTGCGGTAGACGGGAATCTTGTGCTCCTTCACCCACTCTTCGAAAACCCTCTCGGCCGCGTGGGGCTCGAAGATCCACATGGTGCGCAGGGCGCCGTCGATGGCGGCCGTACCCTGCCCCCGGTTGCCGTACTCTTCCTGCTTTTGCCATTTCCAGGCCTGGGGATTCTGATAGTGGCGCCAGACGCGGTGGTAGAACTCGCGCGCCAGCCCGCCAATGACGGCTTTGTTGCCGGTATCGGTCCAGCCCAGGCCGCCGGCCGTCAAGCCGCCGAGATGCTTTTCCGGGCAGACCATGATGGCGCTCTTGCCCATGCGCTTGGCCTGAATCGCGGTGGTAATCGCGGCGGAGGTGCAGCCGTACACGACAATATCCGCCTGGCGGGTTGCGGCGGCGCCGGGAAGCAGAGAGCAAGCGAGAGAAAGACAGAGGAGCCGCATGATCTTCTGCCACCACTCTACTTCAGTTATCCTTTCCGGGGGCAGGATCGCAGCCGCCTCGCTTGCCGGCCACGGCGCCAGCAGTGGTTCTGGCGTGGACAGCGAGTCCGGCAAACAGTAGCCTAAAACAGGAGCGGCCTTCTCCGTTGGCATGCGGCTTTGGGCCGCGGGCGGCCGGCTGCTCCTGCATGCGGGCCTGGCAGGCCGGACGCGGAGGAGGCATGGCGGCGCGCACGTTCTTCCACGTAGACATGGACGCGTTCTTCGTGTCCGTGGAAGAGCTGTTCGACCCCTCGCTCAAGGGCAAGCCGGTCATCGTGGGCGGCAAAGGGCCGGAACGGGGCGTGGTTTCGGCCGCTTCCTACGCGGCCCGCAAGTATGGCGTCCATTCGGCGATGCCGCTCCGCCGCGCCTATGCGTTATGCCCGCACGCGATCTTCCTGGAAGGCCATCGGGAACGCTATGCCGAGTACTCGCGCCGCGTCCGCCGGGTGCTTGATGAGTTCTCACCCGTGGTCGAGATGGCGTCGATTGACGAGGCCTGCCTGGACATGAGTGGCACCGCCCGCCTGTTTGGTCCCCCGCTGCGGGCGGCGCACCTGCTCCACGAGCGGATGAAGGAGCAGACCGGCCTGAACTGCTCGATTGGCATCGCGGGCGCGCGCATGGTGGCCAAGGTCGCCTCCGACCAGGCCAAGCCAAACGGCGTGCTGTGGGTGCTGCCCGGGATGGAGGCCGCCTTCCTGGCCCCGCTCGAAGTGCGCAAGATCCCCGGCGTCGGCAAAGTGACGGAACGGCGGCTTCACGACATCGGCATCCGCCGCGTGGGCGACCTGGCCAGCCTCGACGAGGCGTTTCTCGAAACGCGCTTCGGCAAATGGGGCCTGGCGCTGGCGGGCAAGGCGCATGGCCTCGACGCGGGCGGTTGGTACGACACGCCGGCCGGCGAGGACGAAGGACCGAAGTCCATCAGCCACGAGCGCACGTTCGGGCAAGACACCGCGGATCCGGAAGTGCTGGAAGCCACGCTGGCGCGGCTGGCCGAAATGGTGGGACGGCGGCTGCGCGAGCACGGGCTGCACGCCCGCACCGTGCAACTCAAGCTGCGCGATCACCGCTTCCATACCATCACCCGCGCGCGCTCGCTGGACCACGCCACGCAACTCGACACCGAGATTTTCGCCGAGATCCGGCGGCTGTTCCGCGCCGCCTGGAAGCCGGGGACGAAGATCCGGCTGCTGGGCGTCCACGCCTCCGGGTTCGATGCGCCCGCGGCGCAACTCGACCTGCTCGACGGCGGCCGGAGCGAACGCTGGCGGAGCGTCCTCGCCGCCGCCGACCGGATCCGCGACAAGTTCGGCGACGCGTCCGTCTCGCTGGCCAAGGCCCTGCGCGGCCGCTTCCGCGAGCGGGTCCACGAAGCCCAGCCGCGGCGGGACGAAGAACGCGCCGAGTAGAATCGTCCCTGCCGCGTCCCGGCGAACGAACGAACGAATCAGAACGAGAACCGCGCGCCCAATTGAAAGGCTCGAGGTCCGCCGGAGCCAAATACCTGTCCTGCCCGGCTCGTCGGCGCCCCAAACCCGGCCGAGTTCACCGCCGAGCTGATCCCTCCCAGGTTCGCGATGTTGAAGATGTTGAATCCCTCGCCGAAGACGCTCAGCTTGAAACGCTCCCGGAACAGGAACATCTTGGTCAGCCGCAGATCCTGCGAAAAAAAGTTCTCCCCAAAACTGTACTCAGCCGGGAGCGCCAGCCGCGGGATCACCTGGTTGCGCGCCGTGCGCGGCCGCTGCCCGTTCGGCACGTCCGGATACGCGGCGTTCCAAGCCGCCACTGCCGATTCCAGCCGCTCGCGCGTCGGTTTGCGGTCCGGCGCGATCCATCCCGGCAGGAACGCCGTGTCCAGCCCGTCGCCATCCAGGTCCACGCCCGTCACCGTGGGCCGGTACGGCCCGCGCGACCCCATCGCGTTGATGAACGACACCTGGAATTTCCACGGCAGGTCCACAATTCCCGACACGTTCAGGTTATGGCGCGCGCCTTGCGGCCCCCACGTCTCGAACCAGTTGTCCAGATTTGTGATACCGTTCAGTCCGTACTGCCGCTGCAAGGCATAGGAGGCCGTCAATTGATAGCGCCGGGAGAACCGCTTGTCCAGCTTGATCAGCAGCGCCTTGTAGTCGGTCCGCCCCACGGGCGCGCGAAACTCGATCACGCCGTTCGAACAGGCCACCGCCGGATTCGACGCTTGCGCCGACGTGCAGCGCGGGATCACCGGCCCCTGTACGCGGTTGAACCGGTTGTAGTCGATCGCTCCGATCTCCTGGTTGAAGAAGTGCCGGTAGACGAAATCGGCATTCAGCACCATGTCCCTCATGATTTCCCGCTGTACCCCGATCGCCAGGTGCCGCGAGTAGGACGCCGGGTAGCGATTCTGGAACAAGTCGGTGCCCTGCTTGGTGATGTCGATATTGCGCACCGAAAGGTCGTTAGGATTCGGGTTGGTCAGGCGCGCCGCGGCGTCCGCTTTCACCTGGGGCAGGATTTGCAGGAGGGTGTTCAGTGTAAATCCGGTGGGCAGCGTGAAGAACAGCGGCGCGCCGGTAGGCACCGCGGGCAGGCCTGGTCCGGGACTGGCGATCGGCGGCAGCGGATTGGGAATCGCGGTGCTCGTGATCTGTTGTCGCCCGTTCCCCACCGGACCGATCGCCGCCCGCTCGCCCAGCCGCTGCGACAACTCCCGGGTGTCGTAGTACAATCCGGCGCCGCCCCGGATCACCGTCTTGTTGCTCTGTCCTACCTTCCAGGCAAAGCCCAGCGATGGCGAAAAGTTGTTGTAGTCTTTGCGGGTCGGCTCCAGGCTGTCCATGATTGGGGCCAGCAGCCTGGGCTTATCCAGGTCGTGGTTGGCCAGCGTCGACTCGAATACATATCCCAGCCCGTAGTTCAGCGTGAAACTCGGGCGCAGCCGCCAGGAGTCCTGCCAGTAGGCGTGGTACCGCCGGTTGTTGCGCGCATTCGCGGCGCGGAACGGCGGCGGCTGCGACGGGTCGCCCAGTCCGAAGGCGAACGCCTGCACCGGCAGCTTCAAAATGTCCGCATTGGTCCGGAACTCATTCGGCAGACCCCACAGCGCGATCGGGATCCGGTTGGCGATCAGCAGGTCCGGTCCGAACACATTGGTCGCCGCGGGTTCGCCAAAGGCCCAGAAGCCGTTGAAGGGCGAGTTCTCGAAAGTCCCGCCAAAGCGCATCCGGTGCGAGCCCTTCTGCCAGGTAAGGTTCTCGACCAGGTTGTAGCGGCGGATGTCGCGCCCTTGCGGCGCGTTCGTCGTGTTCCCGAGCGTCACGCCGGAGCCCTGGATCGAGACCGACGGCAGGCCCAGCCCGATGCAGCCCGGACATTCGGCCTCCGTGGGAAACAGATTGCGGTTGTTCCAATAGTGATAAGCGAACCGGAAATCGCTCACCAGATTCGCGCTGAGCGTGGAGGTCAGCCCGAGAATGCTCTGGTCCGCCCAGTTGCGGTTCACCAGCCAGTTCGAGGGCAAATTCGCGCCCCCGCGCGGCCCGAAACCTTTGTTGCCGTCGTGCGAATAACGCAGAAACAGGTTGTGGCGGTCGTTGACCCGGTAGTCGAATTTCACGCTCGGCTGCCGGACGTCATACGGGCTGGAGTAGTTGCCCGCCAGGCTGGCGAAAAAGGCCGAGGGCGGCTGCACGGTCACCACCGAGTCCTGGTTGTTGTTCTCCAGGTTGAAAAAGAAAAACAGCTTGTCTTTCTTCACCGGGCCCGAAACCCAGAAACCGGATTGCCGGCGCGCGAAAAACGGTTCGGGGTTAAAGGGATTCCGGCGCAGCGCGGGGTAGGCCGACAGATTGTGGTCACGGAAGAAAAAGTACGCGCTGCCGTGGAAATTGTTGCCGCCAGACCGCGACACGATATTGACCGACCCGCCCGCGGCGATGCCCGTCGACAGGTCGAAGTTCACCGCCGAGATCTGGAACTCCTCCACCATTTCCTGGCTGAAGTTCTGCGCCGTGCCGCCGTTGATGGCGTTGCGAACATTACCCCCGTCCACCGTTATCGCGGTCATTGAAGAACTGCCGCCCAGCACGGACACGCTGAACTGCGCATTGTACTGCGCCAGCGATTGCGTGCTGACGCCGACCCCGGGCTCCAGAAACGCCAACTGCAAAAAGCTTCGCCCGTTCAACGGCAGGTTTTCAATCTGCGTCCGCTGGATGACGCCGTCCACCACGTGGCTTTCGAAATCGATCTGGGCCGCGGCGGCATCGACGTTGACGACTTCCGTCACCGCGCCCACCGCCATCTTCAATTCCACGGTTGTCGTGCTGCCGGTGAGCACCTCGGCGTCGCGGATGGTCTGGCGAAAGCCCGCCGCCTGCCCGCGCACCTCGTAGGCGCCCGCCGGGAGCGCGGGCGCGCTGAAGGCGCCTTGCGCGTCGCTGGCCAGTTCGCGCCGCGCGCCGGTAGACTTGTTCGTCACCGTCACGTTGGCCCCTGCCACCACGCCACCCGATTCATCCACCACCGTGCCGGCAATCGCGCCGATCGGCGCCTGCCCGTAGGCCGCCGAAACGGCCATGATGAAACCTAACTGCAACAAAAAGAGGGAGCGTGCGTGCATTCTTCGGAGACCTCAGCCCGGATTTTTGATTGTACACGTCCCCGCGCCTCGCGCCACCGGGGAGTGCGCCGCGAGCCAGTGCTTGCATCCCGCGCCGGTCACCGAGGCGGCTCGCTGACATCGGCATCCACCGCGTGGACGATTTCCTTGGAATCGCAGAAGGAATCGAGGATCGCGCGCCGCGAAGGAAATCGCCGCGCCGTGAGCCGTTCCTCGACCATCCGCCACAGACGCCGCCGCGTGCGGTCCCACGTGCGGGGGGACAGGTAGTAGCAAAGTGCCGAACACCGCCGCTCCGCTTCCGCCAACTGAGCCACGGCTCCCCGGTCGATCATCGGGGAGGCGGGTGGACCCTGGCGGAATACCGCCCATAGGTTGCCCCCATCCGGGGAGGTCTCGAGAGAAACGCCTGTCAGTCCGGCTTGTTCTCCGGCGTACTTCAGTGCGGTGCTGCTGAAATAGGTCACGTGCGCCGGGTGAAACCGGCGCGCCGGATGTTCCGCTCTCGACGCGAGGTTGGGAACCTCCACCACGAGCCATCCCTCCGGACGCAACCAGGCGGCGAGGTGACGGAGACTCTCCACGGGCCGCGGAAGGTGCTCGAGCACATGGTGCAAAGTGATCACGTCGAACGTAGCAGGGGGAAATGTCTGCTCGTGCAGTCCCCCGGCGTACACCGTCAGGCCAAGTTCGCGTTCCACATAACCTCTATAGCCATCGTCGGGATCAATGCCCGCGACCTTGCAGCCCATGGCCCGCAGCAGATACAGGAATTCCCCGCTTCCACAACCGGCGTCCAGCACGCAGGCGCCAGGCCGCAGCAGGCCACGCAGCCGTCGGAGGCGCCAGACCGCCGTTCGCGCGCCGCGCAGAACATGATGGGTAGCCGGTTCGCGGCGGCGCTTGTAGTCGGGGCGGTAGTGGCTCTGATAATACTGAAGCAGTCCTTTGGCGGACGGCATGGGACGCACGCGTCCCATGCAGCCCAGGCAAAGCACCACGGTGAGCGGCTGGCCTGCGCGGTCACGCTCCGTGAGCGTAGTCGCATCCTGCCCACCGCAGAGCGGGCAGGCATCTGCGAGGGCCTCGTGGCGTTCCCGCATGGCGTTCATCCGCGGCGCAGAGGACAGCCGGCCGGGCGGCGCTGGCCTCCATGGTTCGTCAACCGGCGTCGAAACCGTGCTGCCGCCGGTGGTGCACGCCGTCGAACTGTTTGGACGACTTGAATAACTCGTGCCGGCCGTCGCCTGCTTCGTCCTTCACCCGCGCCACCAGGGCGTTGCG
>Ga0308414_1000966_pt1 | contig 18727 bp, 11 predicted proteins | sample HotsprSampleOS50_FD_205667 | JGI IMG/M metagenome (GOLD analysis project Ga0308414, IMG submission 205667) | Hot spring phototrophic mat microbial communities from Octopus Spring, Yellowstone National Park, Wyoming, United States - 20090730_OS50 ...
AGGCAGAACCACCAATCGGCCGCGACCCAGCCGGCCGCGCTGACGCCGACCGCAACGACTGCGGCCGCGAGGGCGAAGCGGCGCCGCCCGGGGCGACGGTCGATAGAAGCGGAAGCAGTGGCCGTCATGATGCAGTGCGTTTACTCTAGCGCCGACCTGTTGCAAGGCGACGGCCGGCCTGTGTTTTCGCGGGGGACGTGTGCTTTGTGCCGTTCGCCGGTGTTCGTGCCCGCGATCGGTTCGTCGATCGAACCGGGGGGCTTGTCTTCCTGCCGTTGCCGGCATCCAGCGACCCGGAGGCGGCCGGCCGTTCGCAGCGAGTCGCTAACGGCCGTTCTGCTCGCTCAGTGCGAACGTGCAGCACGGATCGCCGTCGTGGCGGCACGCGACCCGACGCACCGGCGCGCCGACGACACGCGACATCAGCCCGATGTCCACCCCGCACACGGCAAGATCTTCGTCGGAAATGTTATAGAACGGGCAACTGCGGCGATGGATCAGCAACTCGCCTTCGTGCTCGATCACGTCGATCAATGCCCCCTCTTTATTCAAAACATCGACAAGCTGCCGAAGCCGTTCGGCAGGCTCGGTCGCTCGAATCTGGCGGGAATAGTGCTCGACTAGTCTCTCGGTCACGCGATCAAGCACGCGGCGAACCAGTGCATCGCCGCCGGCCTCGCGAACCGCCGACCAGATCGCCGGGATGATGATTCGCTGGTTGGCGGCGAACAGCAAAACCATGGCCGCTTCCGTGGCGGCAAACAGATGCCGGGGCCGACCGCGGCCCGGCAATCGCTCGACCGTCCGCTCCACGAACCCGGCAGCCACCAGCTCGTTGAGCTGTTCGGTGACAGCCGTTCGCGTAACACCGGTGGCCTGCATCAGTTCGGCAACGGTTTGCGGCCGATTGCCGACCAACAATTTGATCACCCGCAACGCGGCTGCTGTGAGTGTTCCGCTTGGCATAACGATTCCGCTTCGTTCTTCAAATGGGATCCGCGATTGCCCCAACCCCCGCAGACGATCCGCAGCCTCCGGTGCGACGGCTTGGTTAAGCCTCGGAATTACAGCGCGGCAAGGACGACCGTCGGGAAGTCGAATCCCGCGGATAAGCGACCTTGGTTGCGCTGCCTTGGCTTTCCGAGAAGTAACCCCTTTCACAGCGGCCGCTACGCTGAGAACCCCGCTGCCGCACATCTCTTGCGGAAAATACTATCCTAAGCGTCGGCCCGGTGTTTTTCAAACCCCCTCTAAAGATTCTCTGCCGCCGGTTTCGCCCTTGCTGCGGGATACGGCCGATCGGCAGTCGCTCGGATCTGCCGACCGGCGCCGGCGGCCCGCGTTGTCGGCCTGCGTGAACGACTGTCAACGGCAACCTCGACCGCCTTCGGGCGGTATCGACATGCGCCAGCGACGGGCGAGAGTCAATCGCCCAGGGTACTGCGGCGCCGCAAAAGATGATGATAATGTTGAGCGAAACGGTGTGCTTCGTCGCGCACGTATTGCAAGAGCCGCAACGCGAAATGCCGCCGGCTCAGCCGCAGCGGCTCGTCGCGGTCGGGCAACACGATCAGCTCCTCGCGTTTGGCCAACGCGATTACCGTCGCGGGCCGCTGGGGAAGACGCGCCAATGCCGATAGTGCGGCGGCAAGTTGGCCGCGGCCGCCGTCGATCAGAAGCACGTCGGGGTTCGGCGATTCGCCGTCGGCCGCAGCGCCGTAGCGCCGGGCGACCACCTCGGCGATGGCCGCGTAGTCGTCGCCGCCGGGCGCATGGCGAAGGCGAAATCGCCGGTAGCCCGGTTTGAAAGGCAGCCCGTCGATGAACTGCACCACCGCGCCGACTGCCTCGGTTCCGGCCGTATGTGCGATGTCCACTCCTTCGATCACCCGAGGCGCCGCGGGCAGGCCGATCGCCTTTTGCAGCGCCGCCAGTCCCTTCTTCGGGTCGATGGGAAAGACCTCGGGCTGAACGTGCTTGGTCAGCCGGCCTCGCTGGTCGAGGGTTTCCAGCAGCGCTAACTCGTCGCGGAGCCGTGCCGCCTCTTCGAAACGCAGCGATCGGGACGCCGCGGCCATTTGATCGCGCATTTCGCCGAGCAATTCGCTCTTTCGGCCCTCCAACACGGCGATCAGCCGTTGGATCGACGCGTGATACTCCTCCTTGCCGATCCGCAGGTTGCACGGGGCCGAACACTGCTCGATTGCGTGCAGCAGGCAGGGCCGAAACCAACGCCAGCGGGTGTTCTCGGCATCAATATCCAATTCGCAGGTGCGAAAACGGAAGATCTTCTGCAACACCTGAATCGCGCCGCGCAACTGCCGCGGGTTCGTAAAGGGGCCGAACAGCCGCGTGCCGCTTGCCTGCGGAGTTCGCGTGAACCGGACGCGCGGGTAATCCTCGCGCACCGAGATTTCCAGGTAGGGAAAGGTCTTGTCGTCGCGAAGGTCGCGGTTGTATTTGGGCAGAATGTCCTTGATGAGCCGCGCTTCCATCAAGAGAGCGTCGATTTCGCTCTCCGCCGGCAGGTAGTCGATGTCGCGGATCTCCGTGACCCAACCGGCGGTGCGCGGATCGGTCAACGCCCCCTTGAGGAAATAGCTGCCGGCCCTCGAACGCAAATCCTTCGCCTTGCCGACATAGATCACGCGCCCTTGGCCGTCCTTCATCAGATACACGCCCGGGGCATGCGGGAAGCGGCGAACCTTTGCCGCGGCTTCGCTGTAATCGCTCGGCGCGGCGAACTGCTCGCTCAATTCGCCCGAAAGAGATTCCGGTTCAGATGCGGCGGTCGATTCGCCAATCGCTGCGACGGCGGCGGCGTCGGTCGAGTCGGCGTGTTCCGACGGGGCCGGCCGGAGATTGCCCTTGACGGCCTCGGGCGGGGCCGACGCCTCGTCAGCGGAAGGGCAGGCGGGAGGTTCGGCAGAGGATGTGCCTTGGCATGTCTTTCGCGCACGCGAAGGCCGCCGCGGAGCGGGCCGATCTTGCGGGCGACGATCTTGTTCGCTCTCTTTTCGCCGGGCCATGTTGCGGTGGTTCCATTACGTGCGGGCCACAATGGAATTATAGCGGAACCGAGCAACACAATCGTGGCGGCAATCGCCGGACCGTGCCGGGCGGCCGAACGGCATCGCGCCCGACACTGCTTCCGTCGCGGTTGCGAGTGCCGCGGGGGCCGCGATTTGAACGACGGCAGAACAACGGCAGAACATCACTGCGCTGCCGGAAGGAATCGGCGCGTCCAACGCGCGGCAAGAAATAGGCGAACAGAAGGAAGAAGGCCAAACGCAGACGACCAAAAAAACGAAGCGGCAAGCGTGCGAATCGCCTGCCGCTTCGCTCGTGTCATCCGCTCAATGTGCGACGGCTTCCGGTTGAAACAACCGCCTGCCGCATGTTTGCCCCGCGGGCCGTCATGCGCGCACTTGCACGGAAGCCGGCTCGCTTTCCGTTTGCCGGTGCGCTAGATCGGCTTGCTGGTATAGCTGACCAGGGCTTTCATGTAGTTGCCGCGGGCGAAGGCCTCGGGGTTGGGGCAGTTTTCCTGGTCCATGCTGCCTTTGAGCTGCTCCACCGATTGGTACTCGCGTTGAGTCAACCAGTCGCGCAGCCCGTCGAGCATCTTGGCGACGAAGTCGAAGCCCTCGTTGTAGATTACCGAGGCGATCATGCCGACATCGGCGCCGACGAGCAGGGCCTTGATCAGCCCTTCGACATCGTGGATGCCGCTGGTAATCGCCAGCGACGCCTTCACGCGGCCGTGTAGAATCGCCGTCCACCGCAGCGGCAGGAGCAGCTCGAACGGGTCGCTGAGGATCAGGCGCGAGTCGGTTTCCAGGGTTTCCAGGTCGATGTCGGGCTGGAGGAAGCGGTTGAACAGCACCAGGCCGTCGGCGCCGGCGTCGGCCAACTGGCGGCAGAAGTGCCCGACGGAGGAGAAGTACGGCCCGATCTTGACCGCCAGCGGAATGGTGACCGACTTCCGCACTTCGGAAACGAGTTCGAGGTATTGCGATTCCACGTCGGTGCCGCTCATGTTGATGTCGGCGGCCACATAGTAGACGTTGAGCTCGAGGGCGTCGGCCCCGGCGTCCTGAATCATCTTCGCATAGCGGACCCAGCCGCCCTTTTCGGTGCCGTTGAGGCTGGCGATCACCGGGATCTTCACCGATTTCTTCGCCGACTCGATCAGCTCGATGTAAGTGTCGGGGCCGGTGCGATAGTCTTGCGGCTCGGGGAAGTAGGTCAGTGCCTCGGCGAAGCTGTCCGCACCGGTTTCATGGACGCGGGTCAGTTGCTCGGTGTCGTGCTCGATCTGCTCTTGGAAGAGCGAGGGAAGCACGACGGCGGCCGCTCCGACCGATTCGAGCCGCTCGAGCCATTCGGTCTTCGCGGTCAGCGGCGATGCGGCGATGACGATCGGGTTCTTCAGCGGAAGCCCCAGGTATTTGGTCGAAAGATTGACGCTCATCAGTTTGCCTCCTTAGCGGCCTGCGCCGTTGCACCTTGCCCGTTGCCGCCTTCCGCGTAGGTGATTCCGGCCAATTGTTCATAGTATTGCCAGCGCTGATCGATATCTTGCTGGCCGAGTTCGAAGAGATATGCGGCTCGTTCCGGTTTGCTTCGGGCGAGCATGGCGAAGCGGGCGTTCTTCATGGCGAAGTCCTTGAAGCTGCCCACCGGCTTCTTGCTGGCCAACTGGAACGGCCGCTCTTTGTTCTGCGGATCGTAGGAATACAGCGGCCAGTAGCCGCAGGCCACCGCTTCTTTCTGCAACTGCATCGAAGTGGCCATATCGATGCCCCAGCCGATGCAGGTGGAAAGCGCAATGATGATCGACGGGCCGCGATAGGCCTCAGCCGCGCGGATCGTTTTGATTGCGTGCTGCGGGTTGGCGCCCAACGAGATCGACCCGACGAACACGTTGCCGTAGGAGGCGGCGATCATGCCCAGATCCTTCTTCCGTCCCGGCTTGCCGGCCGCGGCGAACTTGGCCACCGCCCCGCGGAAGGTCGCCTTCGACGCCTGGCCGCCGGTGTTCGAATAGACCTCGGTATCCATCACCAGCAGGTTGATGTCGCGGCCCGAGGCGAGTACATGGTCGAGCCCCCCGAAACCGATGTCGTAGGCCCAGCCGTCGCCGCCGAAGCTCCACACGCTCTTGCGGATCAAGTAGTCGGAGGAGGCGATCAGGGCCTTGGCGTCCGCGCTGTCGATCTTGGCCAGCTTTTCGCGCAATAGCGCCACCAAGCGGCGCTGTTTGGCGATGTCGGCGTCGGTCTCCTGCTTGTTGTTCAGCAGCTCGCCGACCAATTCGTCGCCAAGTTGGCCCGAGAGCCGGCGGAGCAACTCGCCGGCGTATTCCACCTGCTGGTCGATCGCCAAGCGGAAGCCGAGGCCGAACTCGGCGCAGTCTTCAAAGAGCGAGTTCGACCAGCTCGGGCCGTGCCCCTCATGGTTAACCGTGTACGGCGTGCAGGGCAGATTGCCGCCGTAGATCGACGAGCAGCCCGTCGCGTTGGCGATCAGCATCCGGTCGCCGAAGAACTGGGTGATCAGCTTCACATAGGGCGTTTCGCCGCATCCGGCGCAGGCGCCGGAGAACTCGAACAACGGCAGCAACAACTGCGAACCCTTGATCGTGTCGGCCTTGACTTTCGTGCGATCGACATCCGGAATCTTGTCGAGGAAGAAGGCGAAGTTCTCGCGCTCGCGATCCAAGTGGGGCATCTTCGGCTCCATGTCGATCGCCTTGTGCTTCGCTCGCTCTTTGTCTTTGGCCGGGCAAACGTCCACGCACACGCCGCAACCGGTGCAGTCATCGGGCGCGACCTGGATCGTGAACTTCCAGCCCTCGAACTCTTTGCCTTTGTAATCCGTGCTGCGGAAGCCCGCCGGCGCCCCGTTCAACACGGCCGGATCGAACACCTTCATGCGGATCGAGGCGTGCGGGCAAACCAGCGAGCACAGCCCGCACTGAATGCAGATCTTCGGGTCCCAAATCGGAATGTCTTGGGCGATGCTTCGTTTTTCGTACTTGGTCGTGCCGGTGGGGAATGTGCCGTCGGGCGGAAGAGCGCTGACGGGCAGGTCATCGCCCCGATTGGCGATCATCATCCCCAGCACGTCCTTGACGAACGGCGGCGCATCGGCCGGCACGGGCGGAACCATGTGCAGCTTCGACGATGCCGCGGCCGGGTATTTCACCTCGGCCAGGCCGGCCAACGCCGCGTCCACTGCCGCGTTGTTCTGGGCAACGATCTTCTCGCCGCCCTTTTTCCCGTAGGTTTGCACGATCGAATTCTTGATCTCGGCAATCGCCTGTTCCGCGGGAATGATATTGGCCAGCTTGAAGAAACACGTCTGCATGATCGTGTTGATGCGGACGCCCATATTGGTTTCGCGGGCCACTTTGTAGGCATCGACGACGAAGAACTTCAACTTCTTGTCGATGATCTGCTGTTGCACCTCCCGCGGCAGATGGTCCCACACCTCGTCGGGCCCGAACGGGCTGTTCAGCAGGAACGTGGCGCCCGGCTCGGCCAGCGACAGCATGTCGATCCGTTCCAAAAAATGGAATTGATGGCAAGCCACGAAATTGGCCTTATGCACCAAGTACGAGCCTTTGATCGGCCGCGGGCTGAAACGCACGTGGCTGGTGGTCACCGAGCCGGCCTTCCGCGAGTCGTACACGAAATAGGCCTGCGCGTACATCGGCGTATTCTCGCCGATGATCTTTGCGGAGGCTCGATTGGCGCTTACGGTGCCGTCGCTGCCCAAGCCGAAGAACACGGCGCGCGTCACGTCGGGCCCTTCGGTGGAATAGTCGGGGTCGTACTCCAGGCTCAAATGGGTGACATCGTCGTTGATGCCCACGGTGAAATGGTTGCGCGGTTCGCTCTTGCTCAATTCGGCGAAAATCGCCACTGCCATCGCCGGAGTGAACTCTTTCGACGAAAGTCCGTAGCGGCCGCCGACCACCCGCGGCATCGGCGCCGAGCCGGCGTGCCCCGCCCACCGCTCGGCCAAGGCCGTGATTACGTCTTGATACAGCGGTTCTCCCGCAGCGCCCGGCTCTTTCGTACGGTCCAAGACGGCGATCTTGCGGACCGACTTCGGCAAGGCCGCTACCATGGCCGCCGTGTCGAACGGGCGGAACAAGCGAACGATGATCAACCCGACCTTTTCTCCCGTCGCGACCAAATGATCGACTGCTTCTTCGATCACGCCGCAGCCCGATCCCATCGCGACGATCACCCGATCGGCGTCCGGCGCGCCGACATAATCGAACAAGTGATACGCCCGGCCGAACAGCCGCGCGAACTTGTCCATGTGCTTCTGGATGATGCCGGCGCAGCGCTGGTAGTAAGGGTTGCATGCTTCGCGGGATTGGAAGAACACGTCCGGGTTTTGGGCCGTGCCGCGGAGCAGCGGCCGCTCCGGCGTCAACGCCCGTTGACGGTGAGCGTTGACCAAGTCCATGTCGATCATCGAGCGGACTTCGTCTTCGGTGAGCTGCTCAATCTTGTTCACTTCGTGCGAAATGCGGAACCCGTCGTAAAAATGCAAGATCGGCACCCGGGCTTCCAGCGTCGCCGAATGGGCGATGAGGGCCATGTCTTGGGCCTCTTGCACCGAGGCCGACGAAAGCAGCGCCCAGCCGGTCGATCGGCAGGCCATCACGTCGCTGTGGTCGCCGAAAATCGACAGGGCATGGGTCGCCACGGTTCGGGCGGTCACATGGAAGACCGTCGATGTCAACTCGCCGGCGATCTTGAACATATTGGGAATCATCAACAATAAGCCCTGCGACGCGGTAAAGGTCGTCGTCAGGGCCCCGGCCTGCAAGGCGCCGTGTACGGCGCCGGCGGCCCCGGCCTCGCTCTGCATCTCGATCACATGAGGCACCGTGCCGAAAATGTTCTTGCGGCCGGCGGCGGCCCAGGCGTCGGGCATCTCGCCCAGCCCCGATGACGGCGTGATCGGATAAATCGCCATTACCTCGTTGCACAGGTGGGCGATGTTCGCCGTCGCTTCATTGCCATCGACGGTGACGAAGCGCTTGTTTTCCACGAGCTTTCTCCTCAACTCATTAGACTCGGACCATCAGTCGCGACCGCACCGGAGTCTTCCCGCCGATCGCCGATCCTCGATGAAAACAACGACTATTCTTGCATCGGCCGCCGCAATACGGGTACGACCTGCGCCGCGACCAATCGCGCGGCGTTGTCTTCTCGAGTTTCAACAACCACTGGGCCGCGCCAAAGCGTCGCACGCGGGCGCTGCTGGGAATATAAAGACACTTTGTCGGTCTCGGACCGGCGCCGGCACGCCTCCCGATCCGCAAAGAAAAAGCCAATGTATCGCGCGAGCGACTATTCCACAAGTTGCCGACGTTATTTCGCCAACCGAATAGACAAAATTGGACTCCGTTGCGCTGTTTCGCCAAGCTGGTGGAGGCTTGCCGTCAAACGTCGTTCGGTTGCTCTTGGGCCTAAAAGCCGTTTTTCGGCCCGAGCAGTTGTCAGTTCGACCACTGCGGCAAAGCTACGTCCCCAAGTTTGACCGTGGTTTGAGAGGGGGATCGCTCCCGGCGAGCCACACGCATGTCCTGCGACAACGGCATACAACCGCCGTTGGGCGCGGTTGCGGGAACAGACTTGTTGCTTCTAACGGGGGGTTGACCCCGCCTCGCTTGTGCTTGACAATCGTTTAGGTGCGGTTATCGACCGTCTGGCGATACCGTATTTTCTCATTCTCTGATGCGCGACGAGGGCGAGGGATCGCATGAGTTGCGACGGGTTCGTTCGGCGGGTGCGTGATACGGCAGGATCGTTCTTTTCGGTGGGAGCAAAGCCATGGTCGGCAGACGCTGCTCGTCGTGTGCACCGTGGCTGCGAAATGTCAGTTGGGCGGTCGCGGTAGCAATCTGGCTGGGGCTGGTCCTCGTTGCCGCGCTGCTATGGCCGACCGATCCTCGAGGTACGGGCGAATCGGCCGATTCAGGCCGTTCGGTCGGGACGGACAGCGCCGCAGCGCATCGCAGCGCGGTTGGCGGTCGGCAGGGCGACGGGCGCGGTTTGCCTGGCGATCGCGATGATCCCTCTCTTCGGGCCGCTCCGGCCGGCGGGAAAATTGCTCGCGACGCCGGATCCGCAACTTCAGCACGGCGGGAGACTTCAGGCGTGCCGCAGGTTGACCGTTTCGAGCGTCTTCGGCATGCGATGGTCGAGCAACAGCTTCGCCGTCGCGATATTACCGACGCACGGGTGTTGGCAGCTATGGAAAAGGTGCCGCGGCATCTGTTCGTCCCCATCGAGATGCAATCGCTCGCCTACGCCGATCGCGCGCTGCCGATCGAGCACGGCCAAACGATTTCGCAGCCTTATATCGTGGCGTTGATGACGCAGTGGGCCAACGTCGGCCCGGATAGCAAAGTGCTGGAAATCGGCACCGGCTCGGGCTATCAGGCGGCTGTGTTGGCCGAGATTTGCAGTGCGGTCTTCAGCATCGAGATTCTCGAACCGCTGGCGCTGACCGCTCAACGCCGCTTGAGCGAGTTGGGCTATTCTCAGGTGTCGATCCGATGCGGCGACGGGTATTTGGGTTGGCCCGAAGAGGCTCCCTTCGACGCGATTCTGGTGACCGCCGCGCCCGATCATGTGCCTCAACCCTTGATCGACCAACTGGCGGTCGGCGGGCGGTTGGTTATTCCCCTCGGGCGAAACGTGCAGCAATTGACCGTGTTCGAAAAAGCAGCCGACGGCACCGTGCAGCGTTTCGAGGTGGCTTCGGTTCTGTTTGTACCCATGACGGGCAAAGCGGAGGAAGAACCATCGCCGGACGAGGAGCCGTAGGCGATCGGGCGACATCCGCCGGCCCGAGCCTGCGATTACTCGGCCATGTTGCGCCTGCGGCCGCTTTCCAAAATGTGTGGACCCGTGTTGCGCGCCGCATAACGCGGAGGTCGGGGGCCGGCCCGAACCCGCGATAAGTCGGCTTTGTTGCGGCAACAAACGGCACCGACAGCGCCGTTGACCGATAGGGCGCGAGCCGTGGTGTGATCGCGCCTCGAAAGCCTCTTCTCTTTTCGCAGAAAGGAGCCGCGACGATGCCCGCCCAACGTCTAAAAAAGTTCCTTGACGACAACATGGTGGCCTACACGGTCATCGAGCACCCGGCGACATTCACCTCGCAAGAGACGGCCGCTTCGGCGCATGTGCATGGCCGCAATTTTGCGAAGACGGTGATGGTGACCGTCGGCGGCGAGTTGGCGATGGTGGTCCTTCCGGCCCATCGCAAGCTGTTCTTGGAGCGGCTGCGCAAGCTGACCGGCCGCTGGGATGTCGAACTGGCGACCGAGCGGCAATTCAAAGACGCCTTTCCCGACTGCGAAGTCGGGGCGATGCCGCCCTTCGGCCAGTTGTACGGGATGAAGGTCTATGTCGACGGCGAATTGGCCGCCGCCGACAGCATCACCTTCAACGCCGGCACCCACGACGAGGCCATCCAGATGGCCTACGTGGATTTCCGGCGGCTGGTCGCGCCGATCGAAGCGGACTTGCACGATCAATTGCCCGCTAATGCTTGAATTGCCGTTGCAGCCGCGCGGCCGCGGGGTGCTTACGCCCGCTCCGGCGTGATCACTGGCCCGCCTATTCCCGATCGGCATCTGCCGAAGCGACCTCCGCTGAGCGGGTTCGCGCGATTCTGGCAGAGTTCTAACGCGGTCAGTCGCGAAGGCGGAGCAGCCGGGCGGTGGTGCTCGCGTGCCGCGCTTCTTGCCGCACTCGGACGGTCGCGCGGGCCGGGCCGGGGGGCCCGGTTGGTCGCGTGAGCCGGACGAGTTCATTGACCCGATGGGGCCGTCAGCCGACCGGCGGTCTTTGAGCCAAACGGTGATCGAAAGGCCGAAAAGTGCTGCCTACGCCCTTCGCGCGGGGGGTGGTTGCCGTGGTGGGCGTTTCTTTAACTCCCCTTGTACGTTGGGGGGCAAGAGTTTAAGATACCGGGCTACGTTTTCCGGTGGTCTGGCCTGTCGGTCTGATTCGGCGGTGCGTCGGCGCGCGGCTGTTGGCGTTGAGGCGGGTTGTTTGCTGGGGGAAAGCGGAAAAAATCGGTTGACGGCGGGCGCGACCCGAACGGGCGGGTGCTCGGTGGCGGCCGACGGTCGTGGAAAGAGCGAGCCGGCCGCTGTCGCAATGGTATGGGAGACTACCCTGTGGAGACTTGGCTATTCAACGCTTTGTTGGCGGCGGCTGAGGGCGGCGCCCAAGGCGAGCCGCCGTCGCTGATCCACATGTTGGCGCCGATGTGGCCGTTTGCGTTGGTGATTGTACTGATGTATTTTCTGTGGATTCGTCCCCAGCGGATCGAACAGCGGAAGCATCAGGAATCGCTCAATGCGTTGAAGAAGAACGATCGCGTGGTGACGATCGGGGGGATATTCGGCGTGGTGACCAATGTGCGCAAAGAGGCCGACGAAGTGACGCTTAAGGTGGACGAAGATACAAATACGAAGATTCGCGTGCGTTTGGGGGCGATCGCCCGGGTGTTGGACCCGGAATCGGAAGACGATCAATCCAAGTAGGGGTCGAATCTCACGAAGGATGCTCTCGTCATGGAGAAGCTTGCAACGCTGTTGTCGGTTCTGGCAGTGGTCGTCGTGCCGTTCGTCGTCGGAGTGTTTTTGGCGCGGCGGTTGCGTCTGTCCGACTACGGCTGGAAGATCGGCGTGGTGCTGTTCACGTTGGCGTTCGGGGGCACGGTAACCTACTGGGGCTGGCGGCACGACCGGATACGCACGGGGATCGATTTGAGCGGCGGCGCGATCCTGGTTTACCAGGTGATGGGCGAGAAGGTGCTCGACACGGCGGAGATGGACCGGTTGATCGCGGCGGTCAGTTTGCGGGTCAATCCCGGCGGTGTGAAAGAAGTGACGATTCGCCGATTGGGCGACAATCAGATCGAGATCATCGTGCCCAAGGTGGACGAGGCCGAGGCCGCGCGATTGGAGAACATCATCAGCCGCACGGGCAAACTCGAGTTCCGGATTCTGGCCGATCAGCGGCACCACGCCGATTTGATCGAACGGGCACTGAAGGAGGAATCGCGCGAGATACGGGGCGAAGACGGCCAGTGGCTGGCGCGTTGGGTCCCGGTCAAGCCGGGCGAGGAGAGCAGTTTTGTCGGCGAGGGCTACCGGGGCATCGCGCGTCGCGAGCGGACGATCGACGGCAAGCCGCGATTGGAGATTTTGGTCGTCCGCGACAACTACAACGTTACCGGGGATTATCTAACGAGCGCGTCGGTGGGAACCGACCGCAATCTGCGGCCCTGCGTGAACTTCGCCTTCAATGCCGCTGGAGCCGAGCGGTTCGGGGGGCTGACGAGCAGCCATTTGCCCGAGCAGGGCGGGCAGTTCACCTATAAGTTGGGCATCATTCTCGACAACTTCCTCTATTCCGCGCCTTCGATCCAAAGCACGATCACCGATCGGGGCGAGATCACCGGCAGCTTCACCAAGGCCGAGGTGACCGACCTGGTGAACGTGCTCAACGCCGGCGCGCTTCCGGCCACCTTGTCCGAGTCGCCGATCAGCAAATTGGTGATCGGGCCGACGTTGGGGCGCGACACGATCGAACGAAGTTCGAACGCGATCTTGATTGCCTCGATCTTGGTGCCGCTGTTCATGCTGGTTTACTATCGGTTCGCCGGGATGGTGGCGAATTTGGCGTTGATTATCAACGTGCTGTGCATTTTGGCGATCATGATCACCGTCAAGGCGGCGTTCACGCTGGCCGGGTTGGCCGGTTTGGCGCTGACCGTGGGCATGGCGGTGGACAACAACGTGCTGGTGTACGAGCGATTGCGCGAAGAACTTGCCCGCGGGTCGTCGCTGCGGATGGCGATTCGCAACGCCTTCACCCGCGCCTCGACGGTGATCATCGACGCCAACGTCACGACGTTGATTTCAGCGGTCGTGCTGTATGTGATCGGCAGCGACCAAGTAAAGGGTTTCGCGGTGGCGCTCTTCCTCGGCGTTTCGCTGAGCATGTTCACCGCTGTGTGGGTGGCGCGGGTGATCTTCGAGGTGGCCGAGCGGAAACAGTGGATCACCGAGGCGAAGATGTTGCAGTTGATCGGGCAGACGAACATCAATTTCATGCGGCTGTTCCCGATTACTGTTACGATTTCGATCGCCTTGATTCTCATCGGAATGATCGGGCTGTTCGTGCGCGGGAAGAACGCGCTGGATATCGACTTTACCGGCGGCGTTTCCGTGCAGGTGGTGTTCAAGCAGGGCCAGGAGCAAGACACGGGCGCCGTGCGAAAAACTGTGGGCGAGCTGGCAAAGCTGCCCGATGTGGTGGTCAGTGACGCCCGGGTGGGCGACGAGCCACTGGGGCGGCGGTTCGTGATCAACACTTCCGAGCAAGACCTGGAGAAGGTCGAGGGGGCCTTGAAGGAGGTCTTCGGCGACAAGCTCGAAGCCAATTCGGTGATAGCGTCGGGGATCGAATTGATCGGCCCCGCGTCGGCGGAGAGAACGCCGTCGGCGGACGAAAAACCGGCCGAGGCCCCGGTTTCGGCCGATCCGTGGGCCGGCGGCGCGCGGGCCAAACTGGCGTTTCACTTGCCGATCAACCACGACAATCTGTCGGACGCCTTCCAAAATGCCGTGCGGCAAGCGGGATTGCCCGACACGGGTTTGGTGGAGTTCTCGAACCCGGATTACACCGAAGGCGATCAGGGAGCGTACGCCGAATGGTCGGTCCGCACCAAGCTGGCGCCCGATCAATTGGAAAAGGCGTTGGCCCAATTGAACAGCGATCTTCAAGCATCGCCCTATTTCCCGGCGGCCAACAAGATCGGCGGCGCGGTGGCGGTGAACACGCAGCGACAGGCAATGTACGCCCTGGCGGCGAGCTGGGCTTGCATGCTGGTCTATTTGTGGATCCGATTCCAAGGCGTAGCCTTCGGTTTGGCGGCGGTGGTGGCTTTGATCCACGACGTGCTGATCATGCTCTCGGCGGTGGCGCTGAGTTACTGGCTGGCCGGGCCGCTGGGCTTCCTCAACGTCGATCCGTTCAAGATCAATTTGACGATGGTGGCGGCCTTCCTGTTGATCATCGGTTACTCGGTCAACGATACGATCATCGTGTTCGATCGAATCCGCGAGGTGCGCGGCAAGCTGCCGGCGATCACGCCGGAAATCGTCAATCTAAGCGTCAATCAAACCTTGAGCCGCACGTTGATCACTTCGTTCACCGTGTTGCTGGTCGTATTGGTGCTTTACGCCCTGGGTGGCGAAGCGATTCGCGGCATGGCGTTCGCCCTGTTGATCGGCACGGTTTCCGGAACCTACAGCTCGATCTACATTGCGGCCCCGGTGCTGCTCTGGTTGGCCAAGCCGAAGGGCGAAAACAAGGCTCGCAGCGAGGCAGTGACAGTTTCGGATTGATCGAGCAGCGCCCGGGAAGCAGAACGCGGGCGCCGCACCGAAACGTTTTCGCGGAACCCATTGTTGTCGTGAAACCGTTGGGCGGCGCGCGGCCGGCCACGATCGGCGTCGCTTGCCCCGTGCGGTGCAGGGCAACGAAGCAAAGCGGGCGGTGCGGGCGGAATCTTGGTTGCACGGGCCGCACGGCACAGCATTGGGCAAGACGCGCAGCAGGGCGAGCAATGGGGCCGAACGGCGAGGGCGGGCCGTCGGCAATTGTCGTGTGCGAGTGCGGTCTCGGGAGCACCGGCAGCGATGGCTCGTTCGGTGAAGTTGTCGGTTGTCGTCGCCGGCTCGCTGCTGATCGCCGCGGCGGCGCCGTTCTTTGGTCCCGAGATCATTTCCTGGCGGGCGCCGGTCAGCGTCTTTATTCACCGCGCGTTGAACTCCGATTCGCCCCCTGCGGCCTCGCGTTCACCGATGGACTGCGCGGCCGAGGGTTCAGCGACGGCTTCTCTTTCGCGGCAGGCCGAGGTTTTTTGGCGGCTTCGCGCGCCGCGATGTGCAATGGCGTTTTGCGCCGGGGCGGCCTTGGCGCTGTGCGGGGCGGCATTTCAGGCGATGTTTCGCAACCCGCTGGCCGAGCCTTACACGCTGGGCGTGGCGAGCGGTGCGGCGCTGGGCGCGGCAATCGCCATCTATGCGGCAGATCGTTGGCTGCCGGCCGGCGGAGGTTTGCCCGGCGAATGGGCCGGCGGCTCGATTGCGTCGGCGGCGTCTTTTGTCGGGGCGTCGGCCGTCATGCTGGCCCTGCTGGCCATCGGCAGAACACAGCGCGGCTTCGCGCCGGGGATGCTGCTGCTGTGCGGTGTTGCGATCAGTTTTTGCTGTTCGAGCGCGATTCTTTTGCTTCAGTATCTCGGCGATCCGGCGAGCAACTTTCGGCTGCTGCGCTGGGTAATGGGACAACTCGATAGCGTGTGCGGCTGGGCGGATGTGTCGGCCGTGGCCGGCGCGGCGGCCGCGGGGGCGGTGTTCGTCTTCTCGTATGCGCGCGAGCTTAACCTGTTGAGCACGGGCGACGAATTGGCCGCCAGCCGCGGCGTGGAATTGTTGCGCGTGCGGCAGCGGTTGGTGCTGGTCGTCTCGCTTTTGGTGGGCATGGTGGTCGCTCAATGCGGGCCGATCGGGTTCGTCGGCCTGATCGTGCCGCACTGCGCCCGCCTGCTGGTCGGCTACGATCATCGGCTGCTCTTGCCGTCGGCGGCGCTGATGGGCGGCGCGTTTCTGGCCTTGTGCGATACCGCGGCGCGAACCCTGTTGGCGCCGGCGGAACTTCCCGTCGGCATTCTGACGGCGCTGCTCGGCGGGCCGTTCTTTTTGAGCCTGTTGCTCAGCCGGCGCGGGTCGCGCTGGGCGGGTTGAGCGAACAAGCGTCGTTACTTGCGATTGACCCTGTCGAACAACCGTGTTTTAGAGCCGCAACTTGTGATAGCACGCGGGAGGTCGGCACCCCATCTGGGACGAACAAACGAATTGTTCGACAAGACCCGTGCGATCTGCGCGAAGCGGCCGCAGCCGAGCCGGCGCAAACGGCGGATTGGCCCGTGCGGTTTCGGCGAAATCACGGGTGTTTGTGGTTTTCTCGAAGGAAGAATGGTATTCTGTGGGAGACCGTTGTGTCCCAGCGGGGGCCAGTGCGCGGAGTAGGATGGTGGGTTCCGTTGGGAACGAGTGCGAGTGTATTCGGGTCGATGGGCGAACAGTGTCGAGAATTGAACGACAGTGAGAGGACGAGGGTAAACGAATGACGAAGAAGCATGTGGGCGTGCCGCGGCGAACGTTTCTTCAAAAGGCCGGCTCGATGGCGGCAGCCGGCGCTGCCCTTGGGGCGCCTCAGTGGATTCCCCGCGGCGCGCTGGCCGCGGCCGGGCGGCCCGGCGCCAACGAGAAGCTGACATTCGGCTTCATTGGCGTGGGCGGCATGGGCGGCGGACATTTGGGGGGGATGGTCGGACGAATGAAGCAAGGGCTGGTGAACATCGCCGCCGTTTGCGACATCGACGACAAACGGCTGGAAAACGCCTCGCGCAAGGCCGGACCGCAGGCCGATTGCTACCGTGATTACCGCGAGCTGCTCGATCGCAAGGATATCGATGCCGTGGTAATCGCCACGCCCGACCATTGGCATGCGGTGCAAACCGTTCATGCGGCCGAGCGGGGAAAGCATGTTTACGTCGAGAAGCCCGCCTGCTGCACCATTGAAGAGGGCAAGGCGATGATCGAAGCGGCGCGGCGGGCGAAAATCGCCGTTCAGGTAGGCTCGCAGGGGCGAAGCCAGCCCGAGGCCTACTTGGCGCACCGCTACTTGGTCAACGGCAATATCGGCAAGATTACGCAAGTCGATTGCTTTCACTATCCCAGCCCCGTCGGCGGGTTCAATCCCGATAGCGATCCTCCGCCCGAGCTTGATTGGGACCTGTGGCTGGGCCCGCTGCGCTGGCGGCCGTTCAATCGCGGCTATTGCCACGGCGTGTTTCGCTGGTTGATGGAGTCGGGCGGCGGGCAAATCCGCGATCGCGGCGCGCATGTGATGAGCTGCGCCATGTGGTGGATGGGCGCCGACGGCACCGGCCCCGTCGAGGTCGAAGCAACCGGCGAGGCCCCGAAGCGCGGGCTGTGGGATTCTGCCGTGACGATCAGCGTGAAGTACACCTTCAAGAATCCCGACTGGGTGCTCACCTGGAATCAGCCCGGCGAACCCGTTCCGCCGGAAGAGCGCACGGGCAAGGAGCCGGGCGGACGGATCAGCCGGCCGGGGTACGGCGCGGTCTATCGCGGCGACAAGGGCACGTTCGTCCATTGGGGCGGCGACGGCGGCACGTGGGCCGAACGCAAGGCGCGCGAATGGGAGCCAGGGCCGGGTGCAGTCGATGTCTATCGCAGCCCCGGGCACATGGAGGATTGGTTCGAAGGGATCAAGACCGGCAAGCGAACGATCATGAACGTCGAAGCCGGGGTCGATGTGGCCATTCTCACCGTGTTGGGCAATCTGGCCTTCCGTTTGGGACGGAAGCTCCGGTGGGATCACTCGAAGCGCGAGATCGTCGGCGACGAGCAGGCGCAGCGTTTGGCGGGCCGGCCGCAGCGCTATCCCTACACCCTCTAAGCCCGCTCGACGGCGGCATCCCACTTGAACAACGCAGCACAAGTGATAAAGGAAGAAGAATCCAATGGACGAATTGAACCTCGATACGCTACTCAAATCGATTCAAAGCAGCGACGACAACGAGCGGGCCAATGCTCGCGATCGTGCGGGCGTCGTGGGCGCGGCGGCGATTGCGCCGCTGGCGAAGCTTGCCGTTGAGGCGGAGAACCTCGAAGTGGCTCGGGCGGCGAACCGGGCCATACAGAATATTGTTTATCATGCCGGTCGTCCGGGCGCGTCGGCCGAGGCCAAGGCCGTGACGGCCGAGCTGATCGCGCTTTTGGGAACGAAGCACGCGCAGTTTCGTCGCGATGTGTTGTGGATGATCTGGCAGATCGGCGGTGAAGAGGCGGCCGATCCGGTGGCTCGCTTGCTCGACGATGCCGAGACGGGCGACGACGCGCGGATGTGTCTCGAGCGTTTGCCCGGCGCTCGGGCCACCGAGCTTCTTCGGGCCCGACTGGCCGCGGCGCCCGAGGCGCAGCGGCCCGCAGTGGCGCATTCGCTCCGAGTGCGCGGCGCGGAGGTTGTCGGGTACCCCAGCCAGAAACTCACGCCGACCAAGAAGACGACGGTCAAGCCCGTCGGACGCGAGTAATGCCCGTCGAATGAGCGACTGATGCGTGTCGGGCGCACGTCAAGCCCGTCCAACGCAGGTAATGCCTTCCGCCGGTGCCTGTGCAACGCGCACGGCCCGGCAAGCAATTGATCCGCCCGGCGGCCGGAAGAATGGCGAGCATCCGGCCGCTGGACGGCGTTCTTTCGTTCCGCAGTGTTTTCTTGTTCCGACAACCGGATGCCCTGACGGGGAGAGACTCTCGATGCGCAAGGTGATCGTTTGCTTGTTGTTGTGCCCTCTGATCAACGGAGGGGCGATCGTCCGCCCGGTCGGGGCCGGCGAGCCTTCGGCCGGCGCGTCGGCGATGGCAGCCCGGGTGAAGCAGCTCGGCGGCCGTGTCGCGCTCGACGATCGCGGCGAGATCATCGGGATCGATCTTTCGGCGGCAAACGCCACGGACGACGACCTTGGGCCGATTGCCGCACTGCCGAAGTTGAAGGAGTTGCTGGTAAAG
>Ga0308414_1000971_pt1 | contig 18706 bp, 22 predicted proteins | sample HotsprSampleOS50_FD_205667 | JGI IMG/M metagenome (GOLD analysis project Ga0308414, IMG submission 205667) | Hot spring phototrophic mat microbial communities from Octopus Spring, Yellowstone National Park, Wyoming, United States - 20090730_OS50 ...
AGAAAATGGGTCTCCAGCGCCTCCACGCCCGCACCAATGATGGTTTCGCCTTTAAAGTCCTCGCTTCCCTGCTTGCACTGGCTTTTCATAATGCACTCAAATAGCAATCAAGGTCTTCCTTAGTCTTGTAACCACCCGCGTTTCCCATAGGCGTTTCTACCCGCACCTCAGTCAGGGTCAGGTCACGTGTGGCCTCGTAACACAGCAGCAGGGCCAGCTCGCGCACCAGACCGCGAAAGGCCCTGTGGTCTGTGGCCGCATCCCGCAGAACGGTGAGTTTGTGCAGCACCAGCGGATGTTGTGACACATATACCTGGCTCATAGAACGGCAGCCCTTGCGCATGCGCCTGCAAGATTGTATGCGTAAACCTACCGGCCGTCAAAGCGGTCTTTGCGCCGCCGCTGGCCGCTTGTATACTAGCTATAGAACAGATTAGCAACTGCGGGAGCAAACCGCATTATGCCCGATACTGGACGGTTGGTGGGCGGTACACGTCGCCACGACGACCGCGAAAACATCGCGCTGCGTCCCAAGCTGCTCAGCGATATCATCGGCCAGGACCGTGTGCGCGAAAATCTTAAGATCATCATTGAGGCCGCTAAAGCGCGCCAAGAACCCGTGGATCACATTCTCTTCTATGGCCCGCCTGGTCTTGGCAAAACGTCGCTGGCACACGTCATTGCGAACGAGATGAACTGCAATATTCGGGTAACAGCCGGCCCTTCAATTGAACGCGCCGGCGACCTAGCCGCTATCCTCACTCATCTCAAGCAGTATGACATCCTGTTTATTGACGAGGTGCACCGCCTGGGACGCGCGATCGAGGAAGTCCTCTACCCGGCAATGGAGGACTTCGCGCTTGATATCGTCATCGGCAAAGGCCCGGCTGCCAAGAACGTCCGCCTCAATCTGCCGCGTTTCACCGTGATCGGTGCCACCACGCGCCTCGCGCTTCTGGCCGGGCCGCTGCGCGATCGGTTCGGTGCGCGTTTTCGTCTCGACTTCTACGATGTTGACGCCATGATCCACATCATCAACCGCGCCGCTGCCATGCTCGGCGTTGAAATTGCGCCAGAGGGCACAGCAGAAATAGCGCAGCGGGCGCGCGGCACACCGCGTGTCGCGCTGCGGCTGCTGCGGCGGGTGCGCGATTACGCGCAGGTGCGCGCGAACGGCGTCATCACCAGCGAAATTGCGGAAGAAGCGCTGACCCTGATGGAAATTGACCATCTAGGCTTAGACGACATTGACCGGCGCATTTTGCACACCATCATTGAGAAGTTCGGCGGTGGCCCAGTCGGCCTGGACACTATCGCTGCTTCAATCAGCGAGGACAGCGCTACCATCACTGACGTTTATGAGCCTTATCTGCTCCAGCTCGGCTTTCTAGAGCGCACGCCTCGCGGCCGTACAGCCACACGCCGCGCCTACCAGCACATGGGCATACCGTATGAGGATCGCGGCGGAACTCAGCCGTCGCTGTTGTAGTTGCCATATGGATTACCAGGCACTAGGTCGTATTTTGCTGTTTATCGGCGTTCTTCTGGCCATAACCGGAGGCCTGCTTGTGCTGTTTGGCGGCCGTCTGCCACAGTGGGGCAGCTTGCCCGGCGATATTCGCATCGAAGGACAGGGATTCTCATGCATCATACCAGTCGTCAGCATGATCTTGCTCAGTGTTGTTCTCACGATCATACTCAACATTATCATACGTATACTTAACCGGCCATGAAGCTATCTGACTTCGATTACGATCTGCCCCCAGCGTTCATCGCCCAATCCCCAGTCGAGCCGCGCGACTCATCGCGACTCTTGGTGCTCAACCGCGAAAACGGAACAGTGTCACACCACATCTTCCGCGACATCGTCAGCATGATTGCGCCTGGTGATGTGCTTGTCCTGAACACAACGCGCGTGATTCCAGCGCGTTTGCGCGGCATCAAGGCGAAGACTGGCGGCGCTGTCGAAATCCTGCTGCTACATCATGAAGGCAAACCAACACACTGGCGTGCGCTTATTGGCGGAAAGAGAATCGGCGCGGGCACAACTGTTGTTTTTCCGCCCACTTCCTTCACAGCCACCATCGTTGAGGAACACGAAGGCGCAGAGCGCACCATCGTGTTTGATCGTCCTGTACACGAACTACTTGAGACACTCGGTGAAACACCTTTGCCGCCCTACATCCACACGCCGCTGGCCGACTCAGAGCGCTACCAGACGGTCTACAGCCGCGATGAGGGTTCTGCAGCTGCGCCTACTGCCGGACTTCATTTCACGGGCGATCTGCTGCTTCAACTGAGGGATAAGGGGGTGCACCTGGCTTACTGTGTTCTTCACATTGGACTCGACACATTCCAGCCGGTACAGGTCGAACATATAGAACAACATCGCATTCACAGCGAGCGCGCCCTCCTCACCGCCGAAAACGCCCGCATCATTAACGACGCTAAGCTGGCAGGCGGCCGTGTGATCGCCGTTGGCACGACCACCGCGCGCACCTTGGAGACTGCCGCCGTTCTCAGCGCCGGCGGTGATCCAGCGAACCCATACAACATGCCTGATACCTGTCCTTGGCGGCCTGTCATCGCTTTCGAGCGCAGCACAGAGCTGTATATCTATCCCGGTTACCGCTGGCGCGTTGTGGACGCCCTTATCACCAATTTCCACCTCCCCCGCTCTACGCTGCTCATGCTGGTTAGTTCATTCGCAGGGCGTGAACGCGTGCTGGCAGCTTACGAAGAAGCCAAACAGCACGGCTATCGTTTTTATTCGTTTGGCGATGCGATGTTCATTTGCTGAGTACACAGCGGTTGCCCCAATGGTTCAGCAAATACTCATCACCTTTGCGTCAAAATTCACCAGCCTGATAGTTTTTGAGAGCCTGCGCCTGATAAAGTTCAACTATGGTTGACACAAAATCCTCTCGCCTCTCAGGTTTCTATCGCCTTACCTTAGCTGAGCGCGCTGAAACATTAGCCAAGTGGGCAGCGCTGTCTGACGAAGAACGAGCCGCACTGACAGGTGGCGGACTCGACGCTGCTCAGGCAGACAATATGGTCGAGAACGCCGTTGGCGTCTTTGCTCTCCCACTCGGCGTCGCCACTAATTTCCGTGTTAACGACCGGGACTATCTGATCCCGATGGCGATTGAGGAGCCGTCGGTGATTGCCGCTCTAAGCAATGCAGCCAGGCTGTTTCGGGCCGGCGGCGGCTTCACCGCAGACAGCGACGAACCTGTCATGATAGGTCAGATTCAGGTTCTGGACCTGGAAGATCCTTACACCGCCGGTCAGGCTGTGCTGGCGCATCGCGATCAGCTTCTGGCTGAGGCAGACAGCATAAGCGCCAGCATTGTGCGCTATGGCGGTGGAGCACGCGATATTGAAGTGCGTGTGATCGTAGGCCCGCCGTCAATGTTGATCGTCCATCTCCTCTATGACTGCCGCGACGCAATGGGCGCTAACACCGTCAACACGGCTGTGGAACACCTCGGACCACACGTCGAGGCCATCACAGGCGGCCGGGTAAACCTGCGCATTCTCAGCAACCTCGCTGATCAACGCAAGGCACGAGCGCACGGCGTGATACCCGCCGGCGAGCTGACAACAGAAACCCTGCAAGGGCATGATGTGGTTCACGCTATTGTTGAGGCGGGCATGTTTGCCGCGCTCGATCCCTACCGCGCGGCCACGCACAACAAAGGCATTATGAACGGCATTGACGCTGTTGTCATCGCTACAGGCAATGACTGGCGGGCCATTGAAGCTGGCGCGCATGCTTACGCAGCGCGAAATGGTGTGTACACCAGTCTTACACACTGGTGGTCAGACGAAGAAGGCAACCTGCACGGCCGCATCGAACTTCCGATGGCCGTTGGTATCGTCGGCGGGGCAACCCGTGTCCACCCGGCCGCACGCGCTGCGCTCAAGCTGCTCGGCGTTCAAACAGCGCGTGAGCTGGCCGAAGTCATCGCAGCGGTGGGCTTGGCGCAGAACTTAGCGGCCATGCGTGCGCTGGCGACGGAAGGCATCCAGCGCGGACATATGAGCCTGCACGCTCGGCAGCTTGCCATTGCTGCTGGCGCGTCTGGCGAGCTGATCCGCCGTGTCGTTCAAACGATGATCGCCGAAAACAACATTCGCCTGGAACGCGCAGTCGAACTTGTACAGCAGCTGCAGAGGAGTTAAGCGTATGTTACTGAACGGACCGAGTCCGATACCAAATACCAGCCTGCTCATGCGCCCCAATCGCCAGGTAGGCATTGTCGGCTACGGCGCTTATATACCCCGTTACCGTTTGCCTGGGGCTGAAATTGCGCGTGTATGGACCGGCGGCTTGGGCAGCAGCCCCGTCAAGGAGAAAGCTGTAGCAGGCTTGGATGAAGACGTGGCCACCATGTCCATCGAGGCTGCCCGTAACGCTGTGGCGCGCGCTAACATTGACCCTAAGCTGATTCGCGCTGTGTGGGTGGGCAGCGAAAGCCATCCCTACGCGGTAAAACCCACCAGCACTATCGTTGCTGAGAGCATCGGCACAACGCCCAGCATTCAGGCTGCTGACTGGGAATTTGCCTGCAAAGCGGGCACTGAAGCGGTGCAGGCAGCTATCGGGATTATCGGCAGCGGCATGGCCGCCTATGCTCTCAGTATCGGCATGGACACTGCCCAGGGACGTCCGGGCGATGCACTGGAGTACACAGCCGCATCCGGTGGCGCGGCTTTTCTGCTGGGACCAGCTGAGGAAGCCTGTGCAGTCTATCAGGGCAGTTACAGCTACGTGACCGATACGCCCGACTTCTGGCGGCGGCCCGAACAGGCTTACCCCAGCCACGGTGACCGTTTCACGGGTGAACCCGCTTATTTCTCACACACGCTCTCCGCAGCGCAGGCGTTGATGGAGCAGATGGGAACAACAGCCGCCGACTATACCCACGCGGTCTTCCACCAGCCTAACGTCAAGTTCCCGTCGCGCGCAGCCGAAATGCTGGGCTTCACGCCTGAACAGTACAAGACTGGTCTGCTCTCAGGCGAGGTCGGTAACACCTATTCCGGCTCATCCATGCTTGGCCTGACGGCTATTCTTGACGTCGCCCGCCCGGGCGATCGCGTGTTAATGGTGAGCTACGGCAGCGGAGCTGGCTCAGATGCGTTTGATCTGCTGGTTACCGAGCGTATCCTTGAGGTGCAGCACCGCGCTCCCACTACGCGCGATTACATCAACCGCCGCACTGTAATTGATTACGCCACCTACTGCCGCTATCGCGGCAAGCTGAAGGACTGAGCACACCATGCGCGATGTAGCTATCATCGGCGTTGGCCTTACGCCAGTCGGAGAACACTGGGACACCAGCCTGCGGCAGATGGCCGCCGATGCTGCCGCCAAAGCGCTCCAGGATGCTGGCAACCTGCGGCCGGAGGCGCTTTACCTGGGCAATGCTTACGGCAGCACTATGAGCAGCCAGACACAGCTTGCCGCGCTGGTGGCGGATAACTTGGGGTTGGACGGCATTGAAGCGCTCAGCGTCGAAGCAGCAGAGGCATCTGGCGCGGCCGCGCTGCGCGCGGGTTATCTTGCTGTCGCATCCGGCGCGGTTGACATCGCGCTTGTGGTTGGCGCAGAGAAAATGACAGACAGCATTGCTGCCACCCGCATTGCCGCGCGTGGTGTAAGCCTGGATGCAGATTATGAGGCGGCTCACGGGGCCACCCTCACAGCATTAGCGGCTATGCTCATGCGCCGATATATGTACGAGTACAACCTCGGTTTGGATGCCTTCGAGGGTTTCGCCATCAATGCCCACGCCAACGGCGCGCGCAGCCAGCATGCGATGTTTCGCAGCCCAATCAAACCTGGCCGCTATGCCCAAGCGCCAATGGTTGCTGATCCGATTAACCTATTCGACAGCGCGCCCGATGCCGACGGCGCCGCCGCTCTGGTCCTGACTGCAGGTGATCGCGCCGCTGATCTGGTGCCCGTTCCGGTTTACATCGCCGGCAGCGCTGTGGCTACCGACACGCTGGCCCTGCATGATCGCGCTGATCTGCTTTACCTGAAGGCGGCCGCTTATTCAGCCCAGCGTGCCTATGCCCAGGCGGGCATTACCCCGACAGAAGTTGACCTGTTCGAACTTCACGACGCATTCACAGTCATCAGTGCGCTGTCGCTTGAGGCTAGCGGTTTCGCCGAGCGCGGTGAGGGTTGGAAGCTGGCACGCGACGGGGATATTCTGCTCAATGGACGCCTGCCTATCAGCACATTCGGCGGCCTCAAGAGCCGCGGTAACCCAGCAGGCGCTGCTGGTGTCTATCAGGCTGGCGAAGCTTGTTTACAGCTGCGCGGTGCAGCCGGCGATAACCAGGTTGCGGGTGCAAAAGTGGCGCTTGTTCAGAACCTGGGCGGCCTCGGCAGCACCGCCATCACCCATGTGCTGCGGGGTTAGTCGTTCATAAGCTTCACATCAGTCAGCCGTGAGAAAGCTGCTCTTCTGAGAGGCTTTGACAGTTATCACACCGCTTCTGATAGGTTTTGATAGCCAATCACCCGTACAATGAGGCCAGTTAGTTCCAGATAGCACAATTAGTTCGGGTGCAGCCGAAACGCAGTATGTAGGAGATGTTTAGATGCAGATTTCACGGCACTGGCGCTTGAACCCACAGCGTTATCGCTTGGAAGGCTACCGTACCAGTGATGGCCGCGTTAGTATTCAGGCTCGACAGCCAATTGTCGTCCAGCTCAAGGCTGAGCGAACCGATGAAGCCAGCGTCGCCCGCGAGAACGGCACGCACATGCTTTCCTCAGTTGCCTAAGCAGCTTGACCAGATATGACGCTGCCAATCGAGAGAACCCGGTCAACAGGTGAGCGCTTCGTCTTCGCTGGCACGGGCGAGATCTACAGCTTTACCACTTTGCAGGAACCGCCGGAGGGTTTTGAGGAGCAGGCCCCCTACACGCTCGCGCTCATCAAGCTGGACGAAGGGCCGCTGATCACAGCGCAGCTAACAGATCTCGACGGGCCTGTGGCGATCGGCGACCGTGTAGAGATGGTCACGCGCAAGCTTTCAACAGAAGGCAGCAAAGGGATGATCATCTACGGTTACAAGTTCCGCAAAGTGCTTGAGCGATCATAGCCTGGAGAAAACGCCCCTTCCGTAACGAAACGGCGGAGAGACCGGTGTAGTCTGCTCCGCCGTTTTCATTTTCATTGCAGCTTTGGCTACACGATAGGCGTGGCCGCCAGCAGCGGCGCAAGCACCAGCGAGACGATCGCCAGCAGCTTGAGCAGAATGTTCAACGATGGCCCGGCCGTGTCTTTGAATGGGTCACCCACTGTGTCCCCCACAACCGCGGCCTTGTGAGCGTCCGACCCCTTGCCGCCGTGGTTCCCAGCCTCAATATACTTCTTTGCGTTATCCCACGCGCCGCCAGAGTTCGCCATCATGACGGCCAGCATAAAAGCTGACACCAACGATCCGACAAGCATCCCGATGAGTGTTTCACGGCTCACAAACACCGCAACTACTGGGTTCTCTAGGCCAATTAGATCGAGAATGGTAATTGCTACCGGAACCGCCACCGCAATAACTCCCGGAAGGACCATCTGCCGTATCGCGCTGTCCGTGCTGATGCCCACGCAGCGCTCGTAATCTGGCTCGTTCTTGCCTTCCATAATCCCCGGAATCTCGCGAAACTGGCGGCGCACCTCTTGCACAATTTCCTGGGCTGCGCTGCCCACAGCGAGCATCGTCAGGGCGCTGAACAGGAAGGGCAGCAGCGCGCCAATAAACAGCCCGGTAATCAGGCGTGGGTCAAGCACATCAACCGTGAAGACCAAGCTCTCGGGAGACGCGCCTTGCAGTGCAGTTATGAACGCCGCGTTCAGCGCCAGCGCTGTCATGGCTGCACTGCCGATGGCAAATCCTTTGCCGGTGGCCGCGGTCGTGTTGCCTAGGCTGTCGAGGGCATCGGTCCGCTGGCGCACTTCCCGAGGCAGTTCCGACATCTCGGCGATGCCGCCGGCGTTGTCAGCAACCGGCCCGTAAGCGTCGGTAGCCAGCGTAATCCCCAGGGTTGCCAGCATCCCCACAGCCGCGATCGCCACACCATACAAACCAGTAGACGCTGTTGCAATGAGCGTTACGACGGCCACAATCACCACCGGCGCGAGTGTGCTGAACATACCCAGTGCAAGGCCGCGAATGACTACAATGCCTGCGCCGCCCTGGGCGCTGTCAGCCAGCGCCTTGGTGGGGCGATAAGTGTCGGCCGTAAAGTACTCGGTGAAAAAACCAATCAGCACGCCGCCTACCAGACCGGCAAGCGCCGCGACAATCACACCGGTGCCCAAATCCAGAAGCAGACCCAGCACAATAATCGCAATTCCCACTAGCACGCTGGCGCTGTAAACGCCCCGCCTGAGGCTGCCCAGCAGCATTTCCTGCGTAGCGCCCTCTTTAGTCGAAACCAAAAATGTTGCGAGGATGGCAAGCACCAGGCCAGAGGCCGAGATCAGCAGTGGGTAAATCTGCCCGGCGAGGGTCTTTTCGGGCGCCAGGCCAGCGCCCAGCGTTGCTAGAGCAATTGCCGCAATAATAGAGCTGGCATAGCTCTCGAACAGATCTGATCCCATGCCGGCCACGTCTCCAACGTTATCGCCCACATTGTCAGCAATAGTTGCTGGGTTGCGCGGGTCGTCCTCTGGGATGCCAGCCTCGGTCTTGCCCACCAAGTCCGCGCCCACATCAGCAGCCTTTGTGTAGATGCCGCCGCCGACGCGCGCGAAGATCGCAATGGACGTGCCTCCAAAACCGAATCCTGCCAGAGCGCTGACAGCCGCAACCTGGCTCTCCATCGCGTTGACAAACAGGAGAAACAACACGCTGACGCCCAGCAGCGCCAACGATACAACCACAGTGCCCATCACCGTGCCGCTGGCAAAGGCGACGCGCAGCCCCTTGTTGAGGCTCTCAGAGGCGGCCTGCGTCGTGCGAACGTTGGCGCGCACTGCAATGTACATGCCCGCATAGCCTGCTGTGCCAGAAGCAAGCGCGCCTGCCACAAACGCGACAGCCGTCCAGATGCTCATGCCAGAGTTTGGCACAAAGCTCAAAGCCACCAACACGATGACAACGACTACAACCAGCACAGCGACAGCTCGGTACTCACGTCGCAGAAAAGCCTGCGCGCCGCGCTGGATTGCCCGTGAAATCTGCTGCATCTTCTCGCTGCCGCTGTTTTGGGCTAGAACCCAGCTTCGCTGATACCAGGCGAATGCCAGCCCAATCAGGCTGGCGATCACGCTGATGACCACCACCAGCTCGATGGTTATTTCCATTATGTGCTCCTGATATGGTGACAAAACAAATACGCAGAGATGTGCTCCGCTGTAATGCCAGAAATATTAGCCGATACCGGCGCGTTTTCAAAGGCAGCGCCCTCGCGCACAAGTTAGCATTAATGTATCATTAACGTAAAACTGGACGAAGGTTAGCGCATATGGTGTCGTATCGAACCGGCCTCGGACATCTGGGTGAGCAGATTGCAGCGCAGTATCTGATAAAGCGCGGCTATACCCTGCTCGCTTCAAACTGGCGCTGTAAAGGCGGCGAAATTGATCTGGTAGCCCGGCACGGCAGCAGCATCGTGTTTGTCGAAGTGCGCACACGCCGCGCTGCGTCGGTTGATACCGCATTTGAAAGCATAACACCGCGCAAGCGCCAGCGCCTGTTAGCGGCCATCCACACCTACCTCGCAGAGACAAGACTTGAAAGCGAGGACTGGCGGGTTGACATCATCGCCGTCGCCGTTCGCCGCAGCAGCTCGCCGATTGTTGAGCATTTGGAAAACGGCCTTGACTGGTGAGACACCTCTGGTTGTCGTTCTAGGCCCCACGGCTGTAGGCAAAACAAGTCTGGCGCTGGAACTGGCACAGGCGCTGAACGGCGAGATCGTCAACGCTGACAGCCGCCAGGTCTATCGCTATATGAACATTGGCACAGCCAAACCGACGCCGGCTCAACAGACGCAGGTCACACACCATCTGATTGACATCAGAAATCCCGATGAAACAATAAGCCTGGTAGAGTATCAGGTACTGGCTCGCGCCGCCATAGACAACATTTTCCGCCGCGGACGTGTTCCGCTGCTGGTTGGCGGAACAGGGCAGTACATTACCGGTCTAATTGAGGGCTGGTCAGCGCCGCCGGTTGTGCCCAACCCGGCATTGCGCGCTCAGTTAGAGGCATTCACCGCTCAATATGGCGCTGCTGCGCTGCACGATATGCTGCGGCAGCGTGATCCTGAGGCCGCAGACAGTATTGACTATCGCAATGTACGCCGTGTGGTGCGCGCGCTGGAAGTGTGTATTGAGTCTGGGATGCCTTTTAGCCAACAGCAGGTCAGGAACCCCCCACCCTATCGGCTGCGCCAGTACGGCCTAACCATGAACCGCGAACGCCTGTATCTGCGGGCCGATCAGCGGTTAGCGAGCATGATGTCTCAGGGTTTTCTCGATGAGGTGAGAGGGCTGCTGGAAATGGGCTATAATCACACTCTGCCAGCGATGAGCGCGCTTGGGTACGCGCAGCTTGCCCAGCACCTGACCGCCGGAGTCCCGTTGGAAGCCGCATTGACCGAGATCAAGCGCGCCACTCGTGCGTTTATTCGACGCCAGTACACCTGGTTCCGGCAGCACGACGCTGGCATCATCTGGCACGATATTGAAAGCTTGGACATCGGCGCGCTGATCCGGTCCACAACTGAATGGCTGCGCGCTGCAGCGGAGTAAGAAAAGGCTTATGGCCGGGCGCGGAGATAATCCAAACACGATTGTAGGCATTTTCCTGCTGGTTCTACTGGCGATATTCGCCGGCCCAGACACACTGCCCCGGCTGATCTCGGCGTTCGTTCCCAACGCCGACGAGGGCATCCCGTGTGACTGGCTGCATCGCGCGCGCGACATCGCTAACCACCAGTCACTGCTCGGCCGCGCAGCGAACAATCCGCTTGTGCTGCGCGTCCGGGCCAGCCCGATTCGCCCAGACAGCCCGCTTGTCATCAGCATTATCGTGCAGAACAACTCACTGGGCACAGTGCCGATTATTTACAGCCCGGATCAAGTAATCGTGGGCGACAACAACACCAGCGGTCTGGGTATCGTCTTTAACCCGCCGAATTCGCTCACCACGGGTAACACACGCCAGGACTACACCACCTTTCCGGATGGGAGCATTCGCCTGTTAGGCCCCCGGCAGCGCTGTGTCCACCGTCTAGAGTTTCCGCCCAGCCAGGTGCAGGCAAACCCGACGCTGCTCAGCGGCGGCACGCAGGTGCTGGCTTTCTATCGCATCACCTCTGCGGGGCAGGTCATTACAGCGCCCGGGGCTGTCGCCACACCGATCTTCCCCGATCAGGGATTGCTAACAGTTCGCGGCGGCTTTGTGCAATCCGAACCTGTAAGAATTGAACTGCAAGCTGTGGCGCAGTAGTGTTGGGGTTGCGCGATGTGATGGCAACAAAAAAGCCAAGTAGCGCATTACACTACGTGCGGTCAGCGGGCTGCCGCGGTATGATTAGCGCGCTTTCTTGGCTTCTATTATGGTAACACGTATGATTAACATGGAAAGCAGGTTGTATTCCGAACCGCTGCTGCATTGTGTGTGTTTGAAACCCGACCGGAGAACGGTACCGCAATGGCTGAGAGACCACAAGAACGCCCTGTACTGATCGTGAAAGGCGCAGACGATGCACCGGACCAGCATCTAAGCGTTGACAAAGACAGCGTCATACTGGGCCGCGGTGAAGAGTGTGACATTCACCTGAATGTGCGCCAGGTCTCGCGCCAGCACGTTCGCATTTTCCGCCAGGGGAACCGGTACTTCATCGAAGACCTGGAAAGCAAGAACGGCACGTGGATCAACGGCCAGCAGCTCAAAGGCTCGCGTGAGCTGACGGACGGTGACGAAATCCAGCTTGCGCTGGCCGTGCGCCTGATCTTTATCGGTTCCGGTGCCACCACACCCCTCCCCTACGCGCCGCCTGAGCTGCTCACCGGCCGTCTGCGTCTGGATCGCGAGAGCCGCCGCGTGTTCATCAACAACGTAGAGCTGGACCCCCCGCTCAGTCTGCCGCAGTACCGGCTTCTCGAACTGCTGTACAACCACCTGGGCCGCGTTTGCACCCGCGACAGCGTGGTAGAAACAGTGTGGCCAGAAGCTGTTGGCGAGGGTGTAAGCGAACAGGCGATTGACGCTTTGGTACGCCGGCTGCGCGACCGACTGGCTGAACTCGACCCAGACCACCAATACATTGTCACTGTCCGCGGTCACGGCTTCAGGCTTGAGAATCCAACGTGAGAACAGCGGGCGCAGAAGCTAAAGCTGGCCGCTTGCCAGCAAAAAGATGTCGCGCGCCACTCTGTCAACTGCACCGGCAACTTCTAGCGTTAGCGGCGCGCCCAACGTATTATCGCCCATCTGTATGCCGAGCAGCATTACATCACAGCTCAGCTCTGCGCTGACGTAATGGGCGACCAAATTGAGCGACCCAGTATGTGTAGAGGTGGCGCTCTTTGCCGCAGCGCGCCAATCCAGCCAGCGCACCGTGCCAGGAGATGCGCCAAACTGCGCGGCATCAATCATCAAGACAAGTTCCGGGCGAAAGCGGCGCAGCGCCCCCGTAATGTTTTCGGGCACTGGGCCGCCTTCTAGAACCAGCCAGTTTTCAAAAGGCAGCAGCAGCGCCCTCAGCGCGCGCGCAGCGTGAAGCCCGGCGGCGTCGTCGCCGCGCAGATCATGCCCCACACCGACGATGGCTGAGCGTGTGCTTACTTCAGTTTTCTTCGACCTTCTCAGGTTCGCCTTCAGGGCATCCTGCCAGCAGACGTTCAATATCTGCTTCGTCCCCATAATAGACTTCGAACGGTTCACAGCTGACCGCCGCCAGCTCCCATTCCTCTGCTGACATGCTCAGACAGTCGAAACGGCAGTTTACTACGCACTGAGCGCAGTAGGTGCATCGGTCAATGTGGTAGCGCATCACAAAGCGCTTGTTCTTGCGGTCAATGTCAATCAACTCAATGGCGTTGGCCGGGCAGTCTTTTATGCACAGCCGACAACCCGAGCAGCGCGACGGATCCCAATAGAGCCGACCGCGCAGGCGTTCCGGCGCAGTCGGACGAGTAGCCGGATAGCCGTCGGTGGCCGGTTTCTTCAGGATTGATTGCAGTGTGTCTCGAAGCATTGAACCCATGCGCATTAGTCTCTAACTCCTTGTCACCATCATCACGGCCCACTGCGCCAGTACCAGCAGAGAACCATAGCGCCACCAAAGCCCAACCGTCTGGTCAATTCGCAGCCGCGCCAGCAGCGACTGCAGGAACGCCAGCCCCAACAGCAGACCCACTGTCTTAATCGCGTAGTCGAGCGGGTTGTGAATGCCGCCCAAATAGAATGCCGCGACCAACGTCAGGCCGCACACCAGCTCAACGCTGCGTCCAAGCTGGAACAAAGCCAGGCCGCGCCCGCTGTACTCTGTGAGCGCCCCAGCGACGATTTCGGTTTCTGCTTCCGGCGCATCAAACGGCGGCATTTCCAGCTTGCCCATCAACCCAATCAGAGCGATTACAAAACCAACTGGCTGCACCAAGATCAGCAGGTTGCTGCCGGCGTAATCCATGACTTCGGCAATCTGCCACGTGCCAGCAGCTACCGCTGGTCCAAGCATTGCCAGCAGAAACGGCGCTTCATACGAGAATAACTGCGTCAGCGTGCGCGTCGCGCCCACCAGAGCGAACCGGCTGCGCGTACCAGCCCCAGCCAAACCGGTGCACAGTGTTAACAAACTGAGCATGTACACTGTCACGATCAGATCGCCAGGGAAGCTGTAGGCGGGCGCCAGTCCAGCAATGGGCAGATACAGAGCTGCTGTCAGCGCCCCGGCCAATGCTACAATCGGCAGCCCCATGAACAACCGTGGATCAGTGCCTTCCGGAACCACTTCCTCCTTTGCCAGCAGTTTGAGCGAATCGGCGAACGGCTGGAACCAGCGTGGGCCGACACGATTCTGCAGCCGCGCGATCACCTTGCGATCCGCCCATTGGTACAGCAAACCGTTTACCAGCACAAACAACCCCGCCGGAAACACGGCTATGACAAATAGGTTGCGGAGAATGTCTGCAGCTTCCATTACCAGGCCGGCCTCCCGTAGCGCGCGATGCCAAGCTGACGCAGCCGCTCCCAAGTCCAGTCGTCGTCTCCACTGATCGTTACTGCGCGATCGTTACAAGAAAAACACGGGTCAATTCCTGCCAGCAGCATTGGGATATCCGCCAGTTGGTGACCCACAGCCAGGCTGATAACCGATGCCATATTCGCCAGGGTTGGGGTGCGCACTTTTACGCGGTCCGGGTTCTCGCCGCCGCTGCTGCGAATGAAATAGAACAGCTCGCCACGCGGCGCTTCTACCCGGCTAACTACCTCGCCAGCCTTTATGCGACGCGGGAAGCGCGTTGTGATGTCACCAGGCGGCAGGTTGTCCACAACAGCGCGACACAGGCGATATGACTCGAACAGCTCCTTCAGACGCACGACAAAGCGCGCTTCTAGATCGCCCGCGTATTCGACCACAGGCGTCACAGGAAACACCTTGTAAGCGGAATAGGGCGCGATGACGCGAATGTCGCGGTTAACGCCTGAGGCCCGCGCTGTAGGCCCAACCACACCCAAGAGTTCAGCCTGCTCATTAGTCATCGTGCCGACACCGCGAGTCCGCCTGAGAAACAGCTCATCGCTCGTAACCACGTCAAGGTAGTGTTGGGTTCGTTCCTCAAGAAATGCCAGCCCGCGCTTGATTTCGGCTGCTAATTCAGCAGTCAGGTCAAATTTGACACCGCCCAACAGATTAGCGGAGTAGTTGACGCGGTTGCCAGTTAACCCTTCGAGCATATCCATGACTGTTTCGCGGTCCCGCCAGCTGTACATAAAGAGTGTATCAAAGCCAGCTTCGTGAGCCGCAACGCCCAGCCACAGCAGATGGCTGTGAATGCGCTCCAGCTCCGCTACCAGAACGCGTATCGCCTGTGCCCGCGGCGGAACCTCCACTTCAGCCAGCGCCTCTACACCCAAGCAGTACGCCATTGCGTGGATGTGTGAACAAATGCCACAGATGCGCTCCAGCAGATACATATTCTGGGTCCAGTTGCGCGTCTCTACTGCTTTCTCGATGCCCCGATGCGCATAGCCCAGGCGCACTGTCGCGCTGGTCACCACTTCGCCATCTACGCCAAACTCAAAGTGGCCTGGTTCCTTCAGCGCCGGGTGCTGAGGGCCAATCGGAACAGTGAACTTCGAACCGCCGTGCTCGTTGTCGCTCATTGGTCCTCCTCGGGCGCTGGCGCAGCGCGTTCCAAAGCAGCATCCTTACGCAGTGGATAGACACCATCTGGCCAGTCATCGGGCAGGAACAACCGGCTTGAGTCCGGCGTGCCAACAACCATTACACCAAACATTTCGGCCAGCTCGCGCTCGTACACCGTCGCCATCGGAACAGCGCCGCACACGCTGGGCACCGCCGCGTGGTCGCGCGGCAGAGACGCGCGCAGTGTGAGGATACTCGCCCCTCGGCAGTAGTGGTAAAGCACTTCCAACTGCCCGTCCTCCGCTGACCCATCCAACCCTGTGATGGCCGTCAAATAGCCCCAGCGCGCATCTATCAGCGCGCGCGCCGCCGCGGCTGTGTGTTCAGGTTTAATCCGAACATCGAGACGATCCGCCGCAGGCGCATTGTGTTCCAGCGCCCACTCGCCCACAATTTCCAGTGCCCACTCTAGATCGGAGTTCACAGTTGTGCTTCCTCTGGCGCAGCGCCGTTCAGTTTATCCAGCAGCTTCACTATGCCGTCAATGATAGCTTCCGGCTTGGGCGGACAGCCTGGCACATAAACATCTACTGGAATAACTGCGTCAACCCGACCAACAACGTTGTAGCACCCTTGAAACGCCCCGCCAGACAGCGCGCACGACCCCACCGCGATGACAAACTTGGGGTAAGGCATTTGCTCGTACACGCGCAGCAGGCGATCACGCGCCTGCCGAGTAACTGGTCCAGTGCAAATCAGCACATCGGCGTGGCGTGGGCTGCCCTGCAGCTTGATACCAAAACGCTCAGCATCGTAGCGCGGAGTCAGCGTAGCCAGAATCTCGATGTCGCAGCCGTTGCACGAACCGCTGTTGAAATGAATAACCCAAGGCGAGTTGGTGCGCGCCCAGGTCTTAACCTGCTCTAACGCATCCTGCCACAGCCTGTCAATGTGCACCGACACAGTCACCACTCCTTCTCAACCCAACACAAGGGCCACCAACGCAGCGGCTAACCCCAATAAGTAGACCCCAGCAGACGCCGAAAGGTCGCTGCTGCCGAGCACCAGCACTCCCAGGTGCAGCACAGCGAAAAACAGGGCAATTGCGAAGAAAGGCCGGTAGCCCGGGGCCGCCTGACCTTCTGGTGCTGCCTCCCCGCTGGCATAAGTCTCTAGGGCTGTCGCTGTGCCACCCGGCGTGCGAGACAGCTGTCTGCCAATCCATGACAGCAGCGCCACCAACCCCAGGTAAATGCCAAACGCTGCTGGTGGCACAAACAGAATTTCAGCGCCCATTTGAAGACTCCTTTAACCACCAAACAACGCCGCTAACTGCGCACTGGCTGGCTCTGTTAAAGCCGTCAAAACCGCCGGCCACACGCCGACCACCACCACAAATACTGCCAGAAAAGCCATCGGTGCCCGCAAAGCTAACGGCAGAGAGATAGTCGCACCCGTGAACTCCACGGCCGCTGGCTTGTACATGGCGTTGATGACCGGGAGATAGTACGCCAGGGACAGCACACTGTTCAGCGCGGCAAAGACCACTAGAGCATCCACAAGGCCAGAATGGACATCCAGCCCTGCCGCGAGAATCTGCCACTTTGACATGAACCCGGCCAGCGGCGGCATACCCGCCAGGCTCAGGAGCGCAATCGTCAGGGCCGCAGCTACCAATGGAAAACGGCGGCCCGTTCCTGCCAAGTCGTCTATGCGCAGCGGCACACGATCGCCCTGCCGCGAAAACAGATTGTACACAAGCGCCCCTGCCGCCAGAAAAGCTAGTCCCTTCATAATCCCGTGATTGATCAAGTGCAGCAGCCCTGCCTGCAGCCCTGCGGCCCGCCCTGCATACATGCCGATCCCTAGCCCTAACAGGATGAAGCCAATCTGGCTCACACTTGAATACGCCAGCAATCGCTTCACCTCTTTCTGGCGCAGCGCCAGCAAGTTGCCCACAAGAATGCTCAACACTCCTAGAGTCATCAGCACCAACCCCCAGGACAAGGCCTCGCCATGAAGCCCTGCCAGCGCCCGCAGCAGCGCAATTAACCCGGCTTTGCCCACAACAGCAGCCAGCAGCGCGCTAATCGGGCCTGGCGACCGCGTGTAGGCATCTGGCAGCCAGGTGTGCAGCGGGACTAAGCCCACTTTGATGCCAAACGCCACAACGAACAACGCGCCAGCAGCCAAGGTTGCCGCTGGATCAAGAGCGGACTCGCTGATCCCAGCTAGGTCAAGTGTGCCGGTTTGCGCCAGCACCAGCGCGATGCCAAGCAGCGCAAATCCGGTGCCAGCGGCGCTCTGCACCAGATACTTAACGCCTGCTTCCAGCGTAAGGCCATCGTCCAGGTAGAACATCACCAACAAGTACGACGAAACGACAACTGCTTCAAACCACACCCAGAGGTTGAAAAGATCCCTGGAACACGCAACGCCGATCAGCGCGCCGATCAGCGCCACAAGCAGCGCATAATATTTGTTGAGACCGGCCTCATGTACAACATAAGGCCCTGAGTAGATCACCGCCGCCGTCCCGGCGGCCAAGGCGAGCGCCACAAACAGCTGTCCTAAAGGATCGAGGTGCAGCACAACATTCCCGAGAGCTATTTCCATCGGCGCCGCAAACGTCAGCGCAACGAATATGACCCACATAACAGCCAGTGTGACCAGTGCCACTGCCCGCGGCGCCGCGGGCCAACCAGGCACAGTCCGCCCAATTAGGTAAATGAGGGGTGTCGCCACGAGCGGCAGCGCGACTAGCGCAAACAGCAGGTCGCCCATCATGCCCCCCTTCCAGCCAGAACAATAAGCAGGACCAAGATGAAGCCAAGGGCGATACCAGCCGCATTCCAGTTAAGCTGGCCGGTTTGCGTGCGCGCAGCGGCGCGCCCAAGACGCTGTAATGTGTGAGCCAATCCGCCTTCAACGCCGCCGCTAACGCTGCGGTCTGCTCGCGCCAGCCTGCTGCCGAGGCTGTCAAACACATTCACGATGTAGCGCTGGTAAAATGCGTCAATGCCCCAAGCATCTGCTAATACCGTATACAGCCGTCCCACACGCCGAGCAAGCGGGTCTGCTGTGCCTCGCGTCATGCCACCGTACAAAACATAGGCCGCTGCCAGACCGACCAGCGCCAGCGCCGTTGAAGCCAACGCCACTGGGATCAAAAATTCAGCGTGTTCTGTCTCGTCCAACGTGTAGGCCAGCCAATCGCTCAACAGGTTTGAACCAGGCAGGTTCAGTGCACCGGCTGTGGCCGCCAACAGCGCCAGTGCCGCCAGCGGCCATACCATCACCGGCGGATTTTCGCCGGCGTGTTCTGCCGCTTCGCTGCGTGGCGCAGCGAAGAAA
>Ga0308414_1000972_pt1 | contig 18703 bp, 12 predicted proteins | sample HotsprSampleOS50_FD_205667 | JGI IMG/M metagenome (GOLD analysis project Ga0308414, IMG submission 205667) | Hot spring phototrophic mat microbial communities from Octopus Spring, Yellowstone National Park, Wyoming, United States - 20090730_OS50 ...
GGAAGCTCATTATGAAAGGCGTGAAGCTTTGAGTTTTCATTAAGCTGAGCTTTAAGTCGTAAACCAACTGAGTTATTAAAATCACTTACCGAATAGATAATAGGAATATATCCAATAAGATTTTGTGCAATTTCCAAAGCATAATTTTTCTCAAAAGAAAACTCCTCGGCACGAATCTTCCACAGATTCATAATTTTAATTAGCGTTTCAGTCTGACTTGATACAAATCCAATTTTTTCAAAAACTTTTAATAAAGTTGAAAAACTAAGACCAAGCGCAAATCTTGGTTGAAAACCTTTTTGTAAACGAATAAACGGGAGATTATTTTGAGAAGCTATCTTTTCAAGCTCACCGCCTGTTGAGATACAAATAATTCTTGAATTCTTCTCTTTTGCCTGATGACAAACTGATAGAGTCTCTTCCGTATTCCCCGAATATGAAGAACAAACCACAAGTGTATTTTTATCTACAAAATAAGGAAGGTAATAATTTCTATTTACAATGACTGGTATCTTTAAATCATCTTTCAGGAAATTTCTTATTAAATCTCCTGCGATTGCTGAACCGCCGAGTCCACTGATTACAATATTTTTTATCTCATAATTATCAAAATCAAATTCAGGATAAGAATTATTAATTGCAAAATCAACCTGTCTGAAAGAATTTAATAAAACTTCAAATTGATTTTGAGGATCATATTTATAAATAAAATCTTTAATTGATAACATAGACTCTAAATAATGTTTCTTGTTCTTGAGATATTATTTTCTTCAAAGAATTTCAGAATTCTTTGTTGTATTTCGGTTTCGGTTTTCATCTGAAGACATTCCTCAGCCATTGCTTTTGCTTTCTTGTAAGAAAACGAATTTATAATTCTTTTTGCGTAAAGTATAGTTGCCGGTGACATACTTACAGAATCCAAGCCTAAACCAACAAGTAATGGTATTGCCAAAGTATCAGCCGCCATCTCACCACAAAGACTGACAGGAGTATCAAACTCTTTTGCTCCCTGAACAATGTGGTGAATAGTTCTTAGCACAACAGGACTGAATTCCTGATATAATTCTGCAACAAGGTCATTACCTCTGTCAACAGCCATCAGATACTGAATTAAGTCGTTAGTGCCGATACTAAAAAAATCCACTTCGCTGGCAAAATCTTTTGACATAACTGCGGTTGAAGGGACCTCAACCATAATTCCTATTTTCATTTTAGAATCAAAATGAATTTTATCTTTTCTAAGTTCTTTCTTACACTCATCAATTAATTTTTTCGAAGTCCAAAGTTCATCTAAAGTTGATACCATAGGAATCATAAATTTAATATTCTTATGAACACTTGCTCTAAGAACTGCTCTGATTTGTTCTTTAAAGATATTCTTGTTGTCGAGCAAAAATCTTATACCTCTTAAACCGAGGAAAGGATTTGGCTCTTTATAATCCTGAAACTTAAATTTATCTCCGCCAACATCAAAAGCTCTGATTGTACAAATCAGCGGATAAACTCTTGAGGCAAGTTTAGTATAAATAATTGTCTGCTCATCTTCACTTGGAAAACCTCCTAACTCATCCAATAATTGTTCGGATCTGTAGAGTCCAATTCCATTTGCACCGGCAGAAATCACTAAATCAATTTCACCGGTTACATCAACATTTGCTTCAACATTTATTTTTTTACCGTCGGTTGTAATAGCGTCTTTATCTTTGTATTCTTCTAATCCTTTTTGCAGCTCAATTAGTTTCTTTTGCTTTTCAGAATAAAACTTAACTTGTTCATCTGTAGGATTATAGAAAACATATCCGTGGAAACCATCAACAATAACTGATTCCCCGTCTTTTATAATTTGAGTAGCATTATGCGTCCCAACAACTGCAGGAAGATTAAATGATCTTGAAATAATTGCAGCGTGAGAAGTTAATCCGCCGTGGTCTGTAACAAATCCTTTAGTATCATTTTTTGTAAAAAGAAGAGTATCGGCTGGAGTAAGTGATTCACTAATTACAATTACGCCCTTTTCAATTTTTGATTGCCACCTTTTTTTCTGCAAATTACGAATAATACGGTTTTTAATGTCCTCAATATCCTGAGCCCGTTCTTTCATATAGGTCTCTGAAGCTTGAATCATAATCTGCTGATATTTTGATATTTCAGTTGAGACGATATACTCCGGTTGAACTTTTTCTTCTACAATTCTCTTTCGTATAGATGTTAATAAAACTTCATCGTCAAGAATCATTAAGTGAGCTTCAAAAATAGCAGCCCGTATCTCATCCATTTTTTCTCTTGCTATTTTGAAAATTTTATTTAGTTCTTTTTTTGATAAAGCAAGAGCCTCCTCAAAATTTTTGAGAGCTTCATCAATATCAGTAATAGGACTTTTAGAAATCTCTATTTTTTCTTTAGTAAAAAGATACGACTTGCCAATAACAATACCGGGTGCTGCGGCAATGCCTGCTATTTTATTATTGGCTTTAGAGATAATTTCTTTGAATGATTTCATTGTTCGTCAAATCCCCTTTCAAAATAAGATACAATTTCTTCTGCAGCGGAACTTTCATCAGCTCCTTCAAATTTCAAAGTAAGCTCAGTACCCACTTCAGCGGCAAGAGTCATTACACCAATAATACTTTTTCCATTTATTTCCATTCCATCACGTTCAATATAAAAATCACATTTGTATTTAGCTGCCATCTTAACTATAGTAGCAGCAGGTCTTGTATGAAGTCCGGCTTTATTTACAATCTTGACTTTTTTTTCAATCATTATTTATTTCTTTCAATAAGAGAATCTGCAAGCCAATAGAAAAAACTAATTTCATTTTTATTTGAAAGTTTATCAATTGACTTTAAAGCCTTTTCTGTAAACTTTCTTATTTCTTTTTTTGCATCTTCAACCACACCTAAATTGATAAACATTTGTTTAAAGTAATCAACTTTTTCAGGACTAATTCCTTTGTTCTTTATCATTTTTAACAATTCTTTTCTATACTCTCCTTTAGCTTTTTCCAAAGCTTTAATAACCAGGAAAGTTTTTTTGCCAGCGACCAAATCGCCTCCTACTGTTTTACCAAAATCTTTTTCTTCTCCGATTATATCAAGTAAATCATCTTGAATCTGAAAAGCAATTCCAAGGTTCAGTCCATAGTCAGACAGAGCTTTTATATCTGATTGTTTAGCATCTGAAAGAATAGCCCCAAGTTTACAACACATTTTTGCTAAAGCTGCTGTTTTCTTTTTAATCATAATAATATATTCATCAAGACAAACATCATTTCTTTTTTCAAAATCTGTATCAAGACTTTGCCCCTCGCACACTTCTATCAAACCTTCAGTAAATGCTGATACAGCTTCACGTGCATTTACTTTACAGTCTTTAAGTAAATATTCGTAGGCAATTGATAATAGACTATCACCAGCAAGAATTGCAGTATTTAGATCGTAAAGTTTATGTAGAGTTTTTTTGCCTCTTCTTAAATCCGCATTATCCATTATATCGTCGTGAATGAGAGTAAAATTATGTAACATTTCAACTGAAAGAGCTGCATTAAATACAGAATTCATATTACCATTTGCAGCCTTAGCAGAAAAAAGAACAAGAATTGGTCGAAGTCTTTTACCGCTGTTACTTAGGATGTAATCGGATGGTTTATATAAAGATTCGGGTTTTCTGTTTTTTAATAAACCTGATAGTTTTTTATTTATTTTTTTTCTTTCCCGCTCGTATAAAATAGCATAATTGTTATTTTCTTTTTTCACTTTATCCCTGAATTGAAATTATTATAAAAAGTACTTTTATCTTGAAAAGACTAAAATTTTAGTGCAAAATATCAAAAACATTAATAAAAATCAGCTTTTTAGAGAAAGAAAATATAATATGTTATAATTATTATAGCTTCTGATAATTCTAAATAATTATCAGATTTAGCTTTATAAAGGGAAGATTTTCATCAAATTTTTTGTTCTTAATTAGCCTTATAAAGGAAATAATTAATTAGTAATATTTTAAAATTTAGTTGAAAAATAATAATTCATTAGTTTAATGCAATGGAAAGATTTAATAGCAGGGAGGGTTACATAAAATAGATGACTTTTTTAGTTTTTCTCTTTCTCTTCATGATTTGTTGCTTTCAATCTTCCAGCTTTTTTGAGATTTTCAATCAGCAGAAATTCAATTTGAGCATTGATGGAGCGAAAATCATCAGCCGCCCACTTTTCAAGGGCGGCGTAAATAGATTCATCTATTCTTAATAAAAATTTCTTTTTTTCTGCCATAATTATTTTCTTTAATGAAATACCATCCCTGAATTATGTGAAGCTTTTATCAAATAAAAAGCGAATAACAGAATCCAGGGATTTTCAGTTAATATTTCAGATTTATTTTCAATCTTTAAGATACATCTTTTATCTAATGAAACTTTACAATCCAGTTTGATAATTTGTTTAGTTTCTGATTCATTTATTGAAACATTGTTTTTGAAAGTATCAATTTTTACTAATAAATTTCTACCGCGATCTAATTTCAATTTACCCGATGTGAAAAAAAAATTAGATTCAAATTTTGCAAAAGGTAATTCTTTTAATTTTTCTTTTATATGAATTTCATTACTGAACACACTCTTTTTATAAAACTCAAATTCCTTATCATCAATTGTGCAAAGGTACAAATCATTCCACAATTTGACTGATTTTAATGTACCTAAAATTATATCCTCATCAGCTAAATGAAATTCATTCTTCCAAAACGATTTTTGAATTATTTTTAATTGTTTGTCTTGGTAGTCATTAAAGTTTATCATTTTATTAATTCATTTATTGATATAAAGTTCCTGTGTTTATAACGGGATGAACATCAGCTTCAGAGACCAAAGCAACCAACAGATTATTAACCATAGTTGCTTTTTTATCTTCATCTAATTTGACAATATTTTGTTCACTTAGAGATTTTAACGCCATTTCAACCATTCCAACAGCTCCTTCAACAATTTTGGTTCGTGCTGCAATTACTGCTTGTGCTTGCTGTCTTCTTAACATTGCCTGTGCAATTTCAGGTGCATAAGCCAGATGAGAAATTCTTGCTTCAATAATCTCTACACCTGCAACTTCCAGTCGTTGTTCGAGCATACGTTTTAGGCTTTCAGCAATTTCTTGTGGAGTCCCTCGTAAACTTGGTTTAGCTTCATCGGTTACGTCATAAGGAAATTCGGATGCAAGCTGCCTTATTGCTGTTTCACTCTGAATATCAACAAATTGTTCGTAATTTTCGACGTCAAATACAGCTTTGGCAGAATCAATTACCCGCCAAACAACAATGGCGCCAATTTCAATTGGATTACCGTGTAAATCGTTTACTTTAATTTTTTGACTGTTGAAATTTCTAATTCGAAGAGAAACTTGTTTTCTGCTTGTAAATGGATTTACCCACCAAAATCCATCATTTCTTACTGTGCCAATGTATTTTCCAAAGAGTATAAGTACTCTGGAATCATTGGGTTGTACTACTATAAATCCACTTGAAATCATTATTAACAATAAAACTAATGGTATAAAGAACCATAGAATACTTGTATCTTCAGTTACTATTGCTAAGTAAATCAGATAAATATGAATAAATATCAAAACAATCAGTATAAATAGCATTAGAAATCCATTAAGTTTTTTACCGGTTTTTTCAACTATCTTTTCCATTTTTACTCCTTTAATAAATATATTAAACTGATATTGTAATGATATCACTTTAATATTTAAAAGTCAAGTATAATTTTTAGTAACTGTTAAAAATCTTAAAAATGCTTTTGGCTGTTCATCAAACTATAAGACCGTTTAATTAAAACTTAATCTGATAATAATATCAAAACTTCTATATTTGGTATGTTAATTTGATTTTTTCGGTAAAATGAATAAGAATTTCTGCAAAACAATAAATTTTCTCTCCACTAAATTGAACCTAAACTACAACTTTTTTATTTATAGATAATCATATAAAATGTTAAATCAAATCTTAATGGAAATACAGATGAACCTAAACAAAAAATTTCTTACGCTTATTTTGCTTTTAATAACATCTCAATTGACTGCTCAGAGTAAAAACATTACTCTTGATGATGCAATCAATTTAGCATTGAATAATAATACAGATATTAAAATCTCGTTGTTAAATGTTCAAAGAGCGGATGCTGCGGTTAGCGAAGCATTCGGTTATGCTCTTCCCAGTATTGACTTTTCAGCAAATTTTTCTCACTTTATTGAAAAACCTCGGATGCCATTCCCAGATTTTGCTGCTTTACTTAAAAATTCCACCTACGCAATTTTATTTGATGAGAATGTTATTCCGCGTGACAATAGCAAATTTCTTCCTCTGGAAACCAAACTTCAGTCTTTTGCTCAGACAAATAATTACCAAGCTCAGTTACAACTAACACAAACACTTTTTAGTTCTGCTGTTTTTAGAGGAATTGGTGCTTCTCAAATTTATTATGAACTTGCAAAAGCCGAACTGAATAACCAAATTTCTAAGACAGTACTTTCGGTTCAATCTGCTTTTTACGGAGGATTATTATTGAAAAAGGTTTCCGAAATAACAGAATCCAGTTTTCTGAATGCTCAGGATAATCTCAAAAATGTTAAATCGCTTTATGAACAAGGATTCGTATCTGAATTTGATTTGTTGCAGGCAGAGGTAGCAGTTGAAAATATTCGTCCTGTTGTTCTTCAAATGCAAAATAATCTTAAAAGTGCTTTGGATGGCTTAAAGTTACTTATTGGCATTCCTCAAGCTGAAGAGATTTCATTATCAGGTGAATTTAATTACACAGATGAAGAATTACCCTCTGAGACTGATTTAATCTCAGAAGCTCTTCAAAACAACTTCGGTCTGAAAAGTCTCGATTTGAAAAAACAGGTTGATGAAGAATTTATTCAACTTGATGTTTCAGAGTATTGGCCAAACATTTTTGCATTCGGGAATTACACTTATGCAGGTTCATCAGACAAATGGAAATTCCAAAACTATTCTCAGATGGCTGTTGGAGTCGGGCTGTCTATCAATTTGTGGAAAGGCAACCGCACAAAAAATCGGGTTGAACAATCAACAGTGGTTTTCAAACAGACTGAAGAAATGCTAAATCAATATAAAAACTTTCTGATCACGCAAGTAAAATCAAAATTAAATGAGCTTAGAAGAATTAAGTTGCTTATTGATGCTCAAAGTAAAAATGTGTCTGTTGCGGAGCGCGCTTATGAAATAGCAAGAATCCGTTATAAAGAAGGAACCGGAAATCAACTTGAGATTCAGAATGCAGATATTGCTTTGAAACAGGCAAGAACAAATTACATTCAATCTGTTCATACTTATATGACAAACAAATTTGAGCTTGAACAGCTTTTGGGAAAGACAAATCCTAATTATTTAACAAAACATAAAATAGATTAAAAGAAATTAAAGAAACGGGAGATTTAATTATATGAAGTCAAAGAAAATTCTTGTAAAGATTATAATTCTTTCAGCATTTTTCCTCACTTATTGTGGCAGCGATGAAAAGTCTGATCAAACCATTTCAGATAACGCCGTGCCTGTAAAAGTCGAAGAAGTTAAATACCAACCATTCGAACAATATCTTACATTTTTTTCCAAACTCACTGGTATTAAAGAAGCAACAAAGGGAGCAATGATAGGCGGTAAAATTGAACGAATAAATTTTCCTGTCGGTGCGTATGTAAGAGAAAGAGATGTGGTGGTTGAATTTGATACTTTTACTCCTGCTGTTCAATATGAGCAAGCCAAAACTGCTTATGAGAATCTGAAAAAGAATTATGAAAGAATGAAAGCACTACTTCAAGCTGGCGAAACATCACAATCAAATTTTGATGCAATTGAAACTCAATATCTTGTAGCCAAAAGAAATTATGAGGCAGTTAAGCAAACATTGTTTATTGAAGCGCCTTTTGATGGTGTGATTGTAGATATGAAAGTTCACGCTGGAGATAATGTTAAAAGTGAAGCACATTTATTTACTGTATCGCAAACATATAAAATGAGAAGTAAAATTTGGGTATCTGAAAAAGAAATAAATCAATTCAGAAAAGGAATGAAGGTAATTACAGAATATAATGGCGAAAAGTTTATCGGCAGAGTAGCGGAAATTTCAATGGCAATTGACCCGATGAAACAAGCTTTTTTTGTTGAAGTTGAATTTGATAATCCTCGTGGAGTTTTGAAAAGCGGAGTTACGGTCGAAATTAAAATTTTAACTTATGAAAATCCAAAAGCAATTATTATCCCAAGAAATCTTGTTAATAAAGATGAAAACGGTATTTATGTATTTGTCGTTAAAAATGATAAAGCTGAAAAAAGATATATAAACAATGGAAGAGAAAGCGGTTTGTATTACGAAGTTTCAAATGGATTAAATCCGGGCGACATTCTTGTTGTTAAAGGCTCGGCTCAGTTAGACAGTGGTACTAATGTTAAAATAATTCAATAAGAGGCATAAGATGTTTTTAGCAAAAGTATCAATAAACCGACCTGTTTTAACTATTGTAGGGCTTTCTCTGTTTTTAATTTTCGGACTGATTGCATATTTCAGTCTGAATTTAAATCTTCAGCCCGATGTTGAAATTCCTTATGTTACTGTTCAAACCATTTATCCTGGTGCTGGTCCAAAAGAAATAGAAACACTTATTACCAAAAGAATTGAAGATGCTGTTTCAACTATAAGCCGTATCGAAAGAATAGAATCTTATTCATTAGACGGAGCATCAATTATTATTATAGAATTCCAACTTGGGAAAAATGTAGATGTTGCAAATCAGGAAACAAAAGATAAAGTTGATGCCATACTAAACGAACTTCCTGCCGATGCCAAAAAGCCGGTTATACAAAAAATAGATATACGCCAATTCCCCGTAGTTGATTTAGTTTTAAGTGGAAACCTTGACTCAAAACAACTTTTTGAAATTGCCGATAAAAAACTTAAAGATAGATTTTCACAAATAAATGGAGTTGCAAATGTACAGATTATCGGCGGACAAGAAAGAGAGATACGAATCCAACTTGATAATAAAGAGGTTTTTGAGAATAATATCTCTTTACCGCAGTTAAGTCAGATATTAAGACTTCACAATCTTGATATTCCAGGAGGTTATTTCCAGATAGGTTCTCAGGAATATACTGTGCGGCTTGACGGACAATTTAAGAACACAGAAGCAATTAAAGAATTGGAAATTCCTACCGCTTTCGGACCAAAAAAACTTCGTCAGTTTGCAAGTATTATTGATGGTGGGAAAGATGTAAGACAGCGAGCAACTTTTTTTGATGAGAATAATAAAAAAAATGAAAATGTTGTAAGACTTGGTATTATTAAAAGCACTGAAGGAAATATTGTTAAAGTTGCTGAAGCAATAAATAAAGCTTTACCTGAAATTCAGCAATCTCTGCTCGAAGGCGTTAATCTTGAGATTGTTAATGATGCATCGAAATTTGTTCAGAGCAGTGTATCTGATACGATGAGTAATATCTACCTTGGAGTAATATTAACCGGATTTATTTTATTGATCTTTTTACACGATTGGCGTTCTACACTTGTGGTTGCAATGTCAATGCCCACTTCTATTATTTCAACATTTCTTTTGTTACAAGTTTTTGGACTTTCCCTCAATATGATGACATTGATGGGGTTGTCGGTTTCGGTCGGAGTATTGGTTGCAAATTCAATTGTTGTGATTGAAAATATCTTCAGATACAAAGCGATGGGCAATACAATCAAACAATCTGCATATAAAGGTACAAGTGAAGTTACTGTAGCAGTTCTTGCTTCTACATTGACTAATATTGTAGTATTTCTTCCAATTGCAAATATGTCATCAATGGTTGGATTATGGTTAAGAGAATTAGCTCTTTCAGCGGTATTTGCTACCATTTTTTCTTTAATAATGTCTTTTACACTTACCCCAATGATGGCTTCGCTTGTTTTATCAAAAGAACACAAAAAAGGCAGACTTGCAAGTTGGTTCGACCGCTTTGAGGCAACGCAAACATTGTTTTATAAAAACATCCTTGAAAAACTAATATCTACAAAACTTAGAAGTTTTCTAACTTTTATTAGTTCAATAGTTCTTTTTTTAGTTGTTGTAATTGTTTTCGGTCCGAAATTGGGGTTTGAATTCATCCCGCATAGTGATGACGGCAAAATAAGTATTACTGTTGAATTGCCAGCCGGTTATAATCTTGATGAAACAGCAGATATTGTCAGAGAGATAGAAAATAACATAAAGTCTTACAAAGAAGTTAAACATATTCTTACAAATCTTGGAAAACTCAGTGATCTTGACGTTGGTGCTAATATGGCAAATATAATGGTTCAATTAGTTGATGTTGATCAAAGGGATGCCGGAATATCGGACATGATTACTCTTTTCAGAAAAGACCTTACAAGAATTCCTAATGCAAAAATTCAAGTTGATTATGGTTCAAGAATGGGCGGGCAGGAAGCACCAATTCAGTTTTTCCTACTTGGTCTGGATTTAGAACAACTTGAATCAATTAAAAATCAAGTTGTTCAGGAAATGAAAACCATCCCCGGATTAGTAAATTTTGATAATAGCTCAAGAGCAGGTAAACCAGAAATTACTATTTATCCAAGAAGAGAAAAACTTACAGAAGTTAATCTCACAATAACTGATCTGGCTTTTTCTGTTCGTGCGGCTATCGAGGGCATTCAATCTGCAAAATATAGAGAAACCGGTGATGAATACGATATAACAGTAACACTTGATGATGAATCTGTTAACTCACCAGAAAAAATTGGAAACATCACAATTGCAACTCAATTTGGTGCTTTCAGACTTGCTCAGCTTGCAGATGTTAAATTCACAACAGGTTTTACAAAAATCCTTCATAGAGATAAATATACATCAATAATGTTTACGGGTGCTCCAGCTCCCAATGTTCCTCTTGGAAATGTTACAAGTGAAATAGAAAAGAAATGGGCTTCGTTTAATCTTCCGCCTGGTTTTTCTTTTAAATGGGGTGGAAATGTTAAAATGATGAATGATATGATTCAGGATATGATTTTTGCTTTCCTTCTTGCAGTGCTTTTAACTTATATGCTTCTTGCGGCAATCCTTGAAAGTTTTTGGCAGCCAGTAATTATTATGGTTACGGTTGTTTTGGGATTACTCGGTGTTGTTCTTGCTTTATTTATTACAAACACAAATTTCAGTATTACATCTTTGATGGCAATAATTATGTTAATCGGAATTGTGGTTAATAATGCAATTTTGATTTTGGATTATACAAATCAATTAAGAAGAGAAAAAGGATATCTTCCAAAGGATGCTTTATTGGAGGCTTGTCCTACAAAACTAAAACCACAGATAATGACTTCAATTGCGATTATACTTGGAATGTTGCCTCTCGCCATTGGAATTGGTGATGCCGGAAGAGAAATTAGAATGCCTTTAGGTATTGTTGCAATAGGTGGATTATTTATTTCAACAATTTTCACTTTGTTTGTAATTCCAGCAGTTTATAATTTGCTTGCAAAAGCTGAATATGTTGATCCAGCCTCCCGTGAAAAGGTTGGTTAATTATAAATTAATTTTGTAACATTGATTTTACGGATGTTACGGATTAATTCAGATTAAATATCCGTTTTAATCAGTCAAATCCGTTAAATCTGTGTTCTATTTTACTTATAAATATTAAGGGATAATATTATGCGTAAAAAAGTTATTGCCGGCAATTGGAAAATGAATTATGACCTCAATCAGTCAATTGCATTCATCACACATCTTAAGGAAGAGGTAATTAAAAAGGAAAGAAACTGTAACATAATCATCTGCCCGAATTATGTGGCTTTATCAGAAGCAAAAAAAATCATTAAAGACTCCCCTGTAAAGCTTGGTGCACAGAACATATATTTTGAAGACAGTGGAGCATTTACTGGTGAAACTTCTGCAGATATGATAAAATCGGCAGGTTGTGAATATGTAATTTTAGGACATTCTGAACGAAGAACTATTTTCAAAGAGTCCGACGAACTAATCAACAAAAAAATTAAGCAGGCATTAAAACATGATCTTAAACCTATATTCTGTGTTGGTGAAACCCTTGAGGAAAGAGAAAATAACATTACGACAGAAGTTGTGAAAAAACAGTTTGAAATTGGATTAGGTGAAATTTCTGCAGAGCAAATGACAAATATTATTATAGCCTATGAACCTGTTTGGGCAATCGGCACTGGTAAAAATGCAACTCCTGAACAAGCACAAGAAGTTCACGCATACATAAGAAATTTATTGACCTTTGAATACGGCTTTCAAATTGCTGAAAATACAATTATTCAATATGGTGGGAGTGTTAAACCAGAAAATGCAAAAGACCTACTTTCACAACCAGATATTGATGGAGCTTTAGTCGGTGGTGCTTGCTTAAAAGTTGAATCTTTTATTGGAATAATAGAATCCTGTTAATTAGCTAAATTCATTTCTTTAATGACAGTATTAAAAGTTGATTGGATTTTAAAGAAGAAATGATGTATTTTCTTTGTGTCTTGGAGTCTTTGTGGCAGTAAAAAAGATATTAACTTTTGTTCAAGTGCATAAAAAGTTCATCCTTTGGTATCAATGAAAATAATACCAAAGGACAACAAAATTCAGTAAATGTAAAGAATAAGTTAAAAAATTAGTTAGCAGAATAAGAATCTAACCCGACGATATTAATTTTTTCAACTTTGAATCGGGCTGTACCTCTTTTGATCAGTCCCAGTTCGTGTGCGGCAGCTTTAGAAAGGTCAAGTTCTCGACCTTCTATATAAGGTCCTCTGTCATTAACTCTTACAACAATTGAACGACCGTTTTTAGGATTTGTAATTTTCAATAAAGTACCAAATTTCATTGATTTATGAGCTACAGTATAAGCCATTTGGTCAAATCTTTCTCCATTAGCAGTTTTCCTTCCGTGAAATCCGGGTCCATACCAAGATGCTTTCATAACACCCAAATCTTCATATTCTATCAGCGATAAATCTGCAGTCGGAGGTCTAAATGCAACATCACTTTCATTTTCTGTTATTACCGGTTCAACTGTCTCATCGCTTGACTGGGACGTTTCGAGAGTAAAACCGACAATAGAAATAAAAGCTAACATTACAATTATTTTTTTGCTGAACTTCAATAATAACCTCTTTTTGTTATTGGTAAATTAACGGTTCAAAGATAAACTCTATGGAAAGACGTGGCAATGATTTATTTGGCTTTAAGACTTGTAGCACAAAACTGTCAAATATTCGACTATAATGGTATTCTGGTCGGTTTTTTATATATTTTTAAGATTTTTATTCGATTTTCTGAGGCACTTTTTATTATTTCATATGTATAATTATAAAAAATCCGGAGCAAATGTGAATTCTAAATCTAACTCCACAGTGTATTTCATTCTGATTTTAATATTATCCTCATTGATTTTCAATGTAGCTTCATCGAATCAATCATTAAATAATGATGTTTTTTACTTATCCAATCATTCCCTTTTCAAACCCGGTGATGAAATAAGAATAAATATTCACCATTATGGAAATCAAATATTAGATATGGAGCTTACCTTAATTAAAGTGATTGATCCGATAAAATTTCTTGATGGACTTCATTCAAAAAAAAGAAGCTATAATTTTGATATTTGGGGTGAAAATAACCAGTTTTTATTAGAAAATACCGAAAGAATAAAAACTTGGAAAGATTTTATTGATCGTCGAAATTATTACCAAAATTTTCTTAACGTTGGTAAAATTGAAAAGTCTGGTTTATATATTCTTCAGGTAAAACATCTAAGCCAAATAGCATATTGTCCAATATTGGTTACAGAATGTTCAATAATTTCAAAAGAGTTTAGGTCAACTTTACTTGCGGCGGTGGTTGATATTAAAACCGGTGAAGTAATTAAAAATGCTGAGTTAATTATAGTTAATAAAAATTCCGAATTAAAAAGAATTCCCCCTGAAAAAGACGGAGTATTCATAGAGAATATTGGAAAAAATAATTCAGAAATTATACTTTATGCAAAATGCCGGGAGGAAATAATTCCATTTAATATTTATTCAATTTTTGGTGACGAAAATTATTGGAATCTAATAGGATATGTTTATACAAACCAACCCGTTTACAGACCCCCCCAAACAGTTAATTTTAAAGCAATTTTAAGGCTTATTAAAGGAAACGAAACTAAAAATTTCCAAAATCAGACTTGCAGAGTAAAAATCACTTCGCCGAAAAACAAAACGATTTTTTCAGAAGAATTAAAAACAAATGATTTCGGAACTCTAAACGGTTATTTCAAACTTGATGATGAAGCTGATTTGGGAAATTACTCAATTGAAATATCTCAGGATGATTATCGTGTATATGGAAGTTTTTCTGTTGAGGAATATAAGAAACCTGAATATAAGGTTATGGTGAATACCGATTTAAATCATTATTCTTTGGGTGATTCAATTATTGGTACGGTCTCAGCAGAATACTATTTTGGAGCAAAAGTAAAAAACGCTTCAGTAATAGTTAAAGTTTACAAACAACAGTATTGGTTTCCTTGGTGGAGAGCACATCGTTTTGGTTGGTTTTATGACTCATTTGAAAAAATCAGACCTTACTATGGCTATAGTAATGAATTAGTCAAACAAATTGAAGGCGAACTTGATGATAATGGCAATTTTAATTTTATAATTGAACCTTTGTTCGAAAAAGAATATGACTATAAATATAATATCACAGCTGAAGTAACTGATCTGTCAAGAAGGGCAGTTTCAGGATCGAAAGAAATTTTAATAAGCAGAGGTTTGTTTTCGATTTCATCCTCTACTGAAAAGTATTTTTATAAGAAAAACGAAGAAGTAAAAATCAAAGTAAATATAAATGATTTTGAAGATAAGGGAGTACAAACTGATTTTAAAATAGTCATAACTTATCCTGATGACAAGCTAAGCAGACCTTATCCTATAAAAGACACTTTATTTGGAAGAACAAATCAAAACGGATTGGGCTTAGGATTATTCAAACCAAGAGTAAATGTATCTGGTTATTTTTCTTATCAGGTAATTGCAATTGATAAAAAAGGAAACGAAGTAAGTTCAGGAGGTTCATTTTTTATTGGTGATTATCAAGATTATTTTCAAACACGATATTCAAATCAAACGGAAATTGTTACTGATAAAGATGTTTATGAAATCGGGGATACTTTAACTGCTATAATCTTTACTCCATTTGAATCACAGCAGTTTTTATTAACCTTAGAGACTGATGAAATACTGAGTTATAAAGTTCTTACTTCGAGTAATCATTCTGCAAAAATTGAATATTTAATAAAAGATAAATTTGCCCCGAATTTTAACATAAGCATTTGTTTTGTGAACGATAATATGTTTTATCAGAATGCTAAATCAATTGGAGTCATACCTAACGATAAACTATTGAACATTGAAATCATAACTGAAAAGGATAAATACAAACCAAGGGATAAAGTTGAGTACAATCTTTTAGTAAAAAATTATAAGGGCGAGCCAGTAAAAAATGTGGAATTATCTTTTGGACTTACTGATGAAAGTCTTTATGATATTGTTACTGAGCAAACTCAATCAATAGATAAATTTTTCTTATCTCCAAGGCATTTCTATGTTCCTTCATACAGCCTTACTACTAATTTTTATTTCAATTCGATCAGCAGGCAAATCACTTATCTTGAAGAGTACTATTTCCGTTCTGATAAAAAGCAAATAGATGTCCCTTTTAATTTAAATTATAACGGAAGATTCATTCAAGCTGACTCGGTTTTTCAAAAGAATAAACTCAAAGTTTTGTTAATTGGTACGATTAAGTCTTTTAACGCTTATGTTGATTCTTCAAACAATTTTGAATTCAAAAAAATTCCTGCTGATAAATATCAACTCTTTATTTCTAATTCCAGCGGAGAAATGGTTTTTATAAAAGATATAGTGCTAACTTCTGATTTAAGAGAACAAATAAAATTAACTAAATCCTTGTTCGAAAAAATTAAACAAGTAGTTGAAAAAGAGAATGAATTTGAGGGTATCAGAGATTTTGGTTTCCCAAATAGAGGAGCGTTAATGATGCAAAATGATATGGCAGCTCCACTTGATAAAGCCTTTATAAATGGAGCTGGGAAGTCAGATTTTGTCAAACCTGAAATCAGAAAGGAATTTCTGGATGCAGTAATTTGGCTGCCAAATATTTATACTGATTCAAATGGAAAAGCAAAAATTGAAACTAAACTTCCTGATAATCTTGGAACGTGGAGAGCTACAATTAAAGGCGTAACAAAAGAAACAATGATTGGTGAACAAATTAATAAAATAATAAGTACTAAAAATTTATTGATAAGAATTGAAACGCCAAGATTTTTAACTGAAAGTGATGAGACCACTATTTCTACGATTGTTCACAATTATCTCAATGAAAATAAGAAGACTCGAATTGACTTAAATGTTGAAAATATTAATCTCCTTTCATCCGAAATAAATTCAAAACAAAACTTTAAGAATATCTCGGGGATTAAAAATTCTTATGAAGTTATTCTACCTCCAAATTCAGAAATCCGGATAGATTGGAAGGTCAAAACTAACGAACCTAAAAAAGAAGCTGTTATCAGAGCTTCTGCTTTAACAAACTCAGAGTCAGATGCAGTTGAAGTCAGAATTCCGATTAATCCTTTAGGTATTAAAATTCAAAATCCCTTTTCGTTTGATAGTAATGAAAATGACTTTAAGAAAGAGATTGAATTTGAAATCCCTTCGAATATAGACTTAAGCAGTGTAAACTTCAGTTTTGGTGTATCACCAACTTTAACAACAAGCTTATTAAAAACTCTCGATGAACTTGTCGCCTATCCCTATGGCTGCGTTGAACAGACTATGAGCAGATTTTTACCAATGTTATATGTTAATAATTTATTAAAATCTCAGAATATTAAATTATCTTCATCCAAAATTGAAAATTTGCCGGAGTATGTTGAAGAAGGGATTAAGCGTTTGATTGATTTTCAACAGCCCGATGGTGGCTGGGGATGGTGGAAAAACGATAGAAGTAATCCTTTTATGACAGCATATGTTCTTTACGGGTTGAACTTCGCAAAATTAAATGGATTTAATTTTGATGAAAGTGTTTTGCAATCAGGTATAAGAAACCTTGAATTTCAAATTAATGAATTTAAAGGGAAAACTGAACCGACAATACTTTCATATATGATTTATGTTTATACTGAGATTATCAAGAACAGGACATCCGAAAGAAAAATCAAAGTAAAAGAAAAACTTGATTTTATTTCTAAAGATAATCTCTCGCCTTACTCGCTTTCTTTGGTAATTCTTTCATACATAAATCTCGGTGAGACGAAATCAGTTAATAAATTAGTTTTGAAGTTAATCAGTCAGGTAAATCAATCAAACCAATTTGCTTTTTGGGATCAAAGAGAATCTAATTATTATTGGTACAATGATGCAGTTCAGACAACGGCTTATGCTGTTAAAGCTTTACTTATATCTTCTTCAGACAGCGAGTTGATTACAAAAGCAATTCGTTGGCTATTGATGAAACGACAAGGTTTTGGCTGGTCTTCTACTCAAACAAGTTCAATGGTGTTGTTTGCAATTACTGATTATCTCAAGATGAAAAATGAATTGTCGCCCGATTATACAATTTCCATTTCATTAAACGGTAAAAATATTTTTAACAAATCCTTTAGTGAAAAAGATATTATGATAGAACAGTCCATAACAAATTTACCTGAACTGCTTAAGAGTTCTTTATTGAAAGGAAAGAATAAATTGGTAATTGAAAAATCAGGAATTGGTTCTGTCTATCTTTCAGGAATGCTGACATATTTTTCTAATGTTATTGACTCTGATTCAAAATTTTTTACAGTCGAACGTAAATATTATTTACTTGAACCTGTTCAACTTGAAAAAAGAATTGTATTTAAAAAGAAAAAATTTGACGGAAAAGTTTCTGTAGGTCAGGATTTATTAGTTGAAACAAAAATAAAATCCAAACATAATAATCTTGAGTATTTGATTTCCGAAGATATGTTGCCATCAGGTTTTGAGGTTGTAAAAGATTTGAATAACTATCAGATTGATGGAATTGAAAACATAACTTATGATTATTCTCATAGTGAATATCGAGATGAAAAGGCTGTTTTCTTTTCAACTTATTTTAATAGAGAGGTTACATTTCGTTACATCATTAAAGCACAGATTCCGGGCGAGTATAATGTGAATCCATCCCAGAGTTGTTTAATGTATTACACAGATTTTAATGGAAATTCAGAACTAACGAGGATAGTTGTTATTGAAAAGAAGTAGAGCCTTCAAAAATATAATGTAATTCTAAATTAAAAATGATTATAGATTTTTGTGCAGTCATATAACCAGAAGTAGTCTTATGCAACTTTATTTTTCAATTCTTCCCGAAAGTTTTGATGAATTATAATTTATTGCTTTAATTCAGAATAGTATTTTCAAACATTGAGATCGGGCGGTGTTGGAAGTAAAAAATTTTATCATTCAACTAAAGTTTTATAAACCCGAATTATGCATTAGAAATAGCCAAAGGGGGAAAAAAATTATCGATATTTTCAAACAATCCCTTAATCCAAGCTCTTCTTTCTGGCTTAACGGATAGTTTAAGGATTACTTTCCCCCCTT
>Ga0308414_1000973_pt1 | contig 18702 bp, 18 predicted proteins | sample HotsprSampleOS50_FD_205667 | JGI IMG/M metagenome (GOLD analysis project Ga0308414, IMG submission 205667) | Hot spring phototrophic mat microbial communities from Octopus Spring, Yellowstone National Park, Wyoming, United States - 20090730_OS50 ...
TTATTACAACACCTCATGATCAACAAAGCTTTATCAAACTATTAAATGATGGAAAACAGTGGGGTCTCAATATAAGTTATGAAATACAAAAGTCACCAGATGGTATCGCTCAGGCATTTATTATAGGTGAAAGTTTTATAGGAAATGATAATGTTTGTTTAATCTTAGGTGATAATATTTTCTATGGTCAAGGATTTACACCAAAGTTAAAAGAAGCTTCAAAGTTAAAAGAAGGTGCTATTGTTTTTGGTTATCCTGTAAAAGATCCATCAAGGTTTGGAGTGGTTGAATTTGATGAAAATAAAAATGTTATAAGTATAAAAGAAAAACCAAAAAGTCCTAAATCTAATTATGCTGTTACTGGGTTATATTATTATGATAATGAAGTTATCGAAATAGCTAAAAATATAAAGCCAAGTGGGAGAGGAGAACTTGAGATAACTTCTGTTAATCAGGAATATTTAAAAAAAGGTAAATTAAAAGTAGAACTTCTTGGAAGAGGTTTTGCATGGCTTGATACAGGTACTCATGAATCTCTTCTTGAAGCAAGTTTATTTGTTCAAACAATAGAACATAGGCAGGGATTTAAAATAGCATGCCTTGAAGAAATATCTTATAATAATGGATGGATAAATAAGGAAGATGTTGAAAAAATTGCTATGTCTTATAAAAATAATCCTTATGGTGAATATTTACTGGAGATTATCAAATGAAGACTATTTTAATTACAGGTGGGGCTGGTTTTATAGGATCAAATTTTATACTTTATTTTATAAATAAATATGAAGATTATTTTATAATAAATCTTGATTTACTTACTTATGCTGGTAATATTGATAATCTTGCTTCATTAAATAATAATAAAAGATATAAGTTTATTAAAGGAGATATTTGTAATAGAGAACTTGTTGAGTATATATTTAAAGAATTTGATATAAAAGGAATCATACATTTTGCTGCTGAATCTCATGTTGATAATTCAATAATTTCACCTGATATTTTTATTAAAACAAATGTTAATGGAACTTTTACATTGATTGATGTAGCTTATAAATACTGGATGGAAAAACCTTTTAAGTATAAAAATGGCTATGAGAATTGTAAATTTCATCATATATCAACAGATGAAGTTTATGGTTCTTTAGGTAAAGAGGGTTACTTTACAGAAAATACACCTTATGCTCCAAATTCTCCATATTCTGCTAGCAAAGCTTCAAGTGATATGATAGTTAGAAGTTATAATAAAACATATGGTTTAAATACTTTAATTACAAATTGCTCAAATAACTATGGTCCTTTTCAACATGATGAGAAACTTATACCAACTATTATAAGAAATGCTCTTTATGGAAATCCAATACCTATTTATGGTGATGGGAAAAATATAAGAGATTGGTTATATGTGATTGATCACTGTAAGGCTATCGATATAGTTTTTCATAGAGGAAGAATAGGTGAAACATATAATATTGGTGGAAAAAATGAAAGAGAAAATAATTATATAGCTCAGATAATATGCGAAATACTTGATAAAAAAGTTCCAAAAAAAGATGGAAAAAGTTATAAAGAACAGATAAAATATGTTGAGGATAGACCAGGACATGATAAAAGGTATGCTATAGATGCTTCTAAAATTGAAAATGAACTTGGTTGGAAAGCAGAAGAAAATTTTGAAACTGGTATAGTTAAAACAATAGATTGGTATTTAAATAACAGGTATAAAAATATTATAAAGTAAAAATATTTTTATAAATAAATTAATTAAAAAAGTCGGGTTTTTATTATGAAAAAAGTTTTAATAACAGTTGTTATTCCAGTTTATAAATGTTGTGGAGCTTTAAGAGAAATTTATGATAGACTTAATAAAACTTTATCTTTAATAACTGATAAATTTGAAATTATTTTTGTTAATGATGCAAGTCCTGATAACTCATGGGAAATTATAAAAGAATTAGCAAATTTAGATAATAGAGTAAAAGGAATTAAACTTTCTAAAAATTTTGGACAACATTATGCAATAACTGCTGGTCTTGATTTTGTTCAAGGTGAATGGGTTGTTGTTATGGATTGTGATTTACAGGATAAACCTGAAGAGATAATAAAATTGTATAATAAAGCAAAAGAAGGATATGATATAGTATTTGGAAGAAGAATAAATAGAAAAGATAATTTTTTTAAAAAAATGTCTTCAAAACTTTTTTATATTATTTTTAATTATTTCACGGATAACAATTTAGATTGTTCATCCGCTAATTTTTCTATTGTAAATATCAAAGTTATTGATGTAATGAAAAAATTTAAAGAACAAAATAGATTTTATTATATATTCTTGAATTATGTTGGTTTTAATAAAACTTATATTGAAATAGAGCATTCAGAAAGAAAAGAAGGTAAAAGTTCATATTCTTTAAAAAAATTATTAAAATTAGCTTTAGATATTATAATTTCTTATTCTAATAAACCTTTAAGGATTTCAATAATTTTTGGATTTATTATGTCTTTTTTATCTTTTTTATATGGTTTATTTATAGTTTTAAAATATTTTTTATATAAAATAACAATTCCTGGATGGACAAGTTTAATTGTTTCCTTATTTTTTATTGGAGGATTAATTCTTTCTAATTTAGGAATTTTAGGTATTTATATTGGAAAAATATTTAATGAAGTTAAAGGAAGACCTTTATATATAATAGAAGAAATAATTTTATAAATTAAATTAAAAATTATTTTAAATAATTTTAATATGAATAAAAATAAAATAAAAATTTGTTTTTTAGTATCTGGTAATGGGGGAAACTTAAAATATTTCTGGTTGGCAATAAAAAAAAATTTAATTAGAAATGTTGATCTTTATGTTATAGCTGATAGAAAATGTGGGGCTATTGATTTTGCTAAAAAACAAAATATCAATAATGATATAATAAAATATAATAGAAATTTAAACATTTATTTAATAGAAAAGTTAGAATTTATTAGGCCAGATATTATTATAACAAATTGGCATAAAATTATAGATTCGGAAATAGTAAATGAATATTATGGTAAGATGATAAATTTGCATTATTCCTTGTTACCTTTATTTAAAGGATTAATAGGTATTGAACCAATTGAAAAAGCTTTAAGTTTAAATTGCCAATATATAGGAGCTACTTGTCATATAGTAGATGAGGAAGTAGATTCGGGTAAAATTATTTCACAATGTATTGTAAAAGTAGAAAATAAAAATAAAGATGAAATAGTAAATTTGATTTTTAGAAAGGGATGTTTAATTTTATTAAATTCTATTTTATTAATAACAAATAATGAATATAATATTATAGAATACTTTGATAATATTAAATTTGATTTTTCTCCAAGTTTAAATTTTAATGATGATCTTTTTGATGAAAATTTTTGGAAGGAAGTTTCAATATTATGAAAGTAGCAATATTACAACCCAATTACATACCTTGGAAAGGTTATTTTGATATAATAAACATGGTAGATATATTTGTTATATACGATGATGTTCAATATACAATTAGGGATTGGCGGAATAGAAATAAAATAAAGACAAAAAGCGGTTTACAGTGGTTAACAATTCCCAATGATGGCACACAGAAAAAAATGATCAAAGATGTCAAGATTGTTTGGGACGATAGATGGAATGTAAAGCATTGGAAAAGTATCGTGATGAATTATTCAAAAGCTCAATACTTTAAAGAATATAAAGATTATTTTGAAGAGCTTTATCTTAACCTTAAGGACCAATATTTGTTGGAAGTCGATCTAAAATTTATAGAAGCTATAATAAAGATCTTGGGCATAAAAACAAAAATAATATGTTCTTCTGATTTAGATTATGATAGAAAGTTAACCAAAACAGATCGCTTAATTGCTATTTTGAAAGAATTAAATGCTACAAGCTATTTATCAGGACCTTCAGCAAAAAACTATATAGACGAAAGTTTATTCAAAAAAGAAAACATTAAACTTGAATGGATGGATTATTCTGGATATATGGAATATCCACAGCTTTACCCTCCGTTTGTACATGAAGTTAGTATTATAGATCTGATTCTCAACACAGGACCTAATGCACCAGATTATATGAAATCATTTAAAATTGGAGAAAGAAATGACCTTTAAAATCCCATTTAATAAACCATGCTATACAGGTAATGAAGACAAATACGTGTTAGATTCTATGAGAAGCTTACATATTTCTGGCAATGGACCATATACCAAAAAATGTGAAGAATGGTTTGAAAACAGATTAAAATGTAAAAGAAGTTTGCTTACTCCATCATGCACCCATGCCTTGGAAATGACAGCAATTTTAATAGATTTAAAACCGGGTGATGAGGTGATCATGCCCTCATATACATTTGTATCAACAGCCAATGCTTTTGTTTTAAGAGGAGCTAAAATAGTTTTTGTAGATATAAGACCTGACACAATGAATATAGATGAAAATCTTATTGAAGATGCTATAACTGAAAGGACAAAAGCAATTTGTGTTATGCATTATGCAGGAGTTGGTTGTGAAATGAATAAAGTGATGGAAATAGCAAATAGATATAATTTATGGGTTATAGAGGATGCGGCACAGGGTATGATGTCTTTTTATAATAATAAATTTCTTGGTACTATTGGACATTTAGGATGTTATTCATTCCATGAAACTAAAAACTATACAAGTGCAGGTGAAGGGGGAATTTTAATAATTAACGATGAAAAATTTGTTGAGAGGGCTGAAATAATTAGAGAAAAGGGAACTAATAGAAGTCAATTTTTTAGAGGAATGTTAGATAAATATACTTGGGTAGATATAGGAAGTAGTTATCTTATGAATGATGTAAGTGCAGCATATTTATGGGGTCAACTGGAAAAAGTAGATGAAATAAATCAATTTAGATTGAAAATATGGGACATTTATTATGAAGGATTGAAATATCTTGAAGATAAATATTTAATTAATTTACCTATAGTTCCTTATAATTGTAAACATAATGCTCATATGTTTTATATTAAATTAAAAGATTTAGAAACTCGAACAAATTTAATAAATTATTTAAAACAAAACAATATAAATGCAGTTTTTCATTATATTCCTCTTCATAGTTCTCCTGCTGGAAAAAAATTTGGTAGATTTATTGGGGAAGATAGATATACATCATCTGAAAGTGAAAAACTTCTTAGACTACCACTTTATTATGGAATAAAGGAAGAAGAAGTATTATATATAATAAAAAAAATATATGAATTTTTTGGTGAAAACTATAAAAAATTATAGTGAGTTGATAGGTGAAAGGTTATATTTATATTGTTGGAAGTGCTATTTTTACATTATATGGTCAACTTATAATTAAATGGAGAATAGGGAAGCTTGGTTCAATTCCAGAATCTATAAATGGTAAAATAAATTTTTTATTTAATTTATTTCTTGATCCATTTATTTTAAGTGGTTTTTTTTCAGCATTTATTGCTTCTCTTTTCTGGATGCTTGCAGTTGCAAAGTATGAATTATCTTCAGCTTATCCCTTAATGGTAGGATTTACTTTACTTATTGGAAACTCTATAGCAATTATTATTTTTAGGGAAAGTATAAATATATACAAAATAATGGGTATCTTATTTATTATTGTTGGTTTATTTTTAATTTCAAAAAAAATATAATAATTTATATGTTCTAAGTTTAATTAAGGGTTAATAATGTTATTAAAAAATTTTGATATAAAAAAAAATTTACTACTTTTTTTTGATTTTTTAATTATAACTGGAGTTTTATATATATTAATTTTTTTAATTGTTAATTCAAACAAAGGTTTTGATATAACTGATGAATCCTTTTATATTTTAAAAGCAATGAATCCATTTGACAATTCTGTTGGATTAAATTTCGGGCTTATTACTGGGCTTTTATTTAAAATAGTTAATTATAATATCCATTATTTTAGATCGTTAGGGATAATTATATTATCTGTAACTTCTCTTTTTACAAGTTGGCAATTTATTACTTATATAGAAAAAAATATGGATGAAGCAAAGTATGATTTTAAATTAAAGATTATTTATTCACTAGGTCTTTTTATTACTTTTTCTCATTATTATTTTCTATATTGGTTGTTAACACCTTCATATAATTGGAATTTATTTTTTGGAGTACTATTAATTTTAGGAACAATAATATTTATAATTAATAATTATGACAATGTTCTTAAAAAGAATGTACTAATTATTTTCTCTTCTTTTGTATTTGCAATTTGTGGTTTTATTATGGTTAACTCTAATCCTTTAGCAACTTTCATAATAGGAGTTATTACTCTTTTATTTATACTTAATACTAAAATGATATTAAAAGATAAATTAACAATTATATTTATTTCAATTTTAATATTTGTATTTTTAATTTTTTTACAGATATTTTTTATCTATGAGAATGTATTTAACTTTATTTCTATAATTTTAAAAAATTATAAAATTCAGAATTTATTAGGTGGAGGACATAATTTTAAAGATACTTTACAAAGATTTAAATATTCTTTATTAAGCTTAATTAGTCTAAAAAAGATGATTTTCTATTTTTTCATTAATTTTATTTTAACTTTAATTGGTATAATATTATTAATTTTAAGTAATTTTAAATCTAAAATTAAATATTTTAAAAATAATAAAATAAATAAAGAACTAATAATTAATTTTATAATTTTATTAAACCTTTTCTACTTTATTTTGAAGAATTTTAAAAATCCACGATCTTATGGTACTGATATAATTTATTTAGTATTTTTATCAATAATTTTTTTGATATTTAAAATTTTATTTGTTGAAAATTATAAAAAATCTGTCAATTTCAAAAAAGATATTATTATAAATTTTTTGCTAATTTTTTTAATTCCACTTTTTATGAGATTTGGGACAAACAATGAATTAATTTATGCGTCTTATATAGGTGCTTATTTTTATTTTTTAATTGTTTTATCTATCTATTTTCTAATTTTTAAGAAAGAAAATATAATTTTTAGATATCTTGTTATTATAGTTTTTATACTATTATTGATTTATGAGTGTAATATTATTCAAAAACAACCTTATAGATTGATAACAGAATTAAGATATCAAAATGAAAAAGTTGAATTATTAGGTAAAAGATCAATCTTATATGTTGATAGAGTTAATAAAAAATGGATTGAAAATTTAAAATATTATGCTTATTTAAATGGATGGAAGGATGGAAGTTATATTTTGGATTTAACAGGAGGAACTCCAGGAGCTGTAGTTGTTTTAAATGGTAAATCTCCAGAAAACAGATGGCTTTTAGGTGGTTATCCTGGTTCTGATCAATTTGTATATGAAATATTAACAAATATGGATAAAAATATTTTATATAATTCCTGGATACTAATCGCTCCTGATGGTACAATAAAAATATCTGATGAAGTATTAAAAAAGTTAAATATTAATTTAAATAACTATATTAAGGTTGGTGATTTCTATACAGCACATAGAAATGAACATCAAATATTGTATAAACCTAAATATTAAAATTGTTAGATAATTTTTATAAAAAATAATGAAAAAACTTTTTTTAAATCTAAAAAATAAACTCCTAAACAATGACTTCAACAAAAATGTTTTAATACTTTCAGGTGGAACAGTTGTAGCTCAAACTCTGACAATTTTTATTTCACCTATTTTAACAAGGTTATACTCTCCAGAAGATTTCGGCACTTATGCTATTTTTTTATCAATTGTTAGTATTGTCTCAGTTATTTCTTGTGGCAGGTATGAGCTAGCAATTATGCTTCCTGAAAAAGATGAAGATGCCATAAACGTTGCAGCTTTAGCATTTATTATTAATACGACTGTTAGTTTACTTTTTTTCTTTTTGATTTTAATATTTAAAGACCCTATTCTAAATCTTTTAAAAGCAGATTCTTTATCTTTTTGGATATATCTTGCACCATTAACTATATTTTTTATAGGCTTATTTAATATTTTGAATTATACGAATAATAGATTTAAATTGTATAAAGATATTTCAAAAGCAACAATAATGAGAAGCATTGTAAATGCTTCTATGCAACTATTAATGGGAGTTTTAAAAACAGGGTTTAGCGGATTAATATCGGGACAGATAATTTCTCAGATAGTTGCTAATACAAAATTATTTTATAATATTCAAAATAAAGGGCTTTTAAAAGATATAAAGAAAGATATAATAAAAGTATTGGCAAAAAAATATTCTGATTTTCCAAAATATTCTGTAATTAGTGCATTATTAGACACAGCATCACTACAAGCTCCCCTGCTTATGATATCAATGCTATTTGCTTCTACTACTTTGGTAGGTTATTACTCTTTTGCTAATCGAATGTTACAATTACCTTTGGTATTTATTGGATCTTCAGTAGCACAAGTTTTTTACCAGAAGTTTTCACAATTTCAGAAAGATCCTTATAAACAAAAAGAATTGCTTTTTAGCACATGGAAAAAGTTATTTCTAATTGGTGTTATTCCTTTCTCTGTAATTTTCTTCTTTGGAGAAGAAATATTTTCTTTTATTTTTAGCAACAATTGGAGTGAAGCAGGAAAAATTGCATCTATACTGTCTCCTTTTATTTTTGCAATGTTCATCAGTTCACCTACAAGTACTGCGTATATTGTATTTAATATGCAAAAAAAAATTTTATATTTAAATATTTTCTTATTGGTTTTTATATTACTCTCTATGTATATAGGTTATATTGTTGGATCTATTTATGTAGGAATTTGGTTTATGGTTATAACACAAATAGTTTGGATTGTATCTTATAACACATTAATACTCTACAAACTAAAGGAGAAACTACAATGAATATATTAATAATTCCTTCAAGGTATCCTACAGATAAGAATCCTATTAATGGTATTTTCACTAAGGAGTAAGCTATGGCTATAGCAGAAGAAAATGAAAGTTTTACAAATGTCATTGTTGCTAAATGGGATAATGATTATATAGAAGTATCATTACGAAAACCTTATAAAATTCCTAAGACGGTTTTTAAGTTCTTAACCTCAAAAACAGAAGATAAACAAATAAACGATAACTTTTATGAATTTTTTACACCAACTCTTACATGGAGTAAAAGGTTACCATTTGGCGGTGTAAAAAGAATTTATACTTCCATTAAGAAAACTGTAGAAAGGGTTTTAGATAAATTCGGAAAGATTGATATTATTCATGCACATGTAAGTTATCCTGCAGGATTTATTGCTTATAAAATTTCAAAAGAATTTAATATTCCCTATGTATTAACAGAGCATATGGGTCCTTTTCCATTCAAATCTCTGTTAAAAGCTAATAAACCTATTGATGAAATAATTACGGCATTTCAAAATGCTAATAGAACCATTGCAGTTAGTAGAGCTTTGTGTAATCATATCAAATCTTTTGGACTTACTTGTACTGATGTCGTTCCCAATTTAGTGGATGAATCAAAATTTTATTTATCTTACAAAAAAAATTATTTATTTACTTTCTTAACTGTTTGTTCGATTACAGAAGGAAAAGGTATAGATATTCTTTTTTATGCAATAAGTAAACTTGACAAAAGTTTTATATCAAAGACTCAATTTATAATTGGAGGTGATGTTCCAAAATTAGATGAATACAAAAATTTAGCGAAAAAATTAGGATTAAGTAATGTGTATTTTATAGGAAGAGTAAATAGGAATGAAGCACCAAGGATATTCTCCTCAAGCCATGTATATGTAATGCCTTCGCGCCATGAAACATTTGGAGTTGTATATGCCGAAGCTATTGCAAGTGGATTACCGGTCATAGCTACACGTTGTGGTGGTCCAGAAGACATTGTAAATGAATCTAATGGAATCTTAATTGATGTTGACGATATAGATGGTCTAGGTAATGCTATAAGTTATATGTTTGAAAATTATTATAAATATGATCCCAATAAAATAAGAGAAGATTTTGAAAAAAGATTTTCAAAAAAGGCTGTAGTTTCTCAATTAATGAAAATATATAATGAGGTTTTACAAAATGTGCGGAATAGTAGGGATTATTAGTAAAACCAGAATAGAAAAAAAATCAATTAAAGATATAATTGAGAAGATGAACAATACTCTTATACATCGTGGTCCAGATGGAGAGGGATATTATTATGGAGATAATTTTGTATTTGCACATAGAAGACTAGCAATTGTAGATTTAAGTGATGCTGGTAAGCAACCTATGGAATATATAAATAGATATATAATAACTTATAATGGAGAGATATACAACTACATTGAACTAAAAAAAGAGCTTGAAACTCATGGTTATAAATTTAAGAGTCATACAGATACAGAAGTAATAATGGCAAGTTATGATTTTTGGGGTATTGAATGCCTTAATAAATTTAATGGTATGTGGGCATTTGTTATATATGATAAACAAAAAGAAAAGTTTTTTATTTCAAGAGATAGGTTTGGGAAAAAGCCCTTATATTATTATAAAGATGATGAAATTTTTATATTTTCATCTGAAATTAAAGCAATACTTGCACATCCAAAAGTCGAAACAAAGCCAAATTTTGCTTTTTTAAAAAGTTATTTAAAACTTGGATGCAGAGAGTACCTAAAAGAAACAGCTTTTGAAAATATATACAGATTTGATTTTGCACACTATTTTGAAGGTGGCAATGAGGAAATTTTTCATGATTTTAAATTAAATAGATATTGGGATATAAAACCAAATTTAAGCAAAGAAAAGTTTGACCCAAGAAAAGCTAAAGAGTATGCAGAAAAATATTATAATCTCTTAGAAGATGCGGTAAGAATAAGGTTAAGAGCAGATGTAAAAATAGGGTCTGCCCTTTCAGGTGGGTTAGATAGTAGTTCTGTTGTGTATATCATAAACAAATTATTAAAAGAACAAAAAAAGGAAGAATTACAAGAAACTTTTTCAAGTGTGTACAAAAGCGAAGGAACTGAATATTGTGATGAAAGTCAATTTATTAATACTTTAGCAGAAAAGTTAGATGTAAAATCTAATCAAATAGAACCTAAGGAAGAAGAAATCCCAAATGAGATAGAAAAAATGATATGGCATCTTGAAAATCCACAAAGAAATTCATTAATGTCAAGCTGGCATACATATAAACTTATATCATCTACAGATGTAAAGGTTGTTTTAAACGGACAAGGTGCTGATGAACAACTAGCAGGATATTTACCTTATATAACATATTATTTATCGTCTTTAAGCTTAACAGATTTAATAAAAGAATCTTTATCAATATTGAAATTAGAGGGAAGTAGAAGGTTTGTATTAGTTGGGTTTTTAATAGGACTCTATAGGATAGTTTTTGGGGACAAAATATTAAATTTTACATTAAAGAAAATTTTAAAAAAAGATTTTGAATCTGACCTAAATAAAAAATTAGTAGAAGATATTAAAACCAGTCTAGTTACCCTTTTACACTACGACGACCATACGTCTATGGCATACAGTATAGAATCAAGATTACCGTTTATGGATTATAGAGTAATAGAATTTTTAGCATCTGTGCCAGCATGTTATAAAATCCATAATGGCTGGACAAAATATTTAGCACGTCTTGCATTTGATGGCAAATTACCAGATGACATAGTTTGGAGAAGAGATAAAATGGGCTGGCCTATACCAGAAAAAACATGGTTTGAAGGTGAATTAAAAAGGTGGTTTTATGATAAAATAAATTCTTGCAAAATTTGTAAAATGTTAAGAGTATCTGAGATTCCAAAAAGATTTAATGAAAAGGTTAGAATGCTGATTCTATCAGTTTGGGAAGATGTTTTTAATAGGAGCAAAAATGGATAAAAAGTATAAAATTTTAATCATTACACATTATTTTCCTCCTATTAATGCTATAGCATCTCACCGTCCTTACAGTTGGGCAAAATATTGGTCAAGGATGGGTAATGATATAACAGTTCTAACAACCAAAAAAGAGCCTAAAAGTAATGATTTAAATTTAGACTGCAGTTTTTTTAATGTTATAGAGGCAAAGAATATAATTAGGAACAAGTTGAAACATTATAATATTGGTGATAAAACTAATATAAGTGATGTTGAAAATATTCTTGCAAATTCTTTATCAACAAAGGAAAGTGACAATTATATTTTTTTCTAAAATTAAAAATTTTTGTAACAAGAAAGGTATATTAACATGGGATGCGCGATTTCCGAATTTGTTTGACTTCTGGATAAGTCCTGCATTTAAAGAAATTGAAAAAAATAAATATGACATTATTATTTCAACATTTGCACCTATACTGGCCCCGGTTTCAAGCGAGCACTGAATTAGCATAAATTTTGATTGAAATCGGAGGATACCATGTCACAAACTGTACCAATGAAAAGGATAAGTGCTAAAAGAAAGGAAGAGACAGTATTACGGTTATTACAGGGTGAGAATATCAATGATATCTCACGTGAGTTAAAGATATCTGTTCCAGAAATTGAATCGTGGAAGAACAGATTCCTCATTGCCGCCAGGGAAGGCTTAAAAACCCGCGGGAAAGATCCGGTTGAGAAAGAGCTTGAAATAGCAAAGAAGACCATTGGCGAGTTGACGATGGAATTGAATCTTTATAAAAAAAAAAGAGAACTGGATCAAAAATCGAAACGGGAATTTGTAGATGAATACCGGTGTGTAAGTGATCCAAGCACAGGGATGAGGTATCCGGTACGAATGATACTACGAGTTATAGACTACAGTTCAGCATCGTATTATGGTAGTACCATAGATGAAAAACATGCGAAACCAGGTCCGAAAGGTACGATAAGCGACGAAGAACTTGTTGGAACGATTAAAGAAACAATCAAGGAGATCCCATTTCATGGTGTTGGATACAAGAAAATACATGCACGTTTGAACCGAAATTTACAAAAAAGAGGGATTTCCGTAGGGAAAAATAGGGTATTTAGGCTCATGCAGGCTGAAAATTTGCTAAACAAAGCCCCTGGAGGTTCAGGTAGCAGCAGGATTCATGATGGTTCACTGGTGACAGAGTCTCCTGATGTTATGTGGGGTACTGATGGGAAGAAGTTTTTCAACCATCGTGACGGTTGGTGCTGGTTGTTTGCAGTAATTGATCATTTTAATTCAGAAATTATTGGATATACGGTAGTTAAGAAGGGTGATCGCTTTGAGGCCACACGGGCAGTTCAACATGCGATTGAAAAACGCTTTGGCTCACTTGATAAAGACATCGCAAAAGGTGTGAAAGTGAGGAGTGATCGAGGAAGCCAGTATACGTCAGCATATTATATGCAATCCATGAGTCACTACGGAATTGAGATGAGCCATACATGGGCAAAAAGTCCTGAGAGCAATGGGATTATAGAGAGATTTTTCAGAACAATTGAGGAGCAGCTTTTTAAGCTACATGATTTTGCAACACTTGAGGAGGCGGAAAAAGCCATTGGAGATTTTATTGAATTGTACAATAAAGAGTGGATGCTTGAAAGACTTGGTTATATTTCGCCTAATGATGCATTAGAAAACTATTATAAATTAAGCAAAAAAAGTGCTTGATGAATCGGGGCCAGAACAGCAGGAAACCCTGCAAAAATTATAAAAAGAATTATTGAAGCTAAAAATGAGTAAAGATAAAACTATTTTATTTTTGTCAGCTTTAGATTTTAAAGAAAAATCTATACAAGTTATAAGAAAGACTCCAGAAGCATACTTAAAATATGGATGGAAAGTATTTTATGTGGTTGCTAGAGATAATTCAAAATATGGTAATTATTTTTACGAAAAAGAAATATTTATTGACGGAATAAAGTTGTACAGAATATATATCCCTTTAACAAAAATTGTTGATGTTATTCCTTTTGTAATAATCCGAACTATAATTAATAAAATAAGAAATTGGATAGCTGTTATTAAAATGGCTAAAATCGCTATTTATATAATAAAAAATAATAAAATTGATATTATTTATGGATATGAATATCATGGTGTTTTAGCAATTAAGTTGCTTAAAATCCTGGATAAAATTGACAAAAATACTAAAGTTATTAGTAGATTTCAAGGTACATATTATTATTATTATTTAAAAAACAAAAACTTTTTTAAACTTTTAACTAATTTTGACCAAAAAATTGCTCTTAAATTTCCTGTTGATCTTCTTATAATGACAAATGATGGAACAGAAGGGGATTGGGTATTAAAAAAAATAAAATCACCAAATATAAAAAATTTTAAGTTTTGGGTAAATGGTGTAGATGAGCAAAAATTGTCTGAAAATGAAATAGAGAAATTTAAAGATGATTTAAACTTAAAAGATAAAATAGTATTAACTACGATATGTAGATTGGAAAGTTGGAAAAGAGTTGAAAGAGGAATCTATATAATTGAAAAGTTAGTAAACAAATATGAAGTTAAAAACTTGCTTTATTTTATAGTTGGCGATGGTAATGAAAAAAATAATTTGCAAGACTTAGTAAAAAAGTTAAATTTAGAAAATTACATTATTTTTGTAGGATCAGTAAAAAATGAAGAGGTAAAAAAATACTTGAATATAGCAAATATATTTATATCAACTTATGATGTATCAAATGTTGGGAATCCTTTACTTGAAGCTATTAGAGCAAATAAAATAATATTTACACTAAATAATGGTTCTACTGGAGAGTGGATTAAATATAAAGTTAATGGATTTATTTATGATTTAAATGAAAATACTATTGATAATATGGCTAAGGATATTTATGAACTAATTAATAATAAAGATTTACAGAAAAAAATTATTGAAAATATTAAGATTACAGAAAAAGAAAAATTATGGACATGGGAAGAAAGATTTAATGCAGAATTAAATGAAGTAGAAAGGCTATTGCAAAAAAATGAAAATAAAGTTTAATAAGATTGTTAATTTGTTTTTAATTAGTTCAGTTATAGGTGTTGGAATAAGTTATGGCAAATTATACTTTTTCCATATAATGTTAGTAATTTTAATATTTCTTTATTTATATAAAAATGATTATGTTATAAAAATTCAAAAATTGCCAACTAATTATCATTATATTTTTTACTTTATGTTTATATGGTACTTTTTATCTATTCTATGGAGCATAAAGATTGAATACACAGTGGAATATTTATTTTATATTATTTGTGGGCTTTCAATTATTATTACACTAATTTATTACATGAAAACGATAGAGATTCAGAATAGGGTTTTTAAAATTTTATCAATAATTTTTATTATAGAAATTATATTATCTTTATTAGAAGCTTTTACTCCATTTAGGTTACCCATATCACCTTTTTCAAAATATGTCACCTATTTTGGAAGAGAGATGAAAATTGGTAATAATTTAGATGATACTGTTATTAGAGAAATTTTGCAAATGCCTACAGGATTTCAATGGAATCCAAATAACTTAGCAATTACATTTTTAATTTTAACTCCTTTTTTTCTTTTACATTTTAATAAATGGTTTAAATACTTAGGATTATTTTCAATATTAATTTTAATAATTAAAAGTGGTTCAAGAGGTGCATTTCTTGCATTTATTTTCATGATATTTCTTTATTTTGTTTCTTTAAATAAAAAAAGGTTTTTAATATTTTTATGTATTCTAATTTTTACAATATCAATTTTATTTCTATGTTCTGTAAATTTAGAATTTCTTAAAAATAGTAAAAATCATAATATTAGAGATATAGCTTATAGTTTTGATGCTTTAAAGATGTATTTATCTTTTGAAAAACTAGCAGGAACTAATTCAATTACAGTAAGAAAAACGCTTATTTATAACGGGATTAGAGCTCTAAAAGAATCTAATTATATAGGTGTTGGTGGTGGTTGCTCAAAAGCAGTTCAGGAAAATCTTGGTGGTGTTGCAGGGAGAATAGCTAGTATGCACAATTTTTGGATCGAGATGTTAGTAGATAGTGGAGTTATATTTACTTTTTTGTTTATAATTTGGTATATTTATATAACTTTAAAACTTTATTTAATTGGTATTTCAACAAAAGATAAAATTTTTAAATATTATAGTCAATCTTTATTTTTATCAATGTCAGCATTTTCTATAGGATGTATTTCTGCAAGTAGTGTTATTTATTTTTTTCCTATGTGGCTTATGTTCGGGTTTGCCATATCTACAATAAATAACTACAAAAGGTATAAATATGAAAATACTTTTATTAAGTGATGCAAATTCATCTCATACAATAAAATGGGTTACATCTTTAGCTATAAGAGATATTGATATATTAATTTTCAGTTTAAACAAATGTGTTGTTGATGAATATAATAAATATAAAAATATAAAAATAAAATCTTTAAATGAAAAAGTTACTAAAAAAGAAGGTTCAATTTTAAAATTAAAATACTTAAAAGCGTTGCCATTATTAAAAAAAATTATAAAAGAATATAATCCAGATATTTTACATGCACACTATGCTTCTAGTTACGGGCTTCTTGGAGCTTTAACTGGATTTCATCCTTTTATAATTTCTGTTTGGGGTTCTGATGTCTTTTCCTTTCCTAAAAAATCTATTCTACATAAAGAACTTTTAAAATTTAACTTAAAAAAAGCAGATAAAATACTTTCTACTTCTCATGTAATGGCAAAAGAAACAAGTTTATATACAAACAAAGAAATTGAAGTAACCCCTTTTGGAATTGATATTAATCAATTTAAACCAATGGATGTTGAAAGTTTATTTGATAAAAAAGATATTGTTATTGGTACTGTAAAAACACTCGAAGAAAAATATGGTATAGAGTACTTAATAAGAGCTTTTAAAATAGTTTCAGATAAATACCCAGGTTTACCTTTAAAACTGCTAATTGTAGGTGGTGGAAGTTTGGAGAATAAATTAAAAAATTTGGCAAAACAATTACAAATTGACAACAAGACAATTTTTACAGGAAAAGTTCCTTATAATGAGGTACCAAAATATCAAAATATGCTTACTATATCAGTATCAGTATCAGTATCAGATAGTGAAAGTTTTGGAGTTGCAATTTTAGAAGCATCAGCTTGTGAAAAACCTGTAGTAGTATCTAATGTAGGTGGGTTAACAGAAGTAGTTGAAGATGGTGTTACTGGTATTATTGTGCCTCCTAGAAATCCTGAAAAAACTGCTGAAGCAATTGAAAAATTATTATTAGATAAAAATTTAATAGAAGAAATGGGGAAAGCAGGGAGAAAAAGAGTTCTAGAATTATATAAATGGGAAGATAATGTTAAACAGATGCTTGATATTTATAATGAAATATTAAGAAGTAAATAAAAAAGGGGAATAAAAGCAATATTAGAAAAATATAATTGGGAAAAGGAAAGTGAAAAATTAATTGAGGTTTATAATAAATGAATAAAACACTCTGGATTATAAACGAATACGCTGGTTCTCCTTATCATGGGATGGAATTTAGACATTATTATTTAGGAAAAGAATTAGTTAAAAGAGGTTATAATGTTTATATTATTACAACTTCATACTATTAAATTTTTTATAACAAAGGAGTTCTTATGCAAAATTTACCATTTGTTAACGTTGTTATTCCTTGTCGAAATGAAAAGAATTTTATTACCAAATGCTTGGATTGCATTGTGGGTCAAGACTATCCAAAGGATAAACTTGAAATTTTGGTTATTGATGGAATGAGTAATGATGGGACAAGAGAAATTATAAAAAAATACATGGAACAATATCCTTTTATTAAAATGTTAGATAATCTAAAAAAAATCGTTCCGACAGCAATGAATATAGGTATAAAATATGCCAAAGGCGATATAATCGTTAGGATGGATGCACATTCGGAATATCCAAAAGACTATATTTCAAAAATAATTTATTGGTTTGATAAAAGCGATGCTGATAATATAGGAGGTATTTTGATAACAAAACCTGGGGCAGACACTTTAATAGCTGAAGCAATTGCTTTGGTTTTATCATCACCTTTTGGTGTTGGGAATGCATATTATAAGATAGGTGTCAAAGAACCTAAATATGTTGATACCGTACCTTTTGGTGCGTATAGAAAAGAATTATTTGATAAAATAGGATTATTTGATGAAGAACTAATCAGGAACCAAGATGATGAACTTAATTTAAGACTTCTAAAACAAGGTGGCAAAATACTTTTAGTTCCAGAAATAGTATCATACTATTATGCTCGAGATTCTTTGTTAAAACTTTGGAAAATGTATTTCCAATATGGTTATTGGAAAATAAGGGTAATACAAAAGCATAAACTTCCTTCATCGTGGAGACATTTAGTCCCAAGTATTTTTCTTCTTACAATTTTTGGGACTTTTATATTAGGAATTTTTAATCCTATATGTTTTTACATACTTGGGACCATAATAGGAATATATTTAATAATATCTATGTTTTTTTCATTAAGAATTTCACTAAAAAAAGGTTTAAAATATTTTATTATTTTACCATTAGTTTTTGGCACATTACATTTTGCGTATGGTTTTGGATTTTTAAAAGGCATATGGGATTTTGTAATTTTAAAAAAACATAAAAAAAAGACTATAGAAGATGTCCCACTTACCAGATGAATACATGTATAATTTTAATTTTTATATACAGCAGACAAATATGAGGAAATTATAAATGAATGAAATAGAAAGAATTAAAATAGCATATGAAAAAAGGAAAATTGAACAAAAAGACAAAGTTTATTCTTACTTTAATAAAGGAAGCCTATTCATTATAC
>Ga0308414_1000981_pt1 | contig 18654 bp, 14 predicted proteins | sample HotsprSampleOS50_FD_205667 | JGI IMG/M metagenome (GOLD analysis project Ga0308414, IMG submission 205667) | Hot spring phototrophic mat microbial communities from Octopus Spring, Yellowstone National Park, Wyoming, United States - 20090730_OS50 ...
AAACAGGTCTATCAGAAAAAGCTTATATCTCTAGTTTATTTATCCTTTCAGTTGTCTTAAGTGGAATTAGTTGGGTACATAGCTTTGTAGTTTTATTTATTCCTATATATTTCTTAACAGAAACTTATCTAGATCATAAGTCCTCTACATTTGGAAAAATTTTTATTTTCTTAAATCTATTGATTATTTTTACTCATAAAACTTTTATTGGACAAGTTGAAAATTTATTTCTAATGTTTTCTATATTTTTATACATTAGCTTAGGATATTATACTTTACTTATTTTTTGGAAAATTGAAGATTAAAATATGAATCAAAAAGAACATTTAACTTTAGCCCAAGCTCAAGCTATTGTTGATCAGTGGATTAAAAATTTTGGAGTCCGTTATTATTCAGAACTAACCAATACAGCTATTTTAATGGAAGAAGTTGGCGAATTAGCTAGGCTTATGGCCAGAACTTATGGAGATCAATCTTTTAAAGAAAAAGATAAAGAGTCTACAATTGAACAAGAACTTGGAGATGTTTTATTTGTTTTAATTTGTCTTGCAAATCAAATGAATCTTTCTTTAGAACGTGCTCTTTTGCTAGCTATTGAAAAAAACACCTCTAGAGATAAAGACCGCCACAAAAACAATCCAAAGCTTTAGATTTGAATATGTTTCCAAATTGTAATGGCTTGTTTTAAAGGCAAAGGGCTGTGAGTTCTAATAAAGTCTACACCTTGAGTATAGGCATACAATTCAGCAACTACACTTGCAGTTGTTCTAGATTTAGGCTCTATACCACCTAAGACAGCACCTAAAAAAGATTTCCTAGAAACAGAAATTAAAACTCTCTTAAACTCTTTTTTAAGTAAAGAAATTTTTTTTAATACAATAAAACTTAAAGCAGGATCTTCTCCTAAAAAAAGTCCCATGCCAGGGTCAAAAATTAATTTCTCTTCAGATACTCCAAGTTTTATCATTTCATTTCTTTTCTTATCTAAGAAAAATAGTATCTCATCCCATATTGTTTCAGGCTTTAAATAAGAGTTTTTTTCTGCCTTAGTAGAGCGACTGTGGGAATACATTAAAATCAAATTAGAAAGTTTTTGTAAATAAGTTTGAATAACTTCTTTAGATTTAGGATTTTCTAATGCAGTAATATCGTTGATATAGTCTACCCCAAATTCTAGGCATTTTTGAATTACCTCTGGTTTATAAGTATCTACTGAAATAGGTATGCTTTTTTCTTTAAGATATTTAGCTACAGGATAAATTCTTTCCCATTCCAAGTTAGCAGGTATAAGCTTAGAATTTATATTGGAAGATTGAGCTCCTATGTCGAGAATATCGGCTCCTTCACTTACTAAGCTATCTACCTTTAAAAGGCTTTGAGATAAATTTAAATATTCTCCACCATCTGAAAAAGAATCTTCAGTAATATTTAAAATTCCTAATATTTTCATGTCTTACTTCCAAATTGTAGCCCAAAAAAATCCAGCTAAAAGTAACCACGAAACTACTTGTCCCAAAAAAAACGATACTCCAGCCCCCATTACTCCATATTCAGGAATAAGTAAATTATCAAATATAAAGCCAGTAACTAAACGAATTAAAGCTAGACTTGCTAGCATTTTGGGACGACCCATTGCAAATAAAGCAATACCTAAGGGAGCAAAAACCAACTGTAAAAGATAGTTTGGATACAAAATTTGAAATACAGGAATAGAATCAGAATACTTATTGTTAAATAAAAAATTTAAAACAGGTTCTGCTAAAAAAAAGCCTGGAAATAAAAATAAAGCAATAGCTACACAAATCATAAAACTTTTTTTTAAAAATTGATTAAATTCTTCTGTGTTTTCTACTAAACTAGAAAGACGAGGTAGTAACATAGAGTTTAAAGTAGAAAAAAGAATTTGAAAACCACTAAATAATTGTAGAGATGTCCCATAAATAGCCACTTGCTCGGGAGTATGAAATTTCTTTAATAAAAAAATTTCTAACCTGTCAGATACAATAGCAAAAATAGAAGCACTAAATGCCCATAAATTAAATGACAAAAGAGATTTAAACCTTTCTATCACTAAATTTTTTTTTCCCCACCAAATAATCTTTTTTGTTGGAAAAAGAAAAAAAAATAAAACTAAAATATAGATAGGACTAATACAAAAAATAGCTAAAATGTCTATATAAGTTAAATTTATGTTTAAGTGATAATAAGAGATATATAATATAAGCAATTTTATTAAATTACCTAAAGGAATCCAAATTACTAAGTAATGGTATTCTCTAAAAGCTACAAATATACTTTCAAAAAAAGTTAAAAAAGAAGTAATAGTTGCCCCAATAATTAAAACAAATACAACAAGTCCATCTTGTTTAAAAAATAAACTTAAACTAGCTCCCAGTATACAAAGGATTAAAAAAGAACTCAACTTAATCCAAATAGAAGCTAAAAGAATATTACCAATTTCTAATAGATTTTCAGTTTCTACTGAAAGATACTTGACAAGTGCAGCAGGTAAGCCAAATTCAGCAATAGCTAAAACTACAGGTAAATATCCTAAATAATACTGTAAATAACCATTTTCACTTCTAGTTAAAATATTTACAGAAAAGATCATAAACAAGAGGTTTGTGAGAGAAGAAATAAGTTTAGAAAGACTTACACTTAGAGAAGTTTTTAAAAATTTTGATGAAATTAATTTTTGAATTATTTTAAGCATTTATAGTTTTCTTTTTGTTTTGTATAAAAAAGTATACGAAAAAAGAAAAATAAAAATTTAATACAAAATATCGCATATATCGAAATAAACCATTGTCAGGAAAAATATTTTTAAAAATATAACTCATCCCAAAATAAAAAAATAAAATTCCTAAAACTAAAAGTAAAATTCCTAACCATCTATCTTCTTTTTTTATGTGTTGAGGTAAATTTGGATATTTGTAGTTTAGAAAGAAAAGACCTATTAAAAATCCACTAAAAGCACCTGCTGCTGAGATTACTGAAGAAAGAGATTGTAAATGGGTAAAAGTATTGTAAGGATTTAATTCTAAAAGAGTAAATAACAAAGTAAGTGCTAAAATTAGTAAAGAAAAAGTTTTTATTTTTTGAAGAGGTTTACTCCATTGTGAGGGACTTGGAAAATGTAAAATTTGTTGTTTATACTTTAACATAATCAGTAAACTAATAAGACCACAAAAGAAACCTAAAATTACATCCCCCGGATAGTGTACTCCTGCATACATTCTAGAAAAAGGAGTTAAAATTATAAAAAAAAGAGAAATTAAACGAATAAAAAAGTTTTTAAAATGAAAGAAAAACAAGCCCCATACTAGTATACTTACATGAGAGTGACCAGAAGGTAATCCAAAAGAATATTCTCGTACGTGAGAACTAATAGAAATAAATTTTTCACTTAGGTTAGAAGGTCTAGGACTCATAAAAAAATATTTGAGTAATCCATTGATAATACCTACAGAAAATACAGCATAAGCTAAATAAGATGCAAATCTACGATCATAAAATAAATATAAAATAGGTAAAAGAATTACAAAAAAAGTTATCCCACCTAAATAGTGGCAAACTATAGTGAGTAAGTCTAATACATCTCCTATCCAATTAGTAGGATGAGGAATAAACTCTAAAAAAGTATTTCCAAATAAGTATTCATTTTCAAAGGGAACTTGAATTTCCATTAATATTTTTTCTCCCAAGTGTGAATCTCTTTACCAAAATTAGAAACTACTAAACTATTTCCTTGTAAAATTCCATTTTTATAAGTTATACCTTTTATAATTATATTTGTAGAAATTACAGAGGCTACCATCCCACAAAACTCATCTTTTACTAACTGCCTTTTATCTAAAACTTCTCCCTCTGTATAACCTAAATCTAGCCATTTTTCTTTGTAAATTTCTTTATGAGGTCTCAAAATTCCTTTCATTTCTGAATTCGTACAACTTGCTAAAATAGCTACTATTAAGCCTTCAGGTGCTCCATAAGTTCCAATCATTGCATCGTAATGTCCATTTTCTAAACATATATCTAAAGCTGCAGTAATAGAACCTGAATCAATTAAAGCTATTCTTACTCCTAGCTTTCGCAAAGAAAAAATTAAAGACTCATGTCGAGGTCTGTCTTGAACTACAACCAATAACTGTGAATTTGTTTTTTTTAAAGAATCAGAGAGCTTTTCAATATTCTCTGACAAACTAGAATAAGGCTCAAAACTTCCTTTAAACTTAGGTCCAGCTACCCATTGCTCCATATAGGTTCCTGGTACTTTTACAAGACAATCTTTTTTTGAATAAGCAATAACACTCATCGAATTTGGTAAGCCTTTAGAAAAATTTGTTGTACACTCTAGAGGGTCAACTACTATATCTAAACTAATTTCTCCTTTTCCTAAAATCTCACCTTCATAGAGCATAGGAGCTTCGTCTTTTTCACCTTCTCCTAAAATTACTCTCACACCAAAAGGTAAAATAGAAAGTTCATAACGCATCTTTTCTACTGCTAAGTGATCAGAATGATTTTTATCATTTTTTCCAAAAAGAGAAAAAATTTCTTTACTAGTTTGTTCTACTACATGTTTCAAATAAAATATTTGTTCAATTGAATGCACCAACTTCAAATCTCCAACTAAATTTTTTCCAAAAAAACAGTATTTTATTCAAAGAAAATCTAATAAAATTTTTTGAAAAGAGTTTTAAAAAAAAACAACTTTTATTTTTCTGTGTTAGTATGAATTTAAAATTAGCTACAGAATTAAACTCACCTCAAGAAATTTTAGAAATGTGGAAAGGTTTTCGTTTAGAAGTTTTAGACTTACTTGGTAAAATTTCACAAGAAAAACTTCTAGAAAGGCCACCTGGACGTTGGTCACTTTCTGAACTAGCAGAACACCTCTATCTTTCTCAATGGAACTTAGCTAGACCTATCCCTATAGTTTTAGCTGGAAAATTTGGTCAAGATACTGATGACCAAAAAGATCTAGATTACGTAAAAATTCGAGATAGTTTTTATAGACCTACAGGTGTAAAAAATCCTGACACAGTGCAACCTCTCAATAACTATCTTTATGAGAAACTAGTTGAAATTTTAAATAAGTCAGAAAAAAAGTTAGAAGAAGCTTTACAAGGAAAATCTAAAACAGAATTACAAAAAAGAGGTATGCAACATCCTATATTAGGGATTTTAAATTTATTTAATTTTACTTGGGTAATGTGTTTACATGAATATTCTCATTTAATAGCTATTCGAGAAAGAACTAAAACATAAATGGAATTTCAATTTCAAAAGTCAAAAAAAAATTATCCACTAACTACAGGTATGACAATAGCACTATTGGTGTCTCATGTAATTTTAAATTTTTTGCCACATGAAATTGTCACTACTTATTTTTTTTCTTATCCCGGAGAGTTTAACTTTATAAATTGGATACTTTCTACTTTTGCTCATGCCTCTGTTGGACATTTACTCTGGAATAGTTTATTTCTCTATGTATTGGGTAGGGCAGTAGAAGAAAAAGTTGGGGCAGGACAGTGGATCTTATTTTATATAATGGCTGGACTTTTGTCGGGGTTTGGAGACTCTTTAATAAGAGGAGTCTTACTCTCACAAACTCAACCTACAGTAGGAGCTAGTGGAGCAATCAGTGGGCTGGCGGTAGTTGCTGCTTTACGTTCTCCTTATACAATTCCCATAGGTGGAAAACTCATTCCTTTTCCCGTATTTTTTATAGCTTGGGTTATGATTTATTCTGATCTCACTAATTTATTTACTAGGGATAACATAGCACGTTGGTCACACTTAGGTGGTTATTTATCTGTTTTTTTAGCTGCCTATTTTTTAGATGAAAAACAAAGAAAAGAACTTAAAATTGGTTTCTTTTTAAATGTAGTGTTCTTTATATTATCATTAATTTTACTATTTTTTATAGGAAATCGTTAATGTATGTTAAGTTTAGTGCCTTAGAATATACACAAGAAGATACATTTGAAAACTCAGAATATGAATTTTTAGGTTCAGAAAATACAGGTTGGACTATTTTTAGAAATGGAAAAGAAATTTTACACTTAAGTAAAGGTTATAAACTCTTAAAAACTAAGCTATGTGGAGTTTGCTCTACTGATTTAGATCGGAGATTTTTGCCGTTTGCACTTCCTCAAATTATTGGACACGAGGTTCTAGCTGAAGATGAAAGTGGGCAGGCTTATGTAGTAGAAATTAATGATACTTATCAAGCTAGAGGAGAAGAAGAAGATATTTTTTGTAAGCTAGGACTTTCTACTCACAGTCCCGACAGGCTAGTGCTTGGAATTGATAGGCTTCCAGGTGGATTTGGAAAATACATTTTAGCTCCTAAAAATGCAATTTTACCTATTGGTAAAATTTCTAGTAAGACAGCAGTACTAACAGAACCTTTTGCAGCAGCTCTTCAAGCTGTTTTGTCTTCTCCCCCCAAAGAAAACAGTTCTGTAGCAGTCTTAGGACCTAGAAGACTGGGAAATTTACTTATTGCTGCTTTAGCGGGCTATAGAACCCAAAGCAAAAAAAATTTTACTATTACTGCTATTGCTAGAAGAGAAAATATTTTACAAATAAGTAAACAACTAGGGGCAGACAAAACTATAAATATTTCTACTACCTCTCCAAGAGAATTACTCAAAAGTTTTGATATTGTCTACGACACTACAGCTAGCCCAGAAGGTTTTGAGTTAGCTTTAGAACTTTCTAAAAAAGAAGTTCATCTCAAATCTACCAATGGGCAAGAAGTCTGTGGAGTAAAAAAAATGACTGATTTAGTTGTAGATGAACTAAGTATACTGCCCTATAGTGAAGAAAATTTAAACTTTCATTGGGAAATAGATAACTGGAAAAATGAAACTATATGGGTTTCTCCCACTCTTCAAAATAAGCTTTTTAGTGTAAACAACAAAAAATTCTACTTTACAAAATTAGAACAAGTTAAAAATTTATGGAGTAAAGAATTTATAGATAAACTTCCTCGCTTTGATCTTGCTATTGTAACCAATGTAGAAGAAATTGACCTAGTTATACGTCCTTTTGTAGACTCTCAAGAGTCCCTTGTCAGACCAAAGGGAGCTATATTAGTATATCCTAATACAGAGGAAAACAAACTCCTCAAGTTTATAAATGAGGGTGGACAAATTCGCTCTTCTAGATGTGGAAATTTTCAGATAGCACTACAAATCTTAGAAAACAATCCAGAGCTTTCTTCAAAATTAGAATCCACTATGATTACTCATGAATTACAAATCCATGAGTTAGCTAAAGCCTTTGAATTGGCAAGGGATTCTAGTTCTATTAAAGTAATTGTAAGGCATACATGAAAAAAAGTATACCGACTTCTCTAGGCTTTCCTTTATTTGAAAGAGAAGATCATTTTGAAATTGATCTTACAAATTTAAGAATTTTTACTGGTCTATCTGTTTTAGCTAGGATCTTAGGAGATATGATTTTAGATCATGTTCAAAATAGCATAGGGGATGTTTCTATACTTTATAAAATTAATTATAATATAAACCCAGAAGTAACTCTCATGCATATCCAATACGTACAAATTTATGCTAGAAGTGGAGTATTAGATAATATACTTTTGTTTAGAGATGAATTTCAAGATCACTTACGAAGTGTATTTGGAACATTTCAAAGACCTAACTGGGCAGTTCAAATTCATCCCGAGTTTTATGGGTCTGATTCCAACCTCAATCCACCTAAGGCTTTAATCTTTCCTTTCCATCATGTAACCCAAAATGAAGCTATAGATTATCAATTTGTTCTAGAAAGAGTAGAAAACAAAAGAGAAGTAGGACAATTTTTACTCCGTCTGACAATTGAAAGTATAGAAGAAGCTACTTTACACTTAAGTAGAATTCCCCATACAATTGTAGATGATTTAAAACAAAGAGTATATCTAGAAGGCACAAGTAAACTATCTGAAAACTTAAGCGACAGAATCCAAATAGCTATTAAAAAAGGCTCCAACCAATACACTGAAGAAAACTTAGTTTCCAATCACATCTTTGAACAACTAGAAAAAACAAAACTAGGAAAAATTGAACAACTTGTATTCTTTTGGGATAGTATTTTTGCTAAAGAGTTTATACAACAAAATCAAATAAGTTCTGCTACTTTTATCAAAAAAATTTTTTTGAGTTTAGAAGATAATACTATCTGTAATTTATTAAAAGAAAAAAAAGTTATTTCTATTCTATTAGATAAACATAAAGTTTATATATACTTAACACGCCTTTCTAGAGTGTTAAATTTTAGTATCAACAAACCTAAGGTCTCAACTAACTTAGATACCTTTTTAAATAAAATGCCAATATTAAGAAAATTTTCTTTGGAGTCAACAACAAATTTAAAAGGTATTAGAGTATTTCTAATCCATCATATTACTTCAGAAATCTTAGCAACCATTCAAGCCTTAAAAAATTTACAAGTAGATGAATTAAACGTAATGTTTGTAAAGTATGGAGGTATAGTACCTTCTGTATACTTAGAAGCTATTTTAGAAATAGAAGACAAAGGTTTTTTTACAGCTGGAATTACTAAAGAAACAAATGAAAACTCAGATGAATATTTTGTAATTTCTAAAGCTTATAGTGAGTGTTCTAATTATCTACAACTCTACAATTATATGGCTAGTAAAAAGTGGGATTTTTTTGAAGCTATGAAATTTATTTCTGGTCATTTTTTTTTAAAATTTATCTTCAAAGCTGTAGAAGAAAAATCAAAAGTCATTTTAGTAGAAGATGGAGGTTACCTAGCTCCCCTATGGAATCAATATATTTTTAATCAAAAAAGTCTAAAGGAAGTATGTGAAGAGTTTTTAATAGATATGCCTGAAAATTTAGAAAAAATTTCTTTCCGAGATTGGATTTTACAAGCTTTAGTTGGAAGTGTAGAGCATACTAGAAATGGATACGATAGATTACTCAAAGTAAAAACTCAATATTCACTCAACTTTCCTACTTATAGTATTGCTCTTTCTAAAGAAAAAACTATAGAAGAATCTAAAGAAGTAGCTCACTCTATTTTAAGTGCAGTAGAATCAGTCTTACATGGATTAGGGCTCGTCTTATCACGTAGAAAGATTGCTGTATTAGGTGCAGAAGGAAATATAGGAAAATTTTTATGTAAATATTTAGAATCAGGAAGACTTAGAGAAGAAAACTCTAATCTATTAAAAATTGATATAAAGTACAATACAAATACTACAGATTGTTATCCAGACTTAGAAAGCATGCCTATTGAAAAACTACTTGAAATTGATATATTTCTTGGAGTTATTGGAGAATCTATTTTAACAGAAAAATTTTTAGAAAAAATTATTTTACTTTCTCATAAAGAAAAAATTTTTTTTATATCTGGTTCTACAAAGACATTAGAATTTAAACACCTTTCAGAATGGATTAAAAAACTTCAACATACACACAACCTTGGTGGAATTCAAATCCAAACAAATATAAAAAGAATTTTAGATCCTCAATCAGGAATTGACCAAGGTGGAATTTTTGAAATATATTCTCTAGACCCTAGCCAACCTTTTCATAGATCTTTATATCTTTTAGCAGATCTTACTCCAATTAATTTCTTGTTTTATGGAGTTCCTACAGAAATGATGGATTCTATTTTAACTCAACTTGTAAAAATGACTACTCTTCTAAAGTATGGTTTGGATACCAATACTTTACCTAAGTCGGGTCTATATGCCCTAGATGTAGATATAGATGAAAGAGGAAATTTATTATGAAAGAGCATGGTTATTTTCAAATTACACAAAAAGCTTTTATCAGAAAAAATAATTTTCTTCTAGTCATGAAAGATAAAAAGTCAGGAGAAGGGGATTTACCTGGTGGTAGAATGAATCAAGATGAATTTTTTGGAGATTGGTTAGTAAGTTTAAATAGAGAACTTCAAGAAGAATTAGGAAATAATTTACAGCTAAAAATCTATCCTGAAGTAATTTTAGTTCACAAGCATTTCATTAATTTAGGAAAACATCCTTGTATTATTTTAGGTTACCATGCAGATTTTTTAGGTGGTGAAATTCAAATTTCAGATGAACATGAATACTATGAATGGGTAGATATAAAAACCTATAAGCCTGAATTACTTTTTTCTGAATATATGTTAGATGCAGTAAAACTATATTTAAAAAACTATGGATAATTATGGGTAAGCAAATACGTTATTTTTTTTCTCTTATTTTTATTTGTATAGTTTTTATATATTCTTTTTCAAAGTCTAGTCTAAATTTAAGTGAAGTAGAATATAACAAGATAAAACTTAATGTAAATGAAACTTATATTTCTAGTATAGGATACAATCAAAAAAAAAATAACATACTCGGAATCCAAGCTTTTATGTTACCTGCTGATTACTCTACAGAAGATAGGTTTTATAATAAATTAGAAGAATATCTAGTTATAGCTCAGAAAAATGGATTTCTTTCTCCTCAAACAATTGTAGTTTTCCCCGAACACATTGGCACTCCCTTACTCTTATTAGATGAAAAAAAAGAAGTCTATCTATCTAGTGACTTTGAAAATGTAAAATCTAATTTAATATATCATAGATATTATAAATATTTTTATCATTTATTTTTTTCTAATTTTAAGGGAAATAAAGAAATAAAAACTTTATTTAAAATAAAATCTAAACAAATGCGAGATAGTTATATCAGTGTATTTTCAAAGCTTTCTCGATTTTATAATGTAACTATTTTAGCGGGATCTATTGTGTTGGCAGGTGGTGAAATTAAAAATCAAACTATTGAAATCACTAGTGGAGAGTTAAAACATATAGCACCTATTTTTTCTAATGGAAATCTTGTAGATGTCCATTTAGAAAAAAAAGCTCTTTTAAACTTTGAAGAAGGCTACCTCACACCCATTGAACCACAAATTGAATCTTTTAGTTTTTTGGATATTCCTTTTAAATTTATTGTGTTTTTCTCCAAAGATAGTCTTTACAATCAAAATTATACTTCTAAGTTTTCCCTCTCTGAAATTATTTTGTCTCCCTCTATTTTTCCAGAGAAAGAAAAAATTCTCTGGCAGGATCCTGCTATTTCAGATAGTATAAGAGGAGATAGAAGTTTATTTACCGAAGAAGATAAAAATCTTTCCAAAGAAGAACTATGGAATAAATTTAGTATAGCTGGAAAATTCCCTTATATCTATGCTTTAGCTTATATGCAAGTCTTTTTAAGAGGAGAGTTTTTTGGAGTTAAGCTTTTAGGAAATAGTTCTATGGGTTATAGATATATAAAAATAGAAACAGTCCCTCCAGAAGCAAAGTCAGCTATTTTAAATATTTATCTTTCCAAGTAAAAAATAGGTATTCATAATTCCTTTCCCTTTAACTTCTATTTCTCCTCGATTTTCAAATATAAATTTATCTTTTAAAAGTTCATAAAAAGCATGGGAACAGTGAATTTTTCCAGCTATTCCATGAGATTCCATCCTAGAAGCAGTATTTACAGTATCTCCCCACAAGTCATAAACAAATTTTTTTTTACCAATTACACCTGCTACTATAGCTCCCGTATGAAGACCAATTCTAAAATTTACTTGAGTACCTACTTCTTCTTGTACATATTTTAACTGCTCTAACATATCCATAGCAGCTAACGCACAACGTTCTGCATGATCCTCACTTGGCTCAGGAATTCCACCTGCTAACATATAACAATCCCCAATTGTTTTAATTTTTTCAAGATTATAGCTAGAAGCTATAAAATCAAAATTAGAAAAAATATTATTTAAGATAGTGACTAATTTTTTAGGTGAACCAATTTCTACAGACAACTTAGAAAAACCAACAATATCCGCAAATAAAACTGTAGCAGACTCAAAAAAATCAGCAATTGTATTTTCTCCCGACTTCAATCTTTCTGCAATAGAATAAGGTAGGATATTTAAAAGAAGATTTTCTGATTTTTGTTTTTCTATTTCTAAACCTTCATTTAAATTTCTAATTTCTTCTAAAGTTCCACGTAGCTCTTTGTTTCTCTTTGATAGTTTTTTATATGCATTGGCGTTATCTACTCCAATAGCTATAAAGTTAGCCATATCTCTTAAGAAATTAATTTGATGTTCACGAAAGCTGTCCTTCTCTGAATTTTGAAAAGCAAGTATACCAACTAATTCAGCATGACTCTTTAATGGAAAATAAGCAATAGATTGAACATCAAAACCTGATTGTTTATCAATATTTTTTTTAAAGTTCGGAAAATCTAATTCTAAGTTGTTACTAATTATCTCTTTCTGTTCTGTTAAAATGAGTGAACTTAAATTTTCTGTATTTAAAGATTCTTTTAGCATACCGGGTAAATATTCCCCTTTAACTAAAATATTTTTAAATTTTACAGAGTTGCTAGTTTCATCTATCTGTCCAAACATGAGTAGTTCAATTTTTATAAAATCTTGAATGTTCTGGTAAATTGCTAACAATATGTCACGGATTTCTAAAGAAGATGTAACTAACTTACCTATCTGACTGATAAGAGTAAGATTTTGATTTTTTTCTTTTAGAATTAAATTATTAACTAAAAGTTCTTCTTGTATTTTTTTTAATTTATTTTGATTTTGATCACTAATTTTAGCTAGTTTTTGTGTATCTTTAACTAAATGAGAATAATCTTCAATTAAATTTAAAAAAGAATTTTTTATTTCTTCTAAAGTAGAATTTTTGGAATGTAAAATTTTTTTTGACTGTTCAATTAGTTCTTTTTCTTTTGAAAAAAGATTTTCTGAATCAGAGGTACTCATTGTGAAGAAATTAATTTATAAGGTAAATTTAAATCTGATAAAAAGTCTTCACCTGCTTCTAGCATATCATCATCATTATAGTACCAGTTGACAATTACTTTACCACCTTCTTGATTATACTTTTCCAATATGCCCAAAATATCTAAAATACATTTTGAAGAACTTGTATTAAAGTAATCTAATTTAAAATTAAACTCTATTTCCCTTTTATCCTCTACAGTTTTTTTTAACCAATCCACCACAGGTCTATAAAAATTTAAAGAATTTTCGGGATAAGATTCACCACAAATTTCCGCATAACCTGTATTTGGATCTAAAATTACCTCTGGAGAGACTTTAGTTTTATTTATATGAATCCTTTCCATATTATCCTTCCTTTTTAAATAAAATGCTCATAGTGTAAAACGAATATTTTTCATTTACAGGAATAAATTGATAGTAGAGAGGAGAATCAATTTTTCTTGCAATATCAATGAGACCCACCCCTGCTCCTTTGCTTGTTTCAGGTCTCTCTTTTCGTAGTTGTTGTTGATAGTATTCTTTTAACTGTTCTTTGTTCATAGAGTTGACTTTTTCAATCTTTTCTTTCATGCTAGGTATTTTTTCTATTAAGACTAGATTTCCAGAGGATAACATATAATCACTTGAACTCTCACGAAATAATACTACCCCTACCCCCCCTTCATCTCCCCTAGGACCTACCTCTCTTTCATCTGAATAGTACAAAATATTTTGGGATATTTCAATGAAAACACCAAAAATTTTTTTTATTTTAGTTTCTGCTTGCAGAGATGTACGAATCATAGAGCCAAGTTCTGTTAAAATTTCTTGAGAAAATCTTCCTTTAAAGGAAAAAATTACTTTTGACTCTTGTGAATCTAGATAGTATTTGTGAGCTTCCATATAGTTTTCCATTTTCTTCTCCTTTAAGGAATAAAACCTAATACAGTAATATCATCTCTCTGTGCTTCCTCTTTTGAATGTTCTTGCAACTTCTTTAATAAAATATTTTTTTGTTCGAGGGAAGATAAATTACAAATAGATTGTAAAATTTTATAAAAACCTTTTGAAGTAATCCTTTGTCTTTCTGGATTTGGTTGATCTGCATACCCATCTGTTGTAAGATAAATGGTAAATTTTTTATTTCTTGGAAGTTCTAACTTATGTGTGGTATATTCTCTACCTTCATTTTGTCTTCCACCAATTGGGTATCTGTCTCCTTTTATTTCTATGACTTCTTCAGGGGTAACAATTAAAATAGGACGCTTGGCACCTACAAAATAAATTTCTTCACCTTCTATTTTACAAAGACAAAGTTCCATGCCATCAGATGAGTTTGTATCTTCTGTATCTTGTTTTAAAATAGTTCTAACATAAAAATTTAAGTATCTCAAAATTTGAGCTGGATCAGTAAGTTTGCGTTCATTTACCAATTGATTTAAAATTGTATTTCCAATCATAGACATAAGTGCACCCGGAACCCCATGCCCTGTACAATCTACTACTGCTAAAAAAATTGTATTATTCACCTTACTAAACCAATAGAAATCTCCTGAGACAATATCCTTAGGAAGAAATAATACAAATAAATCTTGAAAATATTTTTTTATTTCGTCGGGATTTGGAAGAATAGCAAGCTGAATATTTACTGCATATTGAATGCTATCTGTAATATGTTGATTTTTTAAAGCTAATTCCTCATTTAATTTAGCTAGTTCTAAAGTTCTTTCTTTTACTTTAGCTTCTAAGTTATCATATAAAAAGGCATTATCAATAGAAATAGCTGCTTGAGAAGATAAAAGGCTTATAACTTGAAGTCTATCAAAAGTAAAAGCATCTTCAGTGAGATTGTTTTCTAAGTATAAAATTCCCAGTAACTCACCTTGTTTTAAGATAGGAGAGCAAAGTATAGATTTTATTTGATTTTTTTTTATATATTCATCAGCCTGAAATCTTTCATCTCTTGTAGCTTTGTCTAGTACTACACTTTCTTTAGTTCTCTCTACATAATAGATAAGAGAATGAGGTAAATCAATAAATTCTTGCAAAGGAATTCCTAATAATTCTACTTGATTATCAGCTGCATTCCCTACTGCCTCAACTTTCCAATCTCTAGATCTCTTTAACAACAAAACTCCTTTTTGAGCACCCGCATTTTCAATGAGTATATTCAATAACTTTTTTAGTAAATTTTCTAACTTAATCTCACTAGAAATAGCACTACTACTTTTAAAAACTGACTGTAAATCAAGGGTCTGAGTTGTATACAGTTCTGTTTGAGTTACTTTTCCTGCACCTGCTGAGGGAATTATAGGACGAGAAATAGTAGTAGGAGATTTCTTATAATCTGTTAGAAAATCTACATAGGTTTCTAACATCAAAAGACATTTACTTTCTGCTCCCCAAGCTTTGTACCTTTGGTAAGACTCATGTAAATATTGATTGGCTATTTTGTTATTACCTTTGCTCATCCAAAATTGAGCAGCTATTTCTAAAAATAAAGCTTCGTTTTGAATAAAATCATTTTTACGTGCTTCAATGATTGCGGTATCATAGTATTTAGCAGCTTTCCAATTTTTATAGGTCAATTTTGCTAATTGGGCTTCAATAAATAAATACTTGTGTAAATAATTTTCTGAACAGGAGGTTGCCCAGATTTTTAATTGTTTTTGATTTTCTTTAATTATCTTTAAAGCTTCTTTTCTCTTTTCAATAGACAAAGATTTATAGAGTAAAGTTAAGACTAAAGAAGTATTAAAATTATGCTCTGTGAGAGAATACTGCCCTGTAATAGAATAGAGTAAATCTTTTGCAGTTTCTAATTCAATTAAAGCTTTTTCATATTTTCCATAAATTAAAAAAACTTTAGCTTTCATGACTTTAAATAAACATATAGGAAATTTACTTTGATGTAATTCACACAACTCTAAAAATTTTAACTCATCAAACTCATTCCACTGGAAATAAGTAATTTCTAAATCCAAAGAAGTCCGTTTAAGGTTTTCTATAATTAATAAAACTCCTAAAATTGTATCTATAGCTAGATTACTTTTAGTACGCTTTGCATAAGAGTAAAGTAATTCTAGTTTCTCTGAAACCTTATCTAAACGTTTACCTTGATAAAAAATATTTATTGCGTCATTCATGGCACCGTAGCTACCATGTAATAGTTCACCTGATTCTAAACTACTTCGTACACACTTAGCATTTATATCTTCAGCATACTTAATATGTCTAACAAAGGGTATAGCATAATTAGCTAATATGTTACAGGCTTTTGTAATACCTCTTGTATTTTTATATTTCTCACTAACATTTAAAGCTAAGTCTGTAAATTCATAAGCTTCTTGATATTTTCCATATAAAGTATTTAAAATAATTCCATACATAGAATACCCGTAAGAATCAGGTAAATTTCCAAATTCTAAGTGTAGCCTAGTCATTAAAATACTAATAATAGGAAATAATTCTGGAACTTTATTGTAAGCTGTAGGAACTGCCCCAATTAAAATCCTAACTCCCGCTACTTTTAGAGGATCTTCCATAAGTGGAAGTTCTACTAATGAAGAAATAGACTTTTTATTTATTAAATCTACAATTTTTTGATTTTCTTTAGAAATAAATTCTTGATAATTATCATTAGGTAACTCTAAACCAACTAATTTTAGTGCAGCAATAATATTCTCTAATGCTTTATCATACATTCCTCTTGCAGAAAATTGAGTAATCAACATATCATAAATACGTACTTTTTCAATTGTAGTTTCTGCTAAGTTTAAAGCTTTAAAAGCATAGACTTCTGCTTCTTCTAAATTCCCATTGAGATACTCTAATTCAGAAAGTTCTTCAAAAATTAAAAACAAAATTTGCTTATTTTCTGGAATTTGCTGATAAAGTTGATATGCAGTTTTTAACATATTTAAAGAAGACAAATAAGCATTAGATTGCTTTGCTTTTTGTGCTGCTTTTAGATTTAAATCTAAAACTAAGCTTTTTTCTGTCTCTGGCAATAAACTTAAAGCTTGATTATATTGACTTACAATTTCAAACAAAAGCTCTTCTTCTTTAAAAAGTTTATATCTTTCATAAAAAATACGTGCTATGTGTAGATGAATCTCTGACTTTTCTTGTTCAGTTAATAAATTATAGCAAGCTTGCTGAATTCTATCATGCTGAAATTTAAATTTTAAGTCTTTCTTAAAATTTCCAATTTCAGAAAAATCCATATACAATATATGAAAACTCCCCCCCAATGGAACAATTAACTCTTCTTGAATAGTTTCTAGTAAATTTTTTTGAAATATAGTTCCATTTACTTGAGAGATAGAAACTAAGGTCTGTAAATCAAAATTTATCCCTATACAAGATGAATACTTTAATAATGTCTGTGAACCTAAATTTAACTTACGAATTCGATTTAAAAGAAGTTCTAAAACATTACTAGAAATTTCACTTTCTTTAATTTTTTCTTCATCCCAATGCCAAGTTTGAGTTGTAGAATGCTTAAAATAAATCAAGTTATCTGAGACCAATTGTTTTAATAATTCACTTATAAAAAATGGATTTCCAGCAGTCTTAGATAAAACTATAGAAGAAAGATTTTCAACCTTAGTAGGACTAACTTGTAGAGCATCTGACAATAAATTTTTTACATCATTTATTTCTAAAGTCTTAAGTAAGATTTTTGTTACTTGCACATTTTCTTTTATAAGAAAATTTACAAATTCACTAAAAGGATGAGTTCCATCTACTTCATTGTCCCTATATGATAACATTAAAAATAGATATTTTACAGAAGAGTCTGTCAATAAATTCTTTAATAATTCCAAAGAAGCATTATCTGCCCATTGTAAATCATCTAAAAAGATGACCATAGGATTAGCAGAATCAGTAAAGACTTTTATAAAGTTTTGAAATACCACATAAAAACGATTTGCATTTTCTTGAACAGAGAGAACTTCCAGAGGTGGTTGAGGTCCTATTATAAACTCCAATTCGGGAATTACATCTGTTAAAATTTTTCCATTTACTCCAACAGCAGAAAAAATTTTCATTTTCCAAACTGCAATTGAATCAGGAGGCTCTGTAAGAATAGACTTTACTAAACCTGTAAAAGCTTGAATAATTGCACTATAAGGAACATTTTTATTATATTGATCATATTTTCCTGCAAGAAAATGCCCTCTAGAAGCAGTCATGGGCTTATAAATTTCTTTTACTAGAGAAGTCTTTCCTATTCCAGAGTACCCACCTATTAAAATTACCCTAGAAGTTCCAGTAGTAGAAGTTGCTTGGTATTCAGAAAGTAAGATTTCAACTTCTTTTTCTCTACCATACAGCTTTTGAGGAATTTTAAATTCTTCATTTAAATCCTTTTCGCCTAACGTAAAATAATCAATTTTACCGGTAGACTTCCATTCCTCATAACATCTATATAAATCTAAATAAATACTTCTCGCAGATTGATACCTATCTTCTGCTGTCTTATTCATAAGTTTTAAAATTAAGTCAGATAATACTAAAGGAAGATTTGGTCTTATCTTGACAGGAGGCTCTGGTAGCTTTGCTAAATGAGAGTGAATTACTTCTAGTAAATCTTCAGACTCAAAAGGAAGTCTTCCTGTAATCATCTCATAAAAGGTTACACCAAGTGAATAAAAATCAGTCCTATAATCAACTATACGATTCATTCTCCCTGTTTGCTCGGGTGAAATGTAAGGAATAGAACCTTCTAATACGTTAGGCGGAGTCCAATTGGATTCTTGTTTTTGTAATCTTGTAGAAATCCCAAAATCAATTAAAACTAAAGTATTGGTCTCATTTTCTACAATTATATTATCAGGCTTTATGTCTTTGT
>Ga0308414_1000983_pt1 | contig 18639 bp, 15 predicted proteins | sample HotsprSampleOS50_FD_205667 | JGI IMG/M metagenome (GOLD analysis project Ga0308414, IMG submission 205667) | Hot spring phototrophic mat microbial communities from Octopus Spring, Yellowstone National Park, Wyoming, United States - 20090730_OS50 ...
GACGCGGCGCGCCAGCGCCAGATCCAGGGCCACACCGTGGAACTGGCTGGCCGTGGCTGCCTGGTCGGTCTCAAACTCTTCCACCAGCTCGCGCATGGTGCTCAAAGTAAGCCCGTTCCGGCACTGCAGGACGACCGCCAGGGTAACCTTGCCGGCCTCTCCGCCCGAATCCAGCCTGGTTCCCATCATGACGCCTCCCGAAGAGACGGTCCGCATCGCATAGCGCAGCATGAACCGGACAAGCTGGGTCAGCCGCGCCGCGTCTCCATGCACGATCCGCGGCAGGATCGGGTCCAGAACCCACTGCAGTTCGATCCGCCGCTCCTCGGCCTGCACCATGAATTCCGTCATCACCGCCTGAAGCGTGTCCCTGAGGTCGAACTCCGCTTCGTCGAGCCGCGCCACGCCGGTCGCCAGCGCGTTGTATTCCAGGGTGTCGTTCAACAGCTCCAGCAGGCCGCTCGCCGATTCGCGCGCCATCAGGGCGAATTCGCGCTGCTCGTCGCTCAGGCCCGTCTCCAGAAGCAGGTCGATCGCGCCCAGCACGCCGCTCAACGGCGTCCGGATCTCATGGTTCAGGCTCGTCAGCAGTTGCAGCCGTTGCGAGCCGCCGCCTTCCGAAGGCGCCGCGGCCCTGCCGTCTCCGCTCCTCTGGCCAGCCAGGGGCAATTCCTCGGGCCGGATCGCCATGCGCGCACTCCGCTCCTGATTGCTTCATCGGCGCATGCAGGCCCGGACTTTAGCACAAGGGCAGGCTTATGTCAGTCCTCGCTGCGGAAGAACCCGCCGAGCGACTCCAGCGGCGTCCGCTCGTCGCCCCCTGCCTGGCCGGGGCTCAGCTCCCGCCGCAGCTTCTCGAGCGTCATGCTCTGGATGATCACCCGCCCGGGGCCCCGCAAGGTGGCCAGGAACAGACCCTCGCCGCCGAAAATCGCCGTCTTGATGCCGCCGGCGAACTGCACGTCGTAATCGACGCCCTCGTCGAACGCCACGATGCAGCCCGTGTCCACCTGGAGAACCTCGCCCGGCCCCAGCTCGAATTCGACAAAATCCCCGCCCGCATGAATAAATGCCGTCCCCGGCCCCGTAATCTTTTCCAGAATAAATCCCTCCCCGCCAAACAGGCCGCTCCCGATTTTCTTCACAAACGCGATATCCACCCGCACCGAGGCTTGCGCACACACAAAACTGTCTCTTTGCACCAGAACCGACTGTCCGGATTTCAGATCAAACGCCTGAATTCTTCCCGGATAAGCTCCGGCAAATCCCGCTTCCCCCGGCGCCGTGGCGCGGAAATAGGTCCAGAACAGCGACTCCCCCATCAATTTCCGCTTCAGCGCGCCCCAGAGCTTTTCTCCTATGGATTGCCCGGACATCCGGCTCTCCCATTGCACCGGGGCCGTCTTGTACAGCATCTTGCCGGCTTCCGCGTACACCTCCTGCCCGGGCTTCAGGCGGATGCGCACAACCTGGAGGTTGTCGCCCTGAATCGTGTAATCGAGCGGCTCGGCCGTGGCAAAGGCGGCCGCGGCCGCGGGCGTTCCAGCCATGGCAGCGCCGCAACGGGCGCAAAAGCGCGCGCCTTCCGCGGCCTCTGAACCGCAACTGGTGCAATAAGGCATGATTCATTCCCTCTCTCTCGCGGCGATATCATCAAACAGGAGCCCGAAACGGCGGGCGAGCCGGGTTCGTCCTGTTCTTCAACGTCATGATACGAAGATCTCTGCTTGCATGTTCCCTCGCCCTGTGGCTCGGGTTTCCTGCCGCGCCGGCGCGCACTCTGGCGGTCGTCTGCGGCACCGAGCGCGGCGCAAGGCTCGCGGTTCCCGCCGAGCACGAGGCGCAGTGGCGCCAACTGCGCCGGCTGCGCCCCATGGCGCGGAGCGCCGAGGCGCCCCGGTCGCGCGATTACGGCCACATTGCCGTCATGGATTCGCGCGGCGGCGTCGTGATGGAGCCCAACGCATTCAACCTCACGGGCCGCAGCATCGTGTTCGCGCCTGCCGGCAGTCCCGCCTCCCGCTACACGGTGGCCGCCGGCCCCTTGGCTTATGACGCCCAGGCGGCGCAGCAGGGGCAAGTCCTCGAAGGCCTCGGCGACGACGACTTCCGCTCCGTCGGACTGCCCTTCGACTTCCCCTTCTTCGGACTGAACCACCGCCGGATGTTCGTCCACTCCGACGGCGCCATCACGTTCCTGCAGCCCGATGCCGACTCCTCGGCGCGCAGCCTCGGGAGGCTGTTTTCCGGCCCCCCCCGCATCGCGCCGCTGTTTGCCGACCTCGACCCTTCCCGCGGCGGGTCGGTCTCGGTCACGCTCGATGCCAGCCGCGTCACCGTCACCTGGCGGGATGTGCCGGAATACCGGGACTTCGGCGTGGGTCCGCGCCAGACCTTCCAGCTCGTGCTCGAATCCGGCGGGCGCATCGCGTTCCACTACTCTGCCGGCGCGCCCTCGGCCGCCGTGGTCGGCATCGCGCCCGGCTACCTGCAGGGATCGCCGGAAGTGATCGACTACGACGCGCCGCCCGCAGGCGAAGTCACTGCTGCCGCCGAGCGCTTCGGCAGCGAGCGTTCGCTCGATATTGTCCGCATCGCCCAGCGCTTCTACGAGACCCATGAAGACGCCTACGACTACCTGGTGATCTTCAACTCGCTCGGCATCCCGGCTGCTTCCGGCGCAGTTGCCTACGAAGTGACCGTGCGCTCCAACACCACCGGCATCGGCGACTTCGCGCTCGACCGCGGCTTCGTCTACGGCTCTCCGTGGCGCTTGCAGGCGGTGCTCAACATGGGGCCGCTCAGCCAGTATCCTCGCGACCCCCGCGCGCGCGTCGGCTCGCGCGGCGCCGTCACGGGCGACTCCACCCTCACCATCCTCGGCCATGAGGCAGGCCACCTCTTCCTCGCCCTGGCCAGCGTGCGCGACCCCGAACGCCCGTCGGACCTGCCCATGCTGGGCGCGCAGCTCGCCCACTGGAGCTTCAACTTCAACTCGGACGCTTCTCTGCTGGAAGGCAACCGCATCGCCGACAACGGCGACGGCACGTTTCTCACCACCGCCACCGTGGAGGGCTTCTCGGCTCTCGATCAATACCTCATGGGACTCCGCGGCCCCGGCGAGGTCGACCCGTCGTTTTACGTCGCCAACTCGAACATCTCGCGCAGTTCGCTGCCTCGCGTCAACGTCGCCATCCGCGGGCAGCGGCGCGGCGTCACCATCGAGGACCTCGTCGCCGCCGAAGGCAAGCGCACTCCGGACGACACGGTGGCGCAGCGCCTGTTCCGCTTCGCCTTCATCCTCGTCGTGCCCCCGGGCTCGGAGCCTGCCGCGGATGAGCTGGACCAACTGGAGACCTACCGCGCCGAATTCGAGCCGTTCTTCCACCGCGCCACGGGCGGCCGCGCCTGGGCGGGCGCATCGCTGCACAGGCAGTTGCGCTCCTCCCTCTGGCCTGCCGCCGGGGCGGTCGCCGGCGAGCCGGTCCCGGTGCGCCTCTCGATCGCCCGGCCGCTGGCCCGCGACCTCCGGATCGGAGTCTACGCCTCCAGCTTCATCCGCCCGCCCGAGCCTCTCCTGATCCCTGCCGGCGCCACAGAGGCCTCGCTCTCTCTCCAGGCCTCTTCAGCAGGCGTCGCCGATGTGTACTTCTTCGCCGACGATCCGTCCTTTGAAGTCCTCCACCAGAAGCTGGACGTGAAGCTCGCGCGCAGGGATGTCTCGCTTGTCGACTACTGGCGGGACGACGGGCTTCTGGTGCTGCGGGCCACCGACGCCAACCGCCTGCCCTACCCGGGCCTGCCCGTGCGCGTGGAAGGACTCGAAAAGAGCGTGACCACCGACGCCGGCGGCTTCGTGTGGCTCGCCTGGGACGGGTCGAAGCCCGTCATCGCATGGATCGAAGGCGCCGAGTCCACGCGAATCGAAGTCCGGCCGTAGGGAAGGGCATTGCCGCCGCGCGCTGTCACAACGGCGGCGGTCCGGTCCGCAGCCGCCACGGATCAGGCCGTCGTCACGCGCTCCTGGTAAGTGCCTTCCGACGTGTTGACGCGGATCACGTCGCCTTCATTGACAAACTGCGGCACCGTCACCACCAGCCCCGTCTCCAGCTTCGCCGGCTTGCCGACGTTCGACACGCTGGCGCCCTTCAGCCCCGGTTCGGTCTCGACCACCTTCAGGTCTACCGTCGGCGGCAGCTCGACGCTGATCGGCTTGCCCTCATGGAACTCCACATGGACGCGCAGGTTGGGCACCAGATACTCGGTCCCGTCGCCGAGCTCGTTCTTCGTCAGGTGGATCTGCTCGAAGTTTTCCGTGTTCATGAAGTAGTAGTACTCGCCGTCGTCGTACATGTACTCCATCTCGACTTCTTCCAGCACGGCCTTCTCGACACGGTCTTCCGACGAGAACCGGTGTTCGATCATCGCGCCGCTGCGGAGGTTGCGCATCTTGGCCTGCACGAAGCCGCGCAGGTTGCCGGGCGTGCGGTGGAAAACGGAGAACACCGAGTGCAGTTCGTTGTTGAACTTGATCACCATCCCCGGGCGCAATTGGGTCGCCTGGATCATGCAGGGTAAAGCTCCTCTTTATGGGGTGGAAACCTATATTTTACCTAAAATTTCTGTCCTTTGCGGGCCGCCGTCATCCAAAAGGAACGATGGCTATGAAACGACTGCTTGTCTTTGCCCTGTGCCTCGCGCCATTGCGCGCCCAAACCCCGCCTGACACGGTGGCCGAGACTTCCGCGCAGCCGGCCTCCCCTTCCTGGGGGCGCTACTTCAACACGGTGGACCGCTCCGAGTGGCGTCCGCTGACCGGCGGGCAGCGGTGGCGCATCTACTGGCGGGCGACCTATGCTTCGCCCGGCACGTTCTTCCGCGCCGCCGGGCCGGCCCTGGGCGACCAGCTCAATGACCGCCCGGAGGTGTGGCCGCAAGGCATGGAGGGTTACTCTCGCCGCTTTGCCAACCGGTTTGCCCGCTTTACGCTGCAGGACTCGCTCTCGCACGCTTCCTCGGCTGCGCTCGGATACGAGGTGCGCTATGTGCGCTGCGGCTGCCAGGGCTTCTTCCCCCGCTTCGGCCATGCCCTGTTGTGGAACTTCCTCACGCTGGACCGCAGCGGGCGCACCGTGCTCAACACGCCGCGCATCGGCTCGGCCTTCGCCGCCGAGTTCATCGGCAACACGTGGATGCCGGAGGGCTACCGCACCAACGCAGAAGCGTTTCGCGGCGTGGGCATCCAGCTCGGCGTCGGAGCGCTGTTCAATACGATCCGCGAATTCGCCCCCCGCGGCAAAGGCCGCTGAGCGGCTCACTCCCTGACGCGCACGGCGACCGGGATGCCCTCCCGCACGCTTTGCGTCACCACGCAGAAGTCCTCGAACAGCTCCAGGCACCGCGCGGCTTTCTCGCGCTCCCCGGGCGCAAAGCGCGGATCGATCTCCACTTCCACTGCCGCGATGCGCAAGCGCCCGCGCTCGTTGCGGCCGAGCTTGACATGCACGCGCGTCTCCATGGGGCCGAGCTCCACCCGCGCCTTGCGTGTGCAGAACAGCAGGCTTGCCGTAAGGCAGTTGCCGATCGCCGCGGCCAGCACGCGCGAGGCGTTCGGCGCCGCGTCGCGCCCCAGCGGTTCGGGCTCGTCCATGCGCAGCGGCGAGTAGTGCTCCTTGTCGAACCGCGCCTCGAACTCGAAGTTGTCGAGCTGCTTCATCGAAACGGTGAACTCGTGTACGATCTGCGCCTGCTGATCTGCCATCGCGCCTCCTGACCCTGCCAGCATAGCGCGCCTGCGGCGCCGTCAACGAAACGCAACGCACTTTTCACCGCTCCGTGAAGCAGCGTCCGGATACTGTAACCGTGCAGCCATCCCAAATTCTCTTGCGCCTTCGCGCCGCCTTGCCGCCGCCCCGGTGGACGCGCGCCGGCCGCCGCCGGCCACCCCGCGAGGCGGCCGAACGGTTGCTTTTCTCGGGGCTCCACAAGCTCATGTTCTCGGCGTGCCGCCTGGAGGGGGCCAACATCTTTGAGAAGGTCCTTGCCGCGCTGGAGATCCGCCTCGACGTGCCCGGCGGCGAGTGGGAACGGATCCCCGAGAGCGGCCCTCTGCTGGTGGCGGCCAACCACCCGACGGGAATCCTCGACGGCGCCATCGCCGCCGCCATCTGCCTGCGCCGGCGGCACGACGTTCGCATTCTCGTGAATCACCTTCTGCCGGTTCACGAAGCCGTTGAACCGTGGCTCATCCGCGTCGATCCCTACGGCCGCGATGGAAGCGTGGAGGCCAATCGCGGGGCGATGCGGCAGGCTGTGCGGTGGCTGAAACAGGGCGGCGTGCTCATCGTCTTCCCGGCCGGCGACGTCTCGCGCATCCACTGGAAGCATTGGGCCATCGAAGATCCGGACTGGAACCCCTCCATCGCCCGGTTGATCCGCGCCGGCGGCGCCGCTGCCCTGCCCATGCACATCCGCGCCGGCAACAGCCCCGTCTTCCACCTGCTCGGCGCCGTTCATGCGCGGCTCAAAACCGTCATGCTCCCCTTCGAAATGCTCAACAAGCGCGGCGCCGCCGTCAACGTGCGCGTGGGCAAGCCCGTTTCGCTCAGGAAACTGGCTTCGCTCGATGATCGCTCGATGATGGAGCATCTCAAAGCGCGAAACAATTTGCTCGGAAAATGTTCGGACTCCGCGGCGGCCCGTGCAACCCGCGCGGAAGACCCCGCGCCTGCCGTATTCTCCCGGCGCGCGCTCACCGCGCAGCGGCTCGAACGCGGCTGCCTCGCCGCAACGGCGGAATGGGCCGTCTCCCTGTTCCGTCCCGATGAGGATCCCGGGCTCATGCGCGAGATCGGAAGGCTGCGCGAGCTGACCTTTCGGGCCGCCGGCGAAGGCACGGGCCGCGAGGCCGACATAGACCGCTTCGACGCGCACTACGATCAGCTCGTGCTTTGGAACCTCAAGGACGGCGCCATCGCCGGCGGCTACCGGATCGGATCCACGCAGGAGATCCTCCCTTTGCATGGCACCGAAGGACTGTATACGTCCACGCTCTTCCGCTTCCACCCCGACTTCTTCCGCCGCCTGGGGCCTGCCGCCGAGCTGGGCCGTTCGTTTGTCTGCCCGGAGTATCAGAAGCTCTACATGCCGCTGCTGATGCTCTGGCAGGGCATCGGCGCCTGGGTCGTCCGCCACCCGCAATGCCGCTATTTGTTCGGCCCGGTCAGCATCAGCGACACCTACGCTTCCACGTCGCGCCTCCTGTTGTCCACCGCCTTGCTGGAAACCGAGGGCGAACCCTCTCTGGCGCGGCTTGTCCGCCCCCGCCGCCCGCTCCGCTCCATCCAGGCAGGCGCAGTCCGGCGGGAATGGCGGCGGCTCCGCCTGAGGGAACCGGAGCAGCTCTCCGAACTCGTGGCTTCCCTGGAGCCCGACGGCAAGGGGATGCCCATCTTGCTGCGCCAGTACCTCAAGCTCGGGGGACGGTTGCTGGCCTTCAACGTGGACAAGGAGTTCTCCAACACGCTCGACGGCCTCATCCTCGTGGATCTGCTCCGCACGGAGCGCCAGCTCCTGCAGCGCTACCTGACGCCGGAGGGTGCGGAGGCATTCCTCTCTTGCTGGTCGAAAGCATCCGCTGCAAAAGGCGGCCTGGCAGCGGCTTCTGCGGAGATTCCGGCCGGTTCGCGGGGATTTGTCGCCTGAATTTCTTCCCGCCGGGTTGCGGCGGATTCCTCTCTCGGTCGTTTCCCGTCCGGCGCGGGTCTCCGCTGCGCGTCCCCCGTCCGTGATATCGTGCCTCCGTGGTCATCAAAAGCTTCCGCATCCATCCGCTGGCGGTGGCCGACCCGCCCTTGCGCAGCTCCTACGGGCTGCATGCGCCCTACGCCTTGCGCACGCTGATCCGGCTCGAAACCACCGACGGCCTCTCGGGCGTCGCCGAGGCCCACGGCGGCGAGGCCTCGGTGGGCGCCCTGCAGGCCGTGCGCGAACACGTCCTCGGCATGGATCCCTTCGCTCTGCATGCTCTGTGGATGCGGTGGGGCGCCGGCGAAAACAGCGGGGACCGCTCGCAAACCTGGCTCGTCCCCGGCGAAAACCCCCGCGACGCAAAGACGCGCGCCTTTGCCGCAGTCGAAGCCGCCTGCCTCGACATCATCGGCAAGGCTGTCGGCAAGCCCGTCTGCGATCTGCTCGGCGGGCGAGCCCGCGATGCCGCCCCGTTTTCCGCCTATCTCTTCTACAAGCACGCCGGCGGCGGCGGAGAAGGCGCCGATGCGCGCGTCGATGAATACGGCGAGTGTTTGACGCCGGAATCCATCGTCCGGCAGTGCCGCCAGATGATCGGCCGCTATGGATTCCGCGAAATCAAGCTGAAAGGCGGCGTGTTCGAGCCGGAAAAGGAGATCCGCACCATCCGCCTCCTGCGGGAAGAATTCGGCCCTTCTTTCCCGCTGCGCATCGATCCGAATTGTGCCTGGAGCGTGGAAACCAGCGTGCGCGTCGGGCTGGCGCTCAAGGGAGAGCTCTCCGGCGGCGGCTATCTGGAAGACCCCACGGCCGGCCTGGACGGGATGGCCGAAGTCCGGCGCCGCCTTCTCAAAGCGGGCGCGGACATTCCGCTCGCCTCAAACGTGGCCGTCACCGGTTTTGAGCACGTCGTCCCGGCATGGCGCACCGGTGCCGCCCAGGTGGTCCTCTCCGATCCTCACTACTGGGGCGGCATCCGCGCCGTGCAGCGGCTGGGGGACCTGTGCGAGAACCTCGGGCTGGGCCTGTCGATGCACTCCAACAATCACCTCGGCGTCAGCCTGCTCATCATGGCCCATTCCTGCTGCGCCACGCCGTCCATGAAATTCGCCTGCGATACGCACTACCCGTGGCAACACGAAAACGACGAAATTCTGGCAGGCGGCCGGGTGAAATTCGAGCACGGCTCCGTCCGCATCCCCGGCCGCCCCGGACTCGGCGCCGAGATCGACTGGGACCAGGTCGCCCGGCTCGAAGAGCGGTACAACCGCGTCCCGTACCGCCGCCGCGATGATGCCGCCGAGATGCGCAAACACGTCGATCCCTCCTGGCAGCGCATCCTCCCACGCTGGTGAGCCGCCGCTCTCCGCGCTGCTGCGGCGTGCCCGGCCGAAAGCTCCGCTTCCCCGGCGCCCCTTGCGTCCGCTCCCGCAGGCGAAGCCGGGAAGCCGGTGTCCGGCTTCCCCCAGCTCTCTGTCAGCTCTTCTTGGATGTGACGGCGGAAAACGCGGTCACCGCCAGTTCCACTTTTGTGCTGCCGCAGTGCGGGCACTCGACCTTCTTCTTGCCGAGCTCGTCCATATGCATCACTTTCTCGAATTCTTTCTTGCAGTCCTTGCAAACATACACGTAGTGAGGCATACAGAACCTCCGTTTCTACTTCTTTTCTTACACCACCTGCGCGCCCGTTTCCAGCCTCGCGGCCTGCGCCCCGGCTGCCGGTCGTTCCAACGGTGTGGCCTATCCTGTCTCGACGGGATTGTCTGAAGGTTTCAAAAGTGTTAGTGTCAGGGTGACGGCGGTTTTCCATTAGCCGCCGCCGGGTATCACTGATGCAACGGTCCCTGCGCCGCGCCGTCTCCTGCCGCCTGCCCGAGACAGCTGCGCAAGGATCTTCCCACATGAAGGAGAACCGTTCCCATGGAGAACTTCACCCAGGATGGACTGAAAGAGTACCTCATGCAGCATAACGAGGAGTTTCGCGCGCTCGCCGAGAAACACGCCGAGTACAAGCGGCTGATCGAGGAGATCGAGGCGAAGCCCTACCACACTCCGGAGGATGAGATCGAGGAACACCGCCTGAAGAAGCTCAAGCTTCATGTGAAGGACCAGATGCATCAGATCATGTCCCGCTACAAGGCTTCCGAAGTGGCCTGAACCCGGCTCGCTTCGTCTGGTTCGCAGAATGAACCTTGACGCCCCGGCCCGCACTGCGGGCCGGGGTTTGTCATTTCGACCCGGCCCTTGCAGCGCTGTTGCCTGCGCCGTTAGGATATCGGCCATGCCCCACGCGCCTGGTCCCCGCCGGCCTGCCACCCCATGGCCGCTCGTCGCCGGGTGGTTGGCCTTCGCTCTTTTCATGACAGGCTGCAGCAACCCGCCGCCCACCCCGGAGGAAGCCGCCCGCGCACTGCTCGCCAGCGAGCCGTTTCGCGTGGCGCGCCTCGAGACCGCCGCCGCCGAGGCGCCCGGATCTTGTCAGGAAGCCATCCGCCATCACCCTGAATGGAGCCGCTGGACGAGCCTCGGTATCGCCCGCCTCTCCACCGTGGTCACCACCGCGGGCGCGGTCTGCCGGCTCGCCGTAGAAGAGAGCTACTGGCGCGAAGCCGAGAATTGGAGCCATCGCGCACCGCCGCAGGCGTCCTCCGCTCAAACCGAAATCAAATTGCCGGTGGCGGTGCGCTCCCTGTTGCGCGTCTCCGAAATCCGCTCTGTCGGCAATGGCGTCGCCGAAGCTGCCTTCGAATGGCAATGGCGCCTCAACCAGGCAGGCCAACGTTTCGGCATCGACACCAGGCCGCTTCGCGGATGGGCCCAACTCATCCGCAATGAGAGCCAGTGGCGCGCCATGCGTATAGAACTCGGCGGCCAGTAATTCAGTCTGCTTTCACCCAAATTAATGAACCTTGGGTGAATTATAAGCTTTCGTACCAGAAACTCTTGACAGATGTCCGACAAAATGCCAACATACTCCTACAGCGTTCTGCTCACACGCCTTTTGTGGCGGGTAAGGCCCAGAGGGATGGGACTTTCGGGGCGGTAGCCTACCCTCCCCCCCATCCTGAGGCGGGGGGAACCCCGGTGTGCCAGCGGGTGGGGAGCTGAGAGCGGCGGGGATTGCCATGCGGGAGCAAGGGCCCCAATGACACCGGCGGGGATTGCCGTGCAGGCGCCGGCGCGGTGGCGGGCAGCCGCGGCAGGGGCGGGGGCGTGGCTGGACGAGATGCCAGAGCCGCGGCGGCTGGCGCTGGTGGTGGGGCTGCATCTGGCGCTGGGGCTGGCGATGCGGCAGTTGTCGCCGCTGGCCACGCTGCACACGGCGGCGACGATCCTTTCGGTGGTGGCGATCAGCCTGGCGACGCGGAACCCTGCGGTGGTGCTGATGTGCGCCTGCTACGTGAGCGGCTCGGAGGTGTTGTGGCGGATGTCGAGGGCCTACACCTTCCACGAGACGGCGAAGTACGCGGTGTCGCTGCTGTGCCTGATCGGGCTGATCCGGATGAAGCGGGTGCGGCTGCCGGGCCATGCGGTGCTGTACCTGGCGCTGCTGCTGCCGGCGGCGGTGTTCCCGTTCGTGTACTTCCCGTTCGACACGTTCCGGAAGCAGGCGCTGTTCCATCTGTCGGGGCCGATTGCGCTGACGCTGGCCATCGTGTACTGCTCGAACCTGCGGATTTCGGCGGGGGAGATGTGGCGGGCGGGCGTGGCGTTTGCGGCGCCGCTGTGCGGGGTGCTGGCGGTGACGGTGCGGTCGTCGTACATGCAGGAGGTGCGGTTCGGGACGGAGTCGAACTTCCAGACGAGCGGGGGCTTCGGGCCGAACCAGGTGGCGTCGTCGCTGGCGATGGGGGCGCTGCTGCTGCTGATGGGGGCGGTGCTGGGGCGGACGGGGTGGAGGCAGCGGGCGATGCTGGGGGGGCTGGCGGCGGCGTTCACGCTGCAGAGCGCGATGACGTTTTCGCGGGGCGGGGTGCTGGCGCTGGGCGGGGCGCTGGTTGTGGCGGGGCCGCTGCTGCTGAGCGGGCACCGGTACAAGAAGCAGATTCTGGCGGGGATGGCGGCGGTGGCGTTGGTGCTGGCGGTGGCGTTTCCGCTGGTGAACGCGTACACGGGCGGGAAGCTGGCCGAGCGGTTCCAGGAGAAGAAGATGTCGGGGAGGGAGGAACTGGCGGCGGCGGACCTGCGGATTTTCGAGGAGTATCCGGTGTTCGGGGTGGGCGTGGGGGTTTCGCGGTTCTTCCACCCGAGGGGCGTGACGGCGCACACGGAATTCACGCGGGCGCTGTCGGAGCACGGGCTGCTGGGGCTGGCGGCGTATCTGGTTCTGTTGTGGCTGCTGGTGCGGCGCGGGGCGGCGATCGTGGCGGCACGGGAGTCGCGGGCGTACCGGGGGATGCTGATGGCGCTGCTCGCGTGGCCGCTGCTGTACATGGCGGTGAATGCGATGCGGACGTCGGCGCCGGGGCTGGCGGCGGGGATGGCGTTTCTGACGGTGCTGCCGGGGGCGCTGCTGGCACAGAGGCAACGGTTCGAGCGGTGACGGGCGGGGAAAAACATTTCGGGCCGGTTTTGTTTATCGGGAATTTTCTGTCCGGCCACGACGGGCGGAGGACGTACAGCGAGGATCTTTCGGCGCGGCTGGAGGCGGCGGGCGTGGCGGTGCTGCGGGCGTCGTCGTGGTATCCGAAGGCGGCGCGGATGGCGGACATGGCGGGGGCGGCGCTGGGGGCCCGGGGGCGGTACCGGGTGGCGGTGGTGGATGTGTACAGCGGGCAGGCGTTCCTGTGGGCGGAGGCGGCGGCGCGGGCGGCGAAGATGCGGGGGCGGGCGGTGGTGCTGGCGCTGCATGGGGGGCGGCTGCCGGAGTTTGCGGAGCGGCGGCGGGGGCGGTTGGCGCGGCTGCTGCGGCTGGCGGATGCGGTGGTGGCGCCGAGCGGGTATTTGCGGGACGCGCTGGGCGGGCTGCGGGGCGATATCGAGGTGATCCCGAACGCGATCGATTTGAGGCAGTACCCGTTCCGGCTGCGGACGCGGGCCGAGGCGCGGCTGGCGTGGCTGCGGTCGTTCCATGAGATTTACAACCCGGAGATGGCGGTGGAGGTGCTGGGGCGGGTGCGGGCGGAGCGGCCGGAGGCGCGGCTGACGATGTACGGGGCGGACAAGGACGGCAGCCTCGGGCGGGCGCGGGAAGCGGCGCGGCGGCTGGGCGTGGCGGAGGCGGTGGAGCTGCGGAGCGCGATCCCGAAAGACGCGGTGGGCGCGGCGCTGGCGAAGGCGGACGTGTTCGTGAACACGACGAACATCGACAACATGCCGGTGAGCGTGCTGGAAGCGATGGCGTGCGGGCTGTGCGTGGCGAGCACGGACGCGGGGGGCGTGCCGTACCTGGTGAAAGACGGCGAGGAGGGTCTTCTGACGAAGCCCGGGGATGCCGATGGAATGGCGAGGGCGGTATTGCGGATTTTGAATGAAGAAGGGCTGAGCGTGCGGCTGAGCGCGATGGCGAGGCGAAAGGCGGAGCGGCATGACTGGCCCGGAGTGCTGGCCGAGTGGATGAAGCTGCTGGAGACGGTGGCGGGCAAAGCCGGAGGGGCGCGCCATGCGATTGTGGATTGAGCGGCACAGGCGGGCGGCGATTGCGGCGATGCTGGCGGCGGCGGCGGCGCTGAGCGTGGTGGCGGCGTATCTGCTGCGGTTCGACCTGTCGGTGCCGAAGGCGGAGCGGCAGATGATTCCGCTGGTTGCGGCGGCGGCGGTGGCGGTGAAGCTGGGGGTGTTCTTCGCAGCGGGCCTGCACCATGGGTGGTGGCGCTGGACGGACACGCGGGACCTGCTGCGGCTGGCGGGGGCGAATTTTGTGGCTTCGGCGGTGTTCAGCGCGCTGCTGCTGGCGACGCAGGGGACGCTGGTGCCGCGCAGCATATACGTGATCGATTTTGTGGTGTGCACGGCATTGACGGCGGGGCTGCGGATGCTGGCGCGGATCACGAAAGAGCTGGCGATGCAGGAGCCGAGGGGCAAGGGGCGGAAGCAGGTGCTGGTGTACGGGGCGGGGGCGGCGGGGGTGGCGCTGGCGCGGGAACTGCGGATGAACCCGGAGCTGGGGTACCGGGTGGCAGGCTTCATTGACGACAACCCGGTGTTGCGCGGGGAGGTGGTGAGCGGGCACCGGGTGCTGGGGGCGGGGCGGGACCTGATCCGGGTGCAGGACCGGCTGCGGCGGCGCGGGGTGGTGGTGGACGAGGTGGTGATCTCGATGCCGTCGGCGACGGGGCGGCAGGTGCGGGAGGCGATGTCGAACTGCCGGGCGGCGGGGCTGCCGTGCCGGATTCTGCCGGGGCTGGGCGGGCTGTTGCAGGGCAAGGGACTGACGGGGCAGTTGCGGGAAGTGGCGGTGGAGGATCTGCTGGGGCGGGAGCCGATCCGGCTGGACAAGGCGCAGATCAGCGCGCGGCTGAAGGGGCGGGTGGTGCTGGTGACGGGGGCGGCGGGGTCGATCGGGAGCGTGCTGAGCCACCAGATAGCGATGTTCGAACCGGAGCTGCTGGTGCTGGCGGACCAGAGCGAGAGCGGGCTGTTCGACATCGATCTGGACGTGCGGAAGAAGCACCCGCAGGTGCGGGTGGCGGCGGTGGTGGCGGATATCCGGAACGAGGGGGACGTGCGGGAGCTGTTCGAGCGGCACGGCGTGGAGGTGGTGTACCACGCGGCGGCGTACAAGCACGTGCCGTTGATGGAGGCGCACCCGGTGGCGGCGCTGCATACGAACGTGCTGGGGACGTGGAACCTGGCGCGGAGGGCGTTGGAGGCGGAGGTGCGGTCGTTTGTGATGATTTCGTCGGACAAGGCGGTGAACCCGGTGAACGTGATGGGGGCGACGAAGCGGGCGGCGGAGCTGGTGGTATCGAGTTTCAACGAGCTGGACGGCGGGCGGACGCGGTACATGTCGGTGCGGTTCGGCAACGTGCTGGGGTCGAGCGGGAGCGTGGTGCCGATTTTCCAGAAGCAGATCGCGGAGGGCGGGCCGGTGACGGTGACGCACCCGGAGGTGCGGCGGTATTTCATGCTGACGGAGGAGGCGGTGCAACTGGTGTTGCAGGCATCGGCGATGGGGGAGGGCGGGGAGGTGTTCGTGCTGGAGATGGGCGAACTGATCCGGATTGCGGACCTGGCGGCGAACATGATCCGGCTGGCGGGGCTGGAGCCGAACGAGGACATCGAGATCCGTTACACGGGGCTGAGGCCGGGCGAGAAGCTGTACGAGGAAGTGATCAGCGAAGGGGAGCGGATCGCGCCGACGTCGCACGAGAAGATCAAGGTGTTCCGGGGCGAGGCGGCGCGCCATGCGGTGGTGCTGGATTGGGTGGAGCGCGCGAGGGAGGCGGTGGAGCGGCGCGACGAGGCGGAGGCGGTGGCGTTGCTGAAGGAGCTGGCGCCGGAGTATGAGGTGGGGGAGGCGTGGCGGGAGAGGATTGGCCGGAGGATGTGGACGGCGGAGGGGAAGCTGCAGGGAGGGAAGGCATGACGGTGATGAGGGCGCGGTCAAAGCTGGTGTATTTCCGGGTTTCGGAAGAGGAGTATGCGTGGCTGCACAAGATGTGCGAGCGGACGGGGGCGCGGAGCCTGTCGGACCTGGTGAGGCAGTTCTTGCAGGAGCGGCGGGAGGGGCGGTTTCCGGGCGGGGACGGCGCGGAGGAGCTGCGGGCGCGGATCGAGCGGCTGACGGCGATGCTCGAAAAGCTGGAGGCGAAGCTGGAGCGGGCGCAGACGGCGAATGCCCAGAAGATGTAGGAAAATGAGTGAACAACATGGCTGAAGGCGGGCGAAACAGGCGAGAAACAATGAGACGAATTGCGGTTTTGAGCGTGTGGCTGGCGGCAGCGGCGGGGATGGCGACGGGGCAGCAGGCTGCGGCCCGGGCGGCGGGCGGTGCGGGGCAGCCGCCGGCGCAGGAAGAGGCGCCGCGGCCGGTGTATCTGCTGAGTCCCGGGGACCAGATTGTGATCCGGGCGCAGAACGTGGAAGAGATCAGCGAGAAGCCGTTCCGGATCGACGGGGAGGGGTTTGTGAACCTGCCGGTGGTGGGGCGGATCCGGGCGGCGGGGCTGACGGTGGAGCAACTGGAGGCGGCGCTGGCGGACCGGCTGAAGCTGTTCGTGCGGACGCCGCAGGTGGTGGTGAGCGTGATCGAGACGGCGCGGCCGCAAGAGGTGGCGAACCCGGTGTATCTGGTGGGGGCGTTCAAGCAGCCGGGGGTGTACCCGCTGGGGACGCGGCCGGAGACGCTGGGGGAGGTGCTGATGCGGACCGGGGGGCTGCTGCCGACGGCGATGCGGCGGGTGCGGGTGATCCGGCGGGCGGAGCAGGGGCGGCTGGATTTGAAGAACGTGACGGAGTCGACCGACGGGAAGACGACGTACGGGGAGGCGGCGGTGACGGCGACTGGGGAGCTGGCGGACCCGGCGGACAACATCGTGATGAAGCCGCAGGACGTGGTGGTGGCGACGAAGCTGGAGCCGGTGTACGTGACCGGGGAGGTGGCGCGGAGCGGGGCGTTTCCGCTGGAGGACCGGGAGCACCTGACGGCGGCGCAGATTCTGGCGATGGCGGGGGCGGGGCCGCTGGCGGACCTGGAGAAGGCGCGGGTGTTGCGGGTGGTGGGGGACACGAGCCAGAGGGCGGAAATCCCGGTGAATTTGCGGGCGATTTTCCAGGGAAAAGCGAATGATTTTCCGCTGATGGCGAACGATGTTTTGTACATTCCGCGGAAATCGGGCGCGGGCAGGACGGTGGCGCAGGTAGGGCTGATTGCGGTGCCGGCGCTGATCACGAGCCTGATCTGGGTTTGGGTGCGGCGGTAGGGAAGGGAAGCGAGATGGGACCGCAGGACGAGAAGAACGCGTTGACACCAGCCAGGGGCGACGGGGCGGGCGCGCCGGCGCCGGGCTACGGGGCGGGCTACGGGTACGGTTATGGTTCGATGTTCGGGGACGGGGGAGCGGGGACGTTCGCTGACGCGCTGCAGGCGCGGACGTTCAGCGATTATCTGAACGCGCTGCGGCAGCGGAAGCGGCTGCTGCTGGGGCTGGCGCTGGCGGGGACGCTCGCGGGGCTGGCGGCGGTGCTGCCGAAGCCGCTGACCTACCCGGCGGAGGCGACGCTGGAGATCCAGGGGATCAACGAGAATTTCATGGGGCTGGCGCAGGTGGACCCGCAGGCGAGCGGCGGGATCTATTCGGCGACGCAGGCGAACATTCTGACGCAGGTGGAGATCCTGAACAGCTCGTCGCTGCGGCAGCGGGCGGCGGAGCGGCTGGAGCGGGAGACGATCCCGACGCTGCCGCCTTCCGGCAGCGGGATGGCACGGGCGTTCAACGCGGTTCGGAACGCGGCGGGGCTGGGGCCTTCGAGCCCGGTGGAGGCGATGCGGGAGGCGATCCAGCAGGCTATGGGATCGGCGCGGGCGCAGGCGGTGGAGGGGACGCGGGTGGTGCGGGTTTCGTGCCAATCGACGATCCCGGAGGTGGCGAGCGAGTTTGTGAACGTGCTGGTGGCGGAGTATCAGGAGCAGGCGCTGGAGACGCGGGCGCGGAGCTCGAAGACGACGAACCAGTGGCTGGAGAGCCAGATGAAGGAGCAGAAGGAGAAGCTGGAGGAGGCGGAGACGCGGCTGAAGGAGTTTGTGACGCGGGCGGGGCTGGACGCGGTGGCGACGGACCAGGCGCAGCAGGGGCTGACGCTGGCGGATGCGAAGATGCTGGCGCTGCAGCGGGAGCTGGCGCAGATCCAGACGGACCGGATTGTGAGGCAATCGCGGTATGAGACGGCGTTGAAGAGCGGACCGGAGAACCTGCCGGAGGGGATTGCGAGCTCGGCGCTGCTGCAATTGCGGGGGCAACTGATCGAACTGGAGAAGCAGTATGCGGACCTGACGACGACTTTCACAGAGAGCCACCCGCGGGTGCAGCGGCTGAAGGCGCAGATGGGGGAGGTGCGGAAGGCGATCGAGAAAGAGCGGGGGGAGGTGATCGAGAGGCTGCGGACGGACCTGGAGGCGGCGAAGCGGCGGGAGCAGTTGCTGACGGGGTCGTTTGCGGCGCAGACGGGGCAGGTGCGGAGCCAGGCGGACCAGACGCTGCAATACAACCTGCTGAAGCGGGAGGTGGAATCGAACCGGCAGATCTACAACAACCTGTTGCAGCAGGTGAACCAGGCGGGGATTGCGACGGCGGTGCCGACGCAGAACGTGCGGGTGATCGACCCGGCGGCGCCGAACGGGCGGGCGGTGTTGAGGAACGTGTATCTGGGCGGCGGGTTGGGGCTGCTGACCGGGGTGTTGCTGGGCGGGGTGCTGGCGGTGCTGCTGTATCACGGGGAGATGAAGTTCCAGAAGCCGGGCGAACCGGTGGCGGTGCTGCAATTGCCGGAGCTGGGGGTGATACCGAGCGGGGACCTGTTCCAGCCGAAGCGCGGGTGGCTGAAGCTGCGCGGGGGCGGAGACGGGGAGGTGAAGGGTTTGCTGGACAGCGGGAACGGGAGAGGGCCGGCGCCGGTGGAAGTGATCCGGCACGGGGAGAGTCCGGGCCTGCTGGCGGAGAGTTTCCGGGCGGTGCTGACGTCGCTGCTGTTTTCGGCCGAGAGTGAAAAGTGCCGGCTGGTGACGGTGACCAGCCCGAACCCGCAGGACGGGAAGAGCACGGTGGCGGCGCACCTGGCGATGGCGCTGGCCGAGATGGGCCGGCGCGTGCTGCTGGTGGATGCGGATTTGCGGAAGCCGAAGCAGCATGTGCTGTTCGGGCTGGAGAACACGTGGGGACTGGCGGATTTGCTGGAGGATGAGACGGCGGTGAGCGCGTATCCGCGGGAGGCGTTTTTCCGGGAGACGGA
>Ga0308414_1000985_pt1 | contig 18626 bp, 19 predicted proteins | sample HotsprSampleOS50_FD_205667 | JGI IMG/M metagenome (GOLD analysis project Ga0308414, IMG submission 205667) | Hot spring phototrophic mat microbial communities from Octopus Spring, Yellowstone National Park, Wyoming, United States - 20090730_OS50 ...
ACCTGTTTATCTGTAAACTCATACTTTAACTGCTCAACTTTTTTAGTTAATTCTTTCATCCCTGCAACCTATTATTTTTATTAAAATTACAAAAAATCAAATTTTTCTAATGCATATTTCGGGTTAATTTTTGAAGAGAACTAAATTGACTTTGTAGTCAATGGTTAATCAGTTGATTACAAATGTGAACTAAATTAGCAATGTCAAAAAAATAGTTACAATCTTTTCTAACCATCAATTCGATTTATAACAATTCAATTAAAATGATTCCTTCAATCTTCTGCTGAAAGCTATAAAGAATCCAATTACAACAACCAGTACACCTATCCAAACCAAACTTACAAAAGGTTTAACGCTTGCATTAACAACTAAAACTTCTTCTACTTGTTTTTCGACTGTTTGTTTAGGTTCATCCAATTTTGAGAGAGATAACTCAACGCCCTGAGCAGAAAGATTTAACATTTCAACTCTTAGATTTAATTCTTTAGATTCAAAAGAAGTAAACTCTACTTTATCACCACTTTGTTTTCTGTATAAGTTAAAAGAAATCTTTTTATTATCTGATGATGCAGACATAACTGCACCTAACTGGAAATCTCTTCCTTCCTGCATTGCCTGCATTACATCAGAACTCATTTCAAACTTCTCAAAAGTCAAACTAATATTCTCGTAATTAATTGATTTCCCTTTTTCAATCAAAACGGAACCAGAGTGACTATGATCGCCTGTCTGCTCATAACTCAACGGAGCGATGTAAATATCTTTTGTAGGTAATACAACAATTGAAGGCTCTCTCATCAAACTATTATTAAATTCGGCTATGTACATTACTGGAGCAGCATTATAGGTTTTTCCACTTTTATTTAGATTTATATTAAAAGCATATTTTGTAGCATTATCAATTGGTTCATAACCAGTAAATATCATTTGATAACCAAAAGCTTCTACAGGTTTTCCTTTAACTAAGTTTAAAGTTTTTTCATTACTATAAGCAGAAGAACCTATTACTCCTAAAATGAAAATCGCCAATCCAATATGTGCAACATAAGCTCCGAGTCTGTTAAGATTATTTTTAATGATTTTATAAGCAATTTCTCCATTAACTAAAATTGTAAATATCGAAGAAAATGCTAAAAGAATCATCATAATATCATTAACACCACCGAATATGATCAATAAAGCTGTTAAGACAACACTAATTGCAAGATAAATAACAGATTTACTAAGAAGTTCCTGAGTAGATGTAGTTTTCCATTTTAATAATAGACTTAAGCCATTTAATAATCCTACTATTATTGCTAATGGAACATGCATTTCATTATAAAAAGAAATATCTACTGAGCGGCCTAAAATAGGAGCTGAAGTACCAACAAAAACAATTATTGCCGAAGCACATAAAACAACTGCTGCTGTAAATAATGACAATTCGCGAGAAAGAAGACTTTCATCTTGCGGAATTTCTGATTGTAAATCCTTCCATCTGTAAACTAACAAGCCAACTCCAAGCAAAGTAAATGAACTGATAAAAACAACTAAAAATAAATAGACTAACATTCCGGGATCAACAAAAGAATGAACTGATGCGTCTCCCAAAATGCCGCTTCGGGTTAAAAAAGTGCTGTAAAGAACCAATATATAAACCAGAATGCTTAAAATCAGATTAGTTTTAGCATATCTTCCAATTCCTTCTAATAGAGATTGACTTTTCTTTTGAACCAGCATAGTATGAATTGCTGCAACGCCAATAAGCCAAGGTATTAAACTTGAATTTTCAACAGGGTCCCAAGCCCAGTAACCTCCCCATCCAAGCATTTCGTAAGCCCAATAGCCGCCGAGCATAATTCCTAAACCCAAGATACCGGTTCCTGCTAATAACCAAGGAAATGATTGAGAAACCCAATCTTTGTATTCATTTTTCATCAAAGCTGACACTGCAAAAGCGAATGGTACTGTTGCCATTGCAAAACCAACAAATAAAATTGGCGGATGAATTTGCATCCAGAAATTGAGTAGCTGTGGATTTAATCCTCTTCCATTAATTATAAAAGTATTTGGATCAACTCCGTTTTGAACTAAAGAAGCAAATAAAGTTGATGAAACCTGAACATAAGTTGTGTTTGTTTGAGGATCTGGGAATAAAAACTGCTGAAGAAACGGCAAATTCAAATAACTTGAATTTATTGACTTTAAATCAACAAAAATTGGTGTAGTCCAAATGTATTCAAAAGGATTTTTAAACCAAGGAGAGACCATCAATAACAAAAATGAAATGCCTAAAGTAAATACTGCCATTACTCTTGGTTCAAGGTCATCTCTTTTTGAAGTATAAGATTGTAAAATTACACCCACAATTACAGTTAATAAAATCCATAGCATAAAACTTCCTTCCTGCCCGCCCCAAAAAGAAGAAAGTAATAAACCGGTTGTTAATGAATTGTTGCTATAACTAAAGACGTACTTATATTGGTATTGATGAGTTAATAGATAATACCACAAAAAAGATGATGCAACTATAACAAAAATTGAAGTTAAATGGTAAAAAATCCTGGCATAAGAAATTGTATTCCTGTAACCCTTAAAGTTAAGGTAATACATTACCATAGAAATAATGCTAAAGACCAAAGCGAATGTTAGAATTATACTTCCAATCATAATATCTCCATTTAATTAAATAATCTCTCCCCGTAACATTTTCACAAACTTGATGATTGTGTATTTGGTTGTTCTTGATATTTGCTGGGACATTTGGTTAAAATATCTTTTGCATAAAAATAATTTTCCTGATATGAACCGGTTACAACAACACTGGTAGCTGATTCAAAATTATTGGGCATAGCTCCTCGATAAACCACCAACATTTCTTCACCTTTTTCATCCTTCATAAAAAATTTAAAAAGATTATTTTCAGAATCATAAGAATAATTTTTTTCTTTAACCCAACTTCCTGTTGCTTTTACAGTTTTATTATTTGATTTGATTACTGAGAAATTATTTTCATACTTAATATTGCTTTGAGTGAAAAGATAACCCATTATTCCCAGAAAAAGAACAATGATAAAACCACCGATAATATATTTATTCTTCATTTTTATCTCCTTTCATTTCTTTTTCAATTGATTTAATTCTTCTATCCATTCCTAAAAGATAGAAGAAAATTCCAATCCAGACTATTAAAACAATAATCATTACGATATAGATAGCATTTTCTGTTAAAAATTGTATCACGAATTACCTCAAAAATTTTTTTGTAATTTTTCTTTTAATAAAATTGATTTAAAACCAATATTCCACATCCAAAAATAAAGAATAGTAAAAGCAATTAAAGAAATGAAAAAAATCAGCAGCATATTTTCATTCATCTTAAAATTGACAATAGGTCCGGATGTTTCATCATCAGCAGAACCGGGGTGTAAACCTGTCATAATTCTTGGCATAATAAAAATAAAAAATGGCACTGTAACAAATGCGATTATGGAATAAACCGAAGAAAGAGTTGCTCTTTTCTCTTCTGATTCAATTGAAGAGCGTAAAGCAAACCAGGCACCGTATATCAGCAATAATGCAAAAATACTTGTCTGTCTTGGGTCCCAACTCCAGAAAGCTCCCCACGCAAACTTTGCCCAAACTGCACCGGTTACAGTTGCAAGAATACAAAAAACTATTCCTAATTGATTTGCCACATAAGCTTTAATATCATCATTAAGATTTTTCTTTCTCAGATAACGGAATCCATAAATACAAGACATTAAAAAAGCAATTACTGTTAACCAAGCTGTAGGAACGTGGAAAAAAATAATCTTGGCATTTTCTCCTAATCCCGGAATAAATGGAAATTCATACCACGCAGATGGTTTTTCAACTATTGGGAAAGTAATTCCTGCAATAGAGACAAAAACCATTAAAACAAATAATAATATTTTCCAGTACATAATTTTAAAGTTTAATTGAATTTTTTGTTTTTATTCTTTCCAAATAAAGTCAAACAAAAGATACGAAACTGTTATCATAATAACATCATAGCTGACAACTATTGCCAATTCATAAAAATGAGTGTCAAAGCTTGTGCCATCAAAACAAAAAATTGTAAGTTGAACACAAGTTAAAATAAGTGGCAATAGAATCGGGAAAGAAAGAACAGGATATAGTGTACCCTTAGAACTTGCTTTTGCAATAATTGATGCAATTATTGTTGATGAAATAGCCAACCCGATATTGCCGAAAATAAATGTAACTAAAAATAAAACGAAATTTTTAATCACAAAACCCTCAAAAAATGCCGCATAAATTAAAGTAATAATAACATTGATAAAAAAAGTCAGGGTCAGATTAAAAATAATTTTACCTGAAAGTATTGTATTCGGTGAAGCAATTAAATGTAAAGTTAATGTTGTACCTCTTTCTTCCTCCGATACAAAAGCTCTTGAAAGCCCACTCATCGCAGAGAAAAAAATTACTACCCAATAAAGACCAGCAGTCAATTCAGGCTGAATTTTCTCATTTCCGATAGAAAAAAGTATTACACTTATCGCAACCAGTATAAACATTACCAAAGAATTTATTGCATAACGTGTCCTTAATTCAGACTTCAAATCTTTTATAAATATGTTATATGACTTCTCTAACATTCCTATATCAATTCAATATTATTTAAAATTTTCAAGGTATATTAATTCTTTGCAATATTTCAAATCCTGCTCCTCGTTTGAAGCAATAATTACAATTTTATCTTCAGAAAATTTTTCAATGATAGAATAAACTGCTTCTTTTCCTTCAGAGTCAAGATTAGAAGTTGGTTCATCAAGCAATAACAATTCGGGTTGATGCAAAAGAGCAAAAATATATTTTAATCTTTGTTTCATACCTGATGAGTAATTTTTGACAAATTCTTTTCTTCTATTAAAGAGATTTAATTTCTCAAAAAGTTCTTTGCTGTATTCCGAATTAAATTTAATTCCTCTGATTTTTGAAAATATTTTTAGATTTTCTTCTGCTGAAAATTCTTCATAAAGAACCAAGTATGGAGATACAAATCCGATGTAATTGAATAATTCACTTTCAACTAATTTAATTCCATTGATTAAGTGAACTATTTCTCCTTTGTTTGGAGATAAGACTCCTGCAACAATTTTCATAAAAGTAGATTTTCCTGAACCATTATTACCAGAAATCCCTAAAACGGTATTTTTTCTAATAGTATAATTTATATCCCGGAAAATCAGTCTTCGTCCGAAATTTTTAGATAGATTATTTATTTCAAGTGAATAGCTATTCATTCAATATTAGAATTTTATCTTTGAAAACTTTATCACTTACTTTTACTGTTATAAAATAAACTCCCGAAGGGACAAATTGTCCGTTATTATCACGCAAATTCCATTTTATTCCTTTTGCACCATTGGGAAGGAAAACCAGCTTATGAAAATCGTTGTAAACAAGTTTCATTGAAGGAGTATAAACGTAAAACTCAACTCCATCAAGAAAACTCTTATCAACCTGAATATTCAGATAATCTCCTAAAATATAGTTTTCATTGAAACGAAACGGATTAGGGAAGGCAAATAATTCCTTATTACTTTTTTGAGGAACAAAACTTGTATCACCATTTATAAGTATATCATTAAGAATTTCTGATAAATTATAAAACGATTGATGAAAAGGGTTTAGAGTTTCAAAATCTGCAGAGAATATTCCTCCGAGTTTTCTTAAGCCTCTTGAAGTATCATTATAAAGAGTATAAACAAAAGGAAAAGTTTTATCAGTGCTGTCAATTGCACTTACCAAATCGGAATTAGAGATTATAACCACCAAAGTATCAAGTCCAGAATTTACCTTTAGATAAAAATTAGTATTGGCTCTGCTTCTCATTGCATAAGAACGAGAAGGAGGGCTAAATGGCATAGGATCAGAGGTTCTGATTATTGGATAATTGGCTGCTTCTTTATAATATTTTCCCGGAAAATTTCTATAGCCCGTATAATAATTCCAAATGCCAAATCTGTTAAACTGATCTTTAAAAGTTGAGCCTCTTTCACTTAAAGCTAAAGCAATGGAAGTCAAAGCTCTGTTTGATGGCATCAATTCCCAAATTCTTTTTAAAAGTTGATGATCAAAATTATTTTGAAGAAATATATTCCAAATAGATAAATTATAACCGTTATTTAACAAAAAGGGACGGGAGGGATTGTTAAAGTAATCCGGCAAATAGAAATAGTAGTCATTTATGCTATCAAAAACAAACTCCTCCATAGCAGTGGAAGTAATTTCATAATAAAACTGATCGGATTCTCTATAAATATAATTTCCAATTTGAATAGCGTGATGAAATTCATGGGCGATGGTTACTTTAGCACCATTTATTCCGGTAGTCGGATATCCTAAGTAATCATTATCAATGACAGTATAGCTTGTATATCTGTTATTACCTAAATGCGTTTCTGGTTGAGTGAACCCATAATAATCAGATCCGAGATTAGTTATATAAATATCAAACTTGTTATCTCCGCCAGCTCCATTATCAGGCGGCGGTGGCGGATATCCGAGAAAATTTACTTCATATTGATAAACAGAATCCAGCGCCTTTGCTAATTCAGTTAAAGAATAACCTGGTGCTGAAATGCCTGTTTTATTATAATGAATTCTAAAGAAACCAGATGGGGTTGTAATACTTGTATCAGTTGGCGGTCGTTGAAAAAGCGTTTTTAAAATAGATTGTTGGTTTAAATTAAATTTATCAAAATTAACTACAACACTTGCTGCTAAACCGAATCCACATTTTCTTTCATCGTGAGAAATCTTGATTGGTTTTTCACCAATTTGCTCAGCTGTTCTTAAGAAGAAATATCTGTTAAAGAGAGAATCTAATTGATTTTGTGAAAGATTCTGACTAATAATTTCTGAAGTTGATGCAAAAAGAATCAGCAACAATATTATTTTATTTATCAATCTAACTGCCTTGTTTTTATTTTTTGATCTTTGGAATCAATATAGATCAAGTGTTTATTTTTTTTATCTAATTTAGAAACTACAAATTCAGATACTTTAACATCTTGATAAACAGGTCTGATAATAACTCTGTTCAATCTCTTTACATATACAATTCTAAATATTTGATTTAGTTTAGAATCAAAAAAGTATAAAAAACCTTCATTATCAGAAATCAGAGGCTTTTCATTTGATAAAGAATGATTTGTTAACAAATCAGATTTTTTTAAAATATTAAAATCAGGGCTAAAAATAAGTAAATATTTTTTATCAAAGGTTTGTATAAATGAAGAGAAATAGTCATAATTTTTTGCCTGTTTAGTAATATTACTATAGATTTTGTTAATTCCTTCTGCATAATCTGAATAGATTATTTTTGATTGTTTGCTATCAAAAAGATAATTAACAGAGTGTGCAATAAATGTAGTATCTGTATGAACCCAGTAAAGAATTTTATCTTCATTTTCGGAAAGGATACTACCCGAATTAAAGTTATCTGCAACTAAAGGATATTTGATTAAATTATACTTTTTATCCAAAGATAATTTTATTACTCCATAATTAAGTTCATTTCCCTTAGAATATAATATTTTTATTTCCCCAACGCCATTTTTATTAACGCTCCACAAATCCTGAATTCTTCCTTCAGCATAAAGAAATTCTTTTTTATAATTGAAGTTTCTGAAATCTACTTCGACAATTTCTATTAAACGTTGATTAATTGAATAACAATAAACTATAACTTCAAAGACAGATTTTCTAAGTATAAAAACCTCAAAATGAACTCCTTTCAATTCAACCTGAAAATATTGTGAAGGAATTCCTTGATTATTCCTTAAAATAAATTTTAGTTTGTTATCAAATTTGTCAATAAAAATAAAGTCCGAAAGACTGTTGTTATTAAAGTCAAACGTTTTTATTTCACTTGGGTTAATACCATAGATGAAATTAACATCTTTATTAAAAGAAGAAAATTCGGATACTATATTAATTTTACCGTCATCTTTGAGATAAGCAATTCCATAAACGAACCTCGAGAAAAATGGAATTATTTCATTAATCTGACTTCCGAAATCAAAAATAATCTCTTCAAAAAATTCATTTCCGTCCTTAGAAAATATAATTGATAAATAATTAGATGCTGAAGAATGACAGATAAAATCAAAATTTCCGTCGTGGTTAAAATCTCCAATTACAAAGTTTGAAATAGAAGAATTAGTTTTAATAGTTATAAACTGATTGAAAACATTCAAATTATCGCCTAAATAAATTATTAAGCCATTATCAGTTGAAAAGATTAAATCTTTAAATCCATCAAAATTGATATCAATAGATTGAAATTTATAAACTCTTTGATTTAAATAGAGTTCTCTTTCAAAATTAAATCTTTCCCCATCTTTATTATAGATGAAGAAGAGCTTTTGAGAAATCAAATCATGCGCAAGTATATCTACATATTCATCTCCGTTTATATCAAAGAATATTGCATCAAGGAAAGAATGGTTTCTTAAAAGTTTTTTTTCAACTAATTGGTTATTTTTTACAGAAATAATTGATAATCCTTCAAATGCCTCTCCTGAGATTAAATAATCGTTGGAATTATCTAAATCAATATCTGCTACATCAATTTTATTAGGGAAAGAGTTTAATTTCAGAGTTTTAGAAATTCTGGGATAACCGTATTGATTAAAATTCATTAAACCAAATAATCTCGACTTCCTTGAGGAAAAAGCATATTCTGTAATCTGATTCTGAGAATTATAAACAGGTTTAAAGAAGTTTGGTTCAAAGCTAAAAGATAACTTCAGCGGTTTTGTAAATTTAAGGTTTGGCTGACCGGTTATTAAATAAGCTATATTATTATCATTGGAATAAATCAGAATATCTGAATGAGTATCTTTATTATAATTAAGACTTATAAGTTTGTTCTGACCTGTGATAGTGGCAACTTCAGAAAAATTGGTAAATCCATTAATAGGAATTTGAGCAAATGAGAAATTTGAAAGGGAGAGTAGATAAATAAAAAAACTAAATAATTTTAGTTCTATTTTTAAGTCTATCTTCCCTTCTCCTGAATGCATCATCAAATCGTCTGATTTCATCCTCTGTTTGCGGAATAATCTGGTCAACTGGAACAGGTTTCTCACTTTCATCAACAGCTACAAATGTGAGGTATGCAGTATTTGTATGAATTTTTGTTCCAAGTCTAAAGTTTTGTGCATAAACTTTTACACCGACTTCCATTGAAGTTTTAAATACGCGATTAACTGAAGCTATCAAAGTAACTGCATCTCCTAATTTTATCGGGTGATGAAAATCAATTCTGTCAACTGAAGCGGTAACACAAATTCTGTTTGTATGTTTTGCCGCACTAAGTGCTGCACAAATATCAATCCAGTGCATTAACTGTCCGCCTAATAAATTTCCAAGTTGATTGGTGTGATTGGGCAAAACCAATTCTGTCATTTCAATCTGAGAATCAGATACGTGTTTCATATAACTAATTTATTGACAATTCTTTTTCGAGGTTTGAAATTATTTTTTGGACAGCTGCAGTTCGTGAATCATTTGGATGGTTTTGCACAAAAACTCTGGCGGATTCCAAAGCGTCATTCAATTTTTTCTTAGATAATAAAATATTTATTTTATTATAGTGTGCCAAAGGAGCAAATTCTGTGTCGTGGTAAATCTGAATTACATTATCATAATAAAAAATTGCCGCAGATGTGTATTCCATCTTTTCATAAATTCGGCCAGTTTCAAATTCCTTTTTTGCTAACTTTTGATTTAATTCTGAAATCTTTGCTTCGGCTTCTGCTACCTTTTCATCTAAAGGGAAGAAATCAATAAATGCCTGAAATTCCTGTATCGCCTTTTTACTGTATTTCTGATCTAATGAAAAGTTTGGAGAGAGTTTATAATAACATTCTGCCAGCATAAATTGAGATTTGGTCAGAAACTCGCTTGTAGGGATACTTTTTATCAGTCTGCTGAATTCATAAGCACCGAGAATATATTCTCCTCTTTTAAATCTGGACATTCCCAGATAATAAATCGCATCATCGTTAATTCCACTCGCAGGAAATTGAAGCAATATTGATTCAAATTCTTTTATAGCATCAAGGTAATCTTCATTTTCATAAAGCTTTATAGCAAATGCCAGTCTTTCATCCATAGGAAGATTTACTGTTTCAATTGACGAAGAACAGGATATGTTAATAATAAGAGTTACTAAAACTGAAATTTCAATAAATAATTTTTTCATCTATTTAAATAATATTTAATTAATCTCCAGCAATTATAATTAAAATTGTATTGGTTGAAAAGGTATTAAATTACTTAGACCTAATGGTAAAAAATAATAAAACGGCTGTAGCAGTTGCTGCGATTGCTATTACCGGTTCAAATAAATTTGAGAAAAAAGGTTCTTTTGGAGGAATTCCTTCTGTTATCGGATAAACCTTACTTTCAAGTTTTGCAAAATTTTCATATTCAACTGTATCGGTCAAACTGAAGTTAAAATCATAAACCTCACTTTTTCTTGACAGCATAAAATTACCAGACAAAGTGACTGTTCTATTCATAAAATAATCACCGAATAAATGATTTTTGAACAAATCATTATACTCAACTTTTGCTTCAATTATTGTCAAGTTAAGTTTTTCATCATAAGCTGAATCTGAAAATAATTTTAATCCGCTTCTTATAAGATCTTTTCTTAAAAAATCAACTATAATACTTAAATCATTCTTATTTGTTGATAATAATTCCAAAGTATTAACGTCATTAGGTAATGTTCTAATAATTTTATTTGATAGGGAATCTGTTAAATTATCAAAAATTTTTAAGTTGGAAATTTGCTGCCCTGATACTGGAATTAATAAAAATAAAACCAAAATAAAAAGCTGGAATGTTTGGAGTTTGATTCCAGCTTTAGCTGAATATTTTGACAAAATTTTCAGATTCTTCCTGCTGCTAATTTTTGTAATCTTTTAATTCTTTCTTCAATTGGTGGGTGAGTTGAGAACAATTTACCTATTCCACCAAACAACGGACTAACAATAAACATATGAGCAGTAGCTGGCTCAACATTTCTCATATGCTGCACTTGATTTGACCTTGAAATCTTAGCAAGTGCTGAAGCAAGAGCCAATGGATTTCTACTAATTCTCGCTCCGCCTTCATCTGCCATATATTCTCTTGATCGAGATATTGCAAGTTGAAGCATTGTAGCAATAATAGGTGAAAGAAGAATTAGCAAAAGTCCACCTATTCCGCTTCCGCTATCTTCATCATTACTGCGACCAAACATTGCCAGCCAACCAGCCATATGAGCAATGTAGGAAATTGTTCCTACTAAAGTTGCTGCTATTGTACTTATTAAAATATCTCGATTTTTTACGTGTGCAAGTTCGTGAGCCATAACACCAGCAATTTCTTCATCATTAAGGCTTTGTAAAATTCCTGTAGTAGCAGCAACAGCAGCATTCTGAGGATTTCTTCCTGTTGCAAATGCGTTCGGTGTTGCGTCATTAATAATATAAACTTTGGGCATTGGAAGGTTCGCATTTTGAGCTAATCTTTCTACCATATCGTAAAATTTGGGAGCTTCAGCTCTGGTAATTTGCTTAGCTCGGTACATAGAAAGAACAATTTTATCGGAAAACCAATAAGAACCAAAGTTCATTGCCAATGAAAAAATAAATGCTATTGTCATTCCTGATTCTCCTCCAATAGCATATCCGACAAGTAAGAACAAAGCCATCATTAAAGACATTAAAAATACGGTTTTAATTGCGTTCATATTTTCTCCTTTTAAGATTTTATCGTATCTATTTTTTTGATTTAGATGAATTTAAAAAACTTTTGTTTCAATTAAATTTAATTATTCTTAACAATTTCAAGAAAATCTGATTCCAATGTAACATTAGGTAGTTCAATTATTCTACCAATTTCTTTGTCCCCCCTGAAAAAGATAAATGTTGGGACAAGATTTATATCAAGATTATCGGCTTCGTCTCCAAATCCTTTTTTCTTTCTATCAACACAAATCAATTCGAAATTTTCTTCTGGAAATTTAATTAAATCAAGTATTTTCAAAAATGCTGGGACGAAATCTCTGCTGTCACCGCACCACGTTCCCAAAACAATTTTAATATTTATGTTGTTCAAAAAATCATTTAATTGATTTAACACCTCAGCATCTGGTTCATAGTTTGAATAGCTTTCGTTAAACCAATCTGCAAAAGCAGTGTCCTGAAATGCTTCACGAGTGCAATAGCCAATCAGCATTTTCTTGTTTTTTACTGAATCAATTGTAAAATGGTTATAGCTCTGAGCAAAGAAATTATTAGAAAAAATTATTAAAAATAAAATTGTTATTCTCATATAGAATTCTCCTTATTAGAATGTCTGACATCAATTCCCCAAAGTAGTTTTTTCCTAAGAGTTGAAAAATATGTTGATAAAGATGTATAGATTAGTTTAAGCTTTCTATCGCTTCTTTTAATTTTTATCCCAACTGGCGGTGGAAATGAATAAGAACGCTGACCATCACAATTAACTTTAATATCTGTATGTAATGAATCGGCTTTAATAATAATTTCGCTTCTGCTTGGAAGCACGAGTGGCCTTATTGTTAAGCTATGCGGCGAAATTGGTGAAAGCGTTATTACATCTGCTTGTGGATTTACAATTGGACCGCCAACAGAAATTAAATATCCTGTTGAACCTGTTGGAGTTGCAGCAATTAATCCATCAGCAGTGAAAGTTGTAACATATTCACCATCAACCCAAACTGTGAGTTCTATCATTTTAGGCCATCCGCCTTTATCAATCACAAGATCGTTAATTGCAATCATCTTTTCGCATTTATAATCTGTGCAATCGCCTTCAATTATCATTCTTTCTTCGATTGAGTATTTTTTGTTTTTTATGGTATCAATAACAAAATCAAGATTTGAAATATCTGCCTCAACAAGAAATCCAAGTTTGCCGAGATTTATTCCAAGCACTGGTTTATCAAATTTTTGTGCATTAAAAGCTGTAGCGAGCATTGTTCCATCGCCGCCAAAAGAAATAATTAAATCGCTCTGCTCGTATAGTTCAGAATCATCAACAACAAAATCATCTTCAATTTCGATTACAACTTTCCCATCTGATTCCTGAAGAGAGTGAGTGAGAAGATAATCAATTTTGTTCTGTTTAAGTTTATTGATGAAAGTTGCAACAACTTCCATCACACTTTCTTTTGTTATGTTGGCTACAATTCCGATTTTCATAAAATTCTCATTTAGTCAACTGAAAATTAAACTATTCTGTAATTAGTTTTCTTTCAAAATTTCTTTAACAGCATTAAAAACTTTTTCTACACTGATTTTATTTATGTTATACCGCGAAGAAGTTCTGAATTCCTCATAAAGTATATCGCCGTTGGAAATTCTTTGCTCAAGAATATCAGGATAAATAAAAATACAATTAAGATTCATCTCTGTTGGATAAGGATTAAATCTTCCTAAGTGTTTTCCATTCGAAATACAAACAAATCTTATATTTTGCGAGGCAGCAAAATGAACAGCACTTGTATCGTTTGAAATTAACAGTTTTGCCATCGAAATAATTTTTCCAAGTTCGGGTAAAGTTGTTTTACCAGCTAAATCCTGAACACGTTCTGATTTAACCTCTTCAAGAATTTTTTTTGTTGTTTCTTTTTCGGCAGCAGAACCAACCATTAAAATGTCGTGTGGATAAGCTTCAAGTAAAGATTTAATAAGCTCAGCAAATTTTTTCTCAGACCATCTTCTGGCTTTCTCCTGTGCGCCCGGAACAATCACTATATAATCTTTTGTCAAGGACAGATTTAATTTAACTGAAGAAAAATCCAGCATTGGCTTTGAGATATCAATTTTTTTCTTCAATAGTTTTTCAAAAAAATCTTTGTTTCGATAAAACTCGAATAAATTTTCTTCCCTTTGAGTAATCAGCTTTGTGTAGTTTTCATCAGTAAACAGCTTCCTTTTCCACTTACCTTTATTTTCCGGACTTCCTGTTGAACCAATTCTTTCTTTTGCCTTGCTTGCTTTTATGATTGTATCACCAAAGAGAATTTCTCTTGAGAAGATGGTTTCAATTGCCACTTCATAACCCGAAAGATAAACTTGCTTAAGAATTTCAAACTTATAATGGAAGTTCCACCTAAAATTTTTTCTGTTTATCCAGATGTAGTTATTGAAAGTGTTTTTATTACAATACTCAGCAAGATCTTTCCAGATAATATTTCCACATAATCTTATGTTATAATCCTTGTAGATTGAATCTGTACACAGAATGCTGAGAAAGTTTTGAACAAGAATGTAATCACCGATTGAATCTAATCTGATTATCAGCAAAGTATTTTCCTTAATCGGACGCTTTTTCAGATGAATAATTTTTATAATCAATGCGTTGATTAGAAAGTTGATGAGATTTCCGATTTTTATAAATAGTATCTGAATCTTTTCCATCAGTGAAGCTTTAGCATTTTTTTATTGTCATCATCAGTAAGAGATTTCATTCTGAATTTTACAAAGAGATTCAACCCAAAGTGAGAAAGAATAAACAGCAGTTTTAAGCTGAATGGATTTAATTTTTTCTTCGATATAAGAAAAAGATTTTTGAATGGATAGAAATTCATTCCGAATTTTTCTGCAATTGTTTTAAGAGTTTTTTCAGAATAAAAAGAAATATGCTGTCCGTGTTCAAATCCATAATACCACCAATCTTTTGATGGAATTTCCTCAGGAATAATTACTGTGGAAAATAATATGCTGTCAGAAAGCTCTGTCATCTTTTTTACTTCATAAATTGGATTTGCAAAATGTTCAAAGACTTCGAATGCAGTTAAAAGTTCATATCTTGATTCCGATTTTTCAAAACCTCTGACTAAAAGATTTGTTGTAAAGTCATCGTGCCAGTAAAAATCAAATCCTATATCACGCATAAGTCTTGTGAAAATTCCGTAACCGCCTGCATAATCCAGATACTTTGCGGATTTATCAAAACAGAAATAGAGAATAACAGAAACAATTTTAGAGAAATAGATATTTCTCATCATTATTCCTGTGTCGGAAATATTTATAGGATTTTTATAAGCTTCATCAAGCCAATATGGATTTTCTGTGAACAAGTATCCACACGATGTGCACTTAAAATATTTTACATCATATTTGCTGAGTACATTGCCTCTGAAAGCAAGTGAAGCTTCTGAATTGCATATTTTACAATTTATATTTTCCATTAACGATAGATTTATGAAAGCTAAACATCATTTAAGTATATTTTTTAATTTTCCTTTGATTTTACTTAATAAACTTTGCTGATATTGTTTATTAAATGTATAAGTATCGGCTTCTAAATCAGGGACAAAAAATTGAGGATGCGTTAAAGGAAATGTTATTTCATCAGCACTTGGCATTTTTAATTTGCTGTTGCTTGTATGTGTTGCTTCAGAATTAAAACCAATATTTTCAACCAAATTTATATTTGGTAATATTGACAGACCATTATTTACAATAAGACAATAATTCCATTGATAATCCCATGTATCAATTTTTCCCAAAGAAACATTCTTAAACTGTTTTAGCCAGTATTTTTGAACTTTATTTTGCTTCCAGACATTTTTATAAATTTTATAATTGATGAAATTGTTTAATGATTTCATTTCAAAATCATAAAGCTTCCAGGCTCTTCTCCAGGCAGCCCAGCCCCAAACATGACTAATTTGTGAAAAGTAATAAGAGCCATCACCTCTTGATATTCCATCCTGGAAATTATCCCCGCTGATGTGCATTATTCTCTGATCATCTTTATATCTCAACAAAAGTTCATCACAGAATCTAAAGAAACTTATAGAAGGTAAGCAATCATCTTCCAATATTATTCCCATCTCCTCATTTTCAAAGAACCAATTAATAGCGCTGCTTACAGCTTTACCACAACCAAGATTGTGCTCTCTGAATAATGTTTTAACCTCGCACTGCCAATCAATATTGTTCAATAAAAAATTTCTTACTGACTCAACGACTTCCTTTTCGCCAGATTTGTTTACCCTTGCACCATCAGATGCTAAATAAAGTTTTGGCGGTTTAACTTGTTTTATTACTTCAAAAACTTTTTTAGTAGTATCTAAACGATTAAAAGTCAGGAAAAGGACTGGTGAATTTGTTATGTATTCAATTTCATTATTGAGCATTTAAAGCACCATTGAATTATTTGCAACTAATTTTTCCACTTTAGTTTTCTCCAAAATCTTACAAGAAATAAAAACCCTAATTTGTCTAAAATAAATTTTAGCTTCGTTCTGAAAATTCTTGATGAAAAAAAATAAAGAGCTTTAATATTCCAAAGTTCATGTTTTTTTAATGCAAACTTTGTTTCTTTAATAGAATTTATTTCATTCTTCCAGGAAGCTCCGCCTGCTTTCATAATTACCATCGGATTTATATTAAAATAATAACCAACTTTTTTCAAATCATAATTTTTAGAAAGCCGACAAATGAATTCGAAATCCATCGAGTATCGGAAAGAATTATCAAACAAACCGATATTATTATAAATTTCTTTCCTAAAAAACATAGTAGGATGATTAAAAGGCATTGCAATTTTTATATCACACATTAAAGGTCTTCGGACATTAGTTCCGAATTTTCTGTCTTTGAAAAGAATATCTCCGTGAACAAATAGAACATTATTTTCACTGAATATTTTTACTACATCTTGAAAGAGATTAAAATAAAAATAACTGTCATCGCTGTTTAGAATAGTAATTAATTCGCCAGAAGCTTTTTTAATTCCTTTATTAAAAGCGTCTGCAATTCCTTCATCTTTCTCAGAAATTATTATTAGTTTTTCGGGGCAATTTTTTTTTGAATAGATTTCTTTTGCAATAGTTATCGTTGAATCTGTGCTAAGATTATCAACAATAATTTGCTCGAAATTTTCATAAGTCTGTGAAATAACTGAGTTGATATTTTCAGCAATTGTTATTTCAGAATTAAAAGTTGGCGTAATAACACTGATTTTCATTTAAACTAAGTAATTATTGTTCAAAAATAACACAAGAATGTGAACTATTTCTTTAAAATGCATAGCAAAAAAATATTACTAATTTCATTAAGAGGGGATATAGGAGGTGGACCTAAACATTTAGATTCAATTTATCAAAATCTAAAAGCTGAATTCAATTTTTATGTTGCTTCTCCAAAAGAGCAGCCGTTTGGGATAAAGTGGGCAAATGAGTTAAATGACAGATTCTTCAAACTTCCACATAGAAAGTTTTCAATTCTATTTTTTTTCAGACTGGTTAGTTTTATAAGGGAAAATAAAATTGATATAATTCATGCTCACGGTAAGGGCGCAGGTATTTATGCAAGACTAATAAAAATATTTATTCCTAAAATAAAAGTTATTTATACTTGGCACGGACTTCATATTGATAAATACAATTCACTTGAAAAATTTCTATACATAATGATTGAAAAATTTCTTTCGATGTTTACAGACTTATTTATAAATGTGTCTGAATCTGAAAGAAACATTTGTGCAAAAAATAATATTTATAAAATTGAGAAATCAATTGTTATAAATAATGGTATCAAGGATAATTTTAATTCTGCAGACAAAAACTCATTGAGAAAAAGTCTTAATTTGCCATTAGATAAATTCCTTATTATTAACATTAGTAGATTCGATAAGAAAAATAATCTTAAAGCATTCATAAATATTGTTTCGCTATTTATTTCAGATTCTAATTTTCTTTTTTTGCTTTGCGGAGATGGCGAAGAAAAAGAAAACATTTTAAATAAAATCGAAGAGAAAAAACTTAATAATATAATTTTAACTGGGATTATTAATAATCCTGTTGAATATTTATCAGCTTCAGATTTATACTTATCAACATCTATTTACGAAGGACTTCCTTACTCCTTAATCGAAGCCTCAATGTGTGGATTACCAATAATTGCTTCTGATGTTGTGGGAAATAACGATATTGTTTTAAACAATGTAAATGGATTTTTATACGAATTGAATGACTTAAATAATGTGGTAAAACTAATATTAAAAATTAAAGAAGATAAAGCTTTATATAATGAACTATCTTTAAATTCACGAAGGATCTTTTTGGATAAGTTCAAAGAGGAAAAAATGATTAATGAATTAAAAAAGATTTACCAAGAAATAACTAAATGAAAATAGCAATAGTACACGAATGGTTTGTTAATTATGCAGGCTCTGAAAGAGTTGTAGAATCTTTTGTAAACATTTTTCCTGAAGCTGATGTTTTCGCACTTGTTGATTTTTTAAATGAAGAACAACGAAATCAAATCCTCAAAGGTAAATATGCAAAAACATCATTCATTCAAAAACTTCCATTAGCAAGGAAACATCACAGAAATTATTTGCCTTTTTTTCCGAAAGCAATTGAATCATTAAATTTATCTCAATATGATTTAATTTTATCAAGTTCCCACGCAGTAACTAAAGGAGTAAAAAAATCAAATAAACAACTTCACATAAGTTATTGCCATTCACCGATGCGATATATCTGGGATGAGGCAGAAAGATATTTTGCTGCATCAAATCTCAACAAAGGAATTAAAAGATTAATT
>Ga0308414_1000987_pt1 | contig 18613 bp, 11 predicted proteins | sample HotsprSampleOS50_FD_205667 | JGI IMG/M metagenome (GOLD analysis project Ga0308414, IMG submission 205667) | Hot spring phototrophic mat microbial communities from Octopus Spring, Yellowstone National Park, Wyoming, United States - 20090730_OS50 ...
TGCAGCGCATGCGCGCCAACATGCGCATGTCCGAGCGGGTCCTGGCGGTTGCCTCCAACCCGACGTACGTGATCGGCCCCGGCGCGGTCGACCCACAGCAGGTTCCCGAGCTGATCGAGCGGCTGAGCAGCGCCGAGCCTTCGGAGCGCGCGGAGGCGGCCGACGATCTGCGCACCCTCGGTCCCGCCGCGGGCGCCGCGGCCGAGGCGCTGGCGGCCCTGCTGCATGATGAGGCGTGGGCGGCGCGGCTCGCGGCGGCGGCCGCCCTGGCGCGCATCGCGCCGGAGGATCAGCGGCCCATCGCCGTGCTCCGCGATGCCCTCCACAGCGACGATGCCGGCCTCCGCCGCCACGGCGCCCGCGCGACGGCGCTTGCCGGGGCCGCGGCCGCTGAGCTCACCGACAGGCTGGTCACGATGCTGCACGACCCCGACCGCATCGTGCGCGGCATGGCCCTTCAGGCCATCGCCACGCTGGGGCCGGCGGCGGCCGACGCGTTCCCGGCCGTCGTGCCGCTGCTGGATGATCCCGAGCTGAGCATCGACGCCGTCGACGCCCTGGGGCGCATGGGCGCGGCGGCGCGGCCGGCCATGAAGCGCCTCGCCGAAAAGCTCGCCGACGACGACCCGGCCATGAGATGGGCGGCCGTGCGGGCGATGGCACAGATCGGCGGCGACGAGGCCGGACCGGCCGTCGACTTCATCCTCCAGCAGCTCCCGCGCGCCAGCGAGCGCGACGGCTACAACAGCGTGGTCTATCTGGGACTGCTCGGTCCGGCGGCCCGCGCCGCCCTCCCGGCGCTGGAGCAGTTGCGGATCAAGAACCGGGCGCTGCCCGGCCTGGCGATGTGGGCCATCGATCCCGAAAACCACCTGCCCTGGAGCGGCGGCAGCGGTTTCGTCATGGGGGCCGTCCGCGGGCGCGCACAGGCGGACCAGCCGCAGCCGGCCGCACGCGGCGGACGGCAGGGAACTCTGCGCCCCCTGGCGGCCGCCGTTGCCGGCGCCGTCCCCACCCCCGCGCGGCCGGCGGCGCAGAATCGCGGGCCCAACTATCAGCTCCTGCTGTTTGAAAACTTCCTGAACGAGCTGGGCGAGCGGCTGCGGCCATCGGCGACCCTGCTGGCGAAGCAGATCGTCGAAGGCGCCACCGGCAACATGCCCCCCTGGGGCTATCGGCTGCTCATGCGGTTTCCCGACGAGGCCCTCAAGGTGCTCACCGAACCGCTGGATCCCCGAGGCGATGCTGCCCAGCGGCAGCGAGCCATCTCCGCCCTTGGCAACATGGGACCAGTCGCCGCCGCGGCCCGGCCGCGCCTGGAGTCGTTGCGCCGAAGCGTGCCGGCGCGCGAGGTGGAGTTGATCGACTGGTGCCTCGGGCAGATCACCCCCCAATGAGCCGCGACACGCAGTGTGCCCGGATTTCCCCCAGTCGCCGCGGCGGTGCAGGCACCTTCTCCCTCCCCCGCGTACTCGCGGGGGAGGGGTTACCATCTCAGGCGTTGGTTCAGCAGCTCGGCCTCCCGGCCCCCATCCCAGTGCTCCAGCCCCAGCATCAGTTCCTCAATCTCCGCATGGGGGTAGAGGATCACCTTTCCCTCGATCCGGTTCTCCTCGATCATTCGCAGCACCCGCGGTGCGTGCTGGAGACCGCCAACGCCGAACACGTAGTGGCCCGGGTCGATGTCGCCGCGCTGAATGGCCTGGAGTGTGGCGGCCAGGTCGGAGGGGGCGCCGCCGCTGGAGCCGACGAGCTTGATCTCGTCGTAGTGGATGCGCAGCGCATCCACCTGGAGCAGGTGCTGCCCGCGCGGCAGGCCACCAAACAGATTCGCCACTCCGCCCTTGCCCAGCAGCTCCAGCGCCTGCTGCTGCACCGCGTTGATCCCCACGGCGAGGATCAGATCGTCCGCCATCGCGCCGTTGGTCAGTTGGTGCAACCGGCTCTTCAACTCATCCGGCAGCACGGTCACGAGCTGTACCCCGGCCGCCGCCGCCTTCTGACCCAGCGTGCGCGTGGCCCGCGCAAGGCGGTCGGCGATCTTGTCGCACACCAGCAGCAGACGCGGCCGCTGTCGCAACGCCAGCTCCGCGTGCATAAGCCCCATAGGCCCGGCGCCGATGATGACCGTCGCCCCGCCCTCCAGTATTCCGAGCCTGGCCAGGCGCGGTGAAAACGGCGTGTCCTTGAGAATGTGAACCTGCCGCTCCTGGGCCGAGTAGACGCAGGAAATCGGCTCGCCCATCGACACCGCGAAATACGGCAGATCGTCGTCCGGCAGCGGCAGCAGACAACCACCCTCAAGCACCTCCTCCTGGATGAGCAGGTACTGGGCAAGGTTGCCCCCGAGCGTGTAACCGACGGCCGTCTTGACCATGCCCCTGGCGTTGTCGCGGTAGCGCTCGCGGTGGTTGATCGGCCCTACGTCGACGGCCGGCTGAATGGCGAAGCGCTGGCCGACCAGATACTGCCGCTGCAGCTCGCTGCCGATGGCCACGAGCGTCAGCGAGCCCTCATCGCCCAGGATGACAGGCCAGCGGGCCGGGTCCCATCCGTTGAAGTAGGGATGAGCCGCTCCCTGGGCGAGGATTTTCAGGATCGAGGTGCATACGCCGGCCGCATCGACGCGGGCCAGCAGTTGCCGAGGTCCCGGCCGGGGCACGGGCACTTCACGAACGGCGAGGCTGTCGAATCCGGTTCCGGAGAGGACCAGCGCCTTCATGGTGGAAGGCACGGTCCAGTCGCGAGCAGCGCGATAGGCGTCGAGGTTGAGCATGGTGAATCCTGTGATGGTCGAGCCGTTTTACAGCGGGTAGCGTGGCATGTCACGGGTGGGGCGGACCTCGCTGCGCAGGGTCTTGGGTTGCCGGAAGCGGCGGGGTGGGTTTGGGGGTTCAGGTGGCGCTGGCCGCTCTGTTGGGCAGCGGCGTTCGCAGGCAGGGCGACGGGCCGGGGGGCTGGTGGGGCGGGCTTTGATGGCAGCCGATGCCGCATCGGGGCGGCTGTGGTGGGCGTGCTGGCGAGGGTTCTGAATGTCGCGACGTCCCGCCCAACTTGCGGATCCCTCAGGTCGTCGCGGGCTGAGCGGGCGTTGCGGGTTGGGCGGCCGCCGCGGCGCGGGCGGCGTTCAGCCGTCTGGCCAGCCGGCTGCGCTTGCGGGCCGCGGCGTTCTTGTGAATCGTTCGCTTGGCGGCCACCTGGTCCAGCCGCTTGGCCGCCTTGCGCAGTTGCGTCTCCGCCGCGGTCAGATCGCCGCTGCTGAGGGCGGCCATGAAAGCCTTCACCTCGGCGCGGATGGAGGCCTTGCGGGCGCGGTTCCGCGCTCGGCGCTTGAGATTCTGACGGACGCGCTTCTTGGCTGAAAGCGAATGGGCCACGTTTGCAGTTCTCCTGTGCTGTCAGGCCCGTCAGGGCCTGTGAGGGGCAGAATCATACAGAGCGGGCGGGCATTGTAAAGCCTGCCAACCGCCACTGCGCCGCCCCGCCATCGGCCATCGGTCCGCGCGCGTTGTGTCCGGTCAGGGGTAAAGTCGGAATCGACTCCACGGGCAGAGCCTCGGTGCCGCCCGGCGGTGTGATACTTGCTGCGGGTGGTCCGCAATCGCGCCGGCGCAGAACGTAGCACGGGCGTTTCGCGGGCGTCTCGCGCGTCTCGCCCGCCCCGTAGCACGGGCGTCCTCGCCCGTGCCAAACGACCTTTGCGCCCGCTTGGCCCGGACACGGGCAAGATGCGCCCCGCTCCTTCCCCCGCTACTGGGTCTGTCGAGCCGGGGGAGGGGGCTGGGGTGGGGGCGGTGCCTCCATCCGACGCAGAAACGGTCACACGCCCGCGCCGCCCTGACCCACGCACGTTGTTGTGGAACCCGATGCCGCGGGCGTGTACATTGGTGCCGTCCCGGCCGCCTGGCCGGCCAGTTGGGAAAGCATGATCATCACCACACACGCATTTGCGCGGGCGGGCCTCGTGGGCAACCCCTCCGACGGCTATTACGGCAAGACCATCGCATTTCTGATCCGCAACTTCCGCGCCACCGTTCAGCTCTGGGAAAGCCCGCATTTCGAAGTCCTGCCCAGCTACGGCGATCTGGGCCGTTTCGTCAGCGTGGCCGAGTTTCTGCGGGATGCGCGGCTGCACGGCTACTACGGCGGTATGCGGCTCATCAAGGCGACGGTCAAGCGATTTCACGACTACTGCCGCCAGCAGCAGCTTCAACTTCACGATCGCAATTTCACCATCTCCTTCGCGACGGACATTCCCCGGCTGGTGGGCATGGCCGGCAGCAGCGCCATCATCACGGCGACGATGCGCGCCCTGATGCAGTTTTACAATGTGGCGATCCCGCGGCACCTGCTGCCGACCCTGATCCTTTCCGTAGAAAAGGACGAGCTGGGGATCAGCGCCGGGCTTCAGGATCGTGTCATTCAGGTGTACGAGGGGTTCGTGTACATGGACTTCGACCGGGAACATCTGGAGCGCAACGGCTATGGGATCTACGAGCCGTTGACTCCCCCCGCCATGCCTCCACTGTACGTGGCATACGATCCCGAACGGGCCCAGGTCAGCGATGTGCCCCATCGCAACCTGCGCGAGTTGTTCAACCGCGGCGATCCGCAGGTGCTCTCGGCCATGCGCAAGTTCCGCGACCTGACCGACCGCGGCCGCGCCGCCCTCATGAGCGGGGACTGGCAAACCCTGGGCGAAGTGATGAACGCCAATTTCGATCTGAGGCGGACGATCATGAACATCGCACCCGAGAACCTGCGCATGGTGGAAGTGGCCCGCGCCGCAGGCGCCAGCGCCAAGTTCTGCGGCAGCGGCGGCGCCATTTGCGGGCTGGTGGAGGACGGCCGGCCGTATGAGCGCCTGGTCAAGGCGCTGGGGGAAATCCGCTGCACTGTACTGCGGCCAAGGGTGTACGAGTGAGCTGGTTATCAGTGGTCAGAGGTCGGTTGTTGGGTCAACGGTGCCTCGGTCCATGCGGCGCGCCAACCGCCCCCAAAGGCCGTTGGGCACGGGCGAGGATGCCCGTGCTACGTCGTGCGCCGGCGCGATTTCGGACCGCCGGCCGCAGAAAGTGCCACGCCCCCCAACTGATCCCGTATGCTCCATGCCCCTGTGCATTGCCGCGGCGCTTTATTAGAATGACAGGTTCGCGGCTGTGGGCGGCCGCGGATGGACAAAGTTGAGGAAGTAACATGCATGTTCCCACCGGGCTGATCGCCGCAGCGGAGATGGGCGGCTACATCAACCTTCTGAAACTGCTGCCGGTCATCGTGTTTCTGCTGCTGTGGGCCAAAGCGATGACCTGGATGGACAAGGACGCCGTGGCGGCGCACCTGCCGCGCGAGGCGCTCAACACGGCGCTGTTCCTCTCCGGCATCGGCGCGTTCATCCTCTTTTACCTGCTGCCCAACTTCTGGATCGCACTGGGGACGCTGTTTGTCGTGCTGGCGGGCACGATCGGGACATACCTTGGCATCCGTAATCAGAGGGTAGGTCTGGCCGATCTGAAGAAGGACTTCGCCGACTGGCGCGCGGGGTTGTCCAAGGGCAAGAAAGTGGATGCCAGAGAGGGGCAGGTGCTTCTGGCCACGCGCAAGGGTGCGGTAGTGGCGCCTCCGGAGCCCGAGGACCCCCAGCGCCCGGGCTACGAGGCCGCCCAGGTGCTGCTCACCGAGCCGCTGAAGAAGGGGGCGGAGCGCATCGACCTGCGTCCGGGCGATGGGGCCTGCCCCGTGCAGTACTGGGTGGACGGCGTGGCCTACTCCAGTGTGAGCCTCGATCGCGCCGCGGCGGCGGCGGTGATCGCGTTCCTCAAGGGCGTCGCCGGCCTGGAGGTGGAAGATCGACGCAAGCCTCAGACCGGGATGCTGCGCGGCACCCTCGACGGCAAGCGGCACGAACTGGAAGTGACAACAGCCGGCACCACCGCCGGCGAGTCGCTGCGGGTGCTGATCGACCCCAGAAAACGGCACGACTTCAAGCTCGAGACGCTGGGGCTTCAACCCGGCCAGCTCGAGGCCATCAGAAACACCGTGGCCGATCCCAGTGGCGTGGTGTTGATCACGGCTCCGCGGCAGCAGGGGCTCACGACGTTGCTCTACGCGGTGATTCGTTCCCACGATGCCTTTCTGAATCACATTCAGTCGATCGAACACGACCCGCGCGAGGATCTGGAGGGAGTGACGCAGAACCGGCTGGCGTCGACCGCCTCGATTGCCGAGGAGCTCAAGCTCGTCGAGTGGGTGACCAGCACCCAGCCCGACGTGATCCTCATGGATGAACTGTTCAATCCCGCCAGCGCCCGCGAGCTTTTGCATTTCGCCCAGTCGGAAAACAAGCGCGTCTACATCGGCATGCGCGCCGGCACCACCTTCGACGCCCTGGGCATCTGGCGCAAGCTGATCGGCGATGACTCCGAGGCCGCCTCGGTGCTCAAGCTCATCATCGCCGGGCGCGTGATGAGGCGGCTGTGCATGGCGTGCAAGGTGGGCTACACGCCCGACCCGGAGACGCTGCGGAAGCTGAACATGGACCCGCAGCGCGTCACCACACTGTATCAGGCGAGGACGGAGCCGCTGCGCGACTCCAGGGGCAACCCCGTCCCCTGCGAGTTCTGCCACGACCTGCGCTACAAGGGCCGTTTCGGCGTGTATGAGACGTTCGTCATCGACGACGAGATCAGGCAGGCCATTGCCTCCGGCGGATCGACCAACCAGCTCAAGACCCTGTTCCGCAAACAGCGGGCGCGCTACCTTCAGGAGATGGCGCTGGCCCAGGTCGAGGCGGGCGAGACCAGCGTGCAGGAGGTGCTGCGGGTGCTGCGCGGCTCCGAACAGAGCCGTCCCACGCGCCAGGCTTCGGCGTAAGGTGATCCAGGAACGCAACTGACAGCGAGAGACCCCATGCTGCTCGGATTCATCATCCTCATCGTCATCGCCATCATCGTGTATTTCCATTACCTCCAGGGCCTGTTCAGCGCCGCCATCTCGGCGGTGCTGGCCATGACCTGCGCCGTGGCGGCCCTGGCATGGTATGAACCCGTGGTGGCGCTGCTGCCCCGCAGCCAGTTTTCCGACCAGACCGGATCCGTGGTTCTTGTGGGACTGTTCGCCGTCCCCTACATCCTCCTGCGCACCATCTTTGACAAGCTGATCCCCGGCAACGTCAGCTTCCCCACCCTCGTCGGTCAGATCGGCTCGGCGGCCATGGGGCTGATCGCGGCGCTGTTCGCCACGGGCGTGCTGCTGATCGCCGTCAAGATGATGCCCATCGGCCCGCGCATTCTGTTCTATGAGGAGTACCCCATCAGCCAGCGCATGCAGATGCCCATCCGCCCGCCCGGATCGCGCGGCCAGATCGACGCGTGGTTTGAAGAGCTGGATCCGGTGGCGTTTCACAGCGGCAACTCCAACGGCCTGCTGATTCCCGCCGACAAGCTCCTGACCGCCCTGGTAGCGCACGTCAGCGAAGAGTACGGATCGCTGAGCAACGGGCGGCCGTTTGCGGCCGTGCATCCGGATCTCTCGCGCGCCCTCTACGGCCAGCGCACCGGCATCCAGCCCGGGTCGCTGCACACGGCCACCCCCGGACCGGTGGACGTGCTGGGAGTCTATTCGGCAACGACGTTGCCCGTCCGCGATCAGGAGGCCGAGGAGTTCTCAGGCTCGCCGATCGGCCACCGCGGGCGGAACTCGCCTTCGACCGTTGCCCGCCCCCCGAATCCCATGCGCCCCGATCCGGGGCATCTGTTCCTGATCGTCCGCGTGCGCTTCAACCCCAACGACGTCGATCCCGGCAAGAACACCTTCTCCTTCAGCACCGGCGCTGTGCATCTGGTGGCCAACCGCAAGCTCTACTTTCCCATCGGCACTCTGGAAGGGGGGACCACCCTGTGGTGGAACACGCCCGACGACTATCTGTTTGCCCAGTCGGGCAAGGGCGCCGATCTGGTGTTCCACGTGGATGAGGCTGATGTGCTGGCCAGCGCCGATCCTGCCGACCGGCGTGTGGCCCGTGGCACCCTGATCTCGGTGAAGCGTTACGCGCGGACGGACATTGGCGGGCGGAGCATTGCGGACCTCAGCACCGCCCCCCGCAGCGCCGAGATTCAGGTGCTGCGCAAGGGAGTGACGGCACCGGCGGCGCCGCCGCCGAGCGTGGGTCCCGGACCGTCGCCCGCGGACCAGCGCATGGCGCAGGATGTGCCTCTGGCGATGGCCGGAGCGCCAGTCATCAGCTCGCAACTCTTCGCGTCGGTGGGGGTGGGCGCTGCCAGCCCCGACGAGCGCAGCGGCCTGGCAGCGTGGGGAACCTTTGCTCTCAGCGACAACACATTCACACGGCTGGAGTTGGACCCGGTCGAGCCGATCGCCCGGATGGAGGCTTCGCCCAATCCGATCCGCGGCTTCGCTGTGCCCGGCGGCCAGCGGATGGTGCAGGTGGCGATGCGTCCCGTGGGCGACCCATGGTCGTGGGCCGAGGTCGTGGGCGATTTCGCCCTGGTGAGCGACGGCATGCGCTTCACGCCGCACGGCTTCCTGGCCCGCCTGCAGCACGAGGGCCAGCAGATGATGGCCGCCTATTACGACAGCGGTCGGCCGCTGACCCGCTACGCCGTCAAGAGCGAGGCGGCCAAGATGCAGCCGCAGGAAGTCATCCTGCTGTTCGTGGTCAGGCCGGGGATTTCGCTCAATTCGATGAATTTCCGCCAGGGTGTGGTCCAGAACTTCCAGCCGCCTGTGCCGGTGCCATAGACGCCCACCATGGTTGAACAGCGACTTGCCCAGCTTCACATTACGCTGCCCGCACTGGCCGGGCCTTTTGGAGCTTATGTCCCGGCCAGGCGGGCGGGCGGACTGCTTTTTGTCTCCGGGCAGTTGCCTATGCTGAACGGGCGGCTTCTGGCCATGGGTCCGGTGCCCTCCCAATGCTCGCCGGAGCAGGCTCAGGCGGCCGCCCGTCAGTGCATCATCAACGCCCTGGCGGCCGCCCGCTCGGTTGAGGGATCATTGGAGGTTCTCACAGGTGTGGTCAGGGTGGGGGTCTTCGTCAACAGCGATCCTGGCTTTTTCGGCCAGCCACAGGTCGCCAATGGGGCCAGCGAACTGCTGCTGGAACTGTTTGGCGATGCCGGTCGCCACGCCCGCGCCGCGGTGGGGGCCAGCGCGTTACCGATGAATGCGTCGGTGGAGGTGGAAGTGGTGTTCAGCATTGGAGGGTAGTCCGGGGGCAGCCGTTGGCGCGGATCCGGCACGCACGGCGATGGGCGGCGTTGATGGCTCGTGAAGTCCGGATCATCCTTATTGCGCTATTAATGATGTATTTACTTTTTTCTTGCAATAGTTGAGGGAGGGGGCTACACTTACAGTCAGAACAGGTGTCATGTGGCCGACGGGATGTCGGGCATGGCCATTGGGTCGCCGCGCCCGTTGGTTCGCCCCGCCGGGCGTGGTTTCCCCGATTTCCTGAGGCAATGAGGTCTTTGGACGGCGCGGGGGGCCTGTCGCGGCAAAGCCCGCCGACGGCGCCAGGTTGAGGCGATGGACCAGGGAATCACAGGCCGCCGCACAGAGGCTGTCGATCGATCAGAAGAATAGTGCGTGTTTCGAGAAATCTATTCTCTTTTTTGTTAAGGAGTTGCTATGCGTTCGTTGTTCCTTCGTAAGCGTGGTGGCTTCACGCTCGTGGAGCTGCTTGTCGTCATCGGCATCATTGCCGTGCTGATGTCCATCCTGTTGCCCGCTCTGAATCGCGCCCGCGAGGCCGCCAAGGCCGTCACCTGTGCCAGCAATCTCAAGCAGATCGGCCTGGCGTTGGCGATGTATGTCAATGACAACAACGACTATGCGCCTCATGCCCTGGTCAATCCGGCTCCGGACCCGGCGCTGGCCAACGTGGGCACCGAGATGCACTGGTCGGGCGCCCTGCGGCGCTATCTGGCGGCCCTGCCCCAATACGCCGGCGTGACTGGCATGGAAGAGGCCAAGCAGACAGTCTTTTTCTGCCCCAGCGCCAAGTCCAACCGCCAGCGGTTCGTCGGCTGGACGGCCGCGCCTGTCAGCTACATGCCCAATAACGTGGTGTTCAACCGCAACTACTGGGATCCCGTGCAGCGCAACGTGCATCGCCGAATGAGCGCCATCCGCTTCAAGAGCCGGCAGATGGCCCTGGCCGAGACCTGGCTGGGCACAGGCCCGGGCTGGGATTTCGTTGAGAGCTGGCACCCCAACTCCATCGTCTGGGTTGGCGAGTATCGACTGCGCGGCCTGAACGTCGGCAGCAACGAGGGCACGGTGCTGCCCTGGCACGCCGGTCAGCGTCAGAGCAACATCCTCATGGCCGACTGGCACGTTGAGGTGGGCGTGGACGGCCAGACCGGTGCCCAGAACCGCTATCAGGGTCCGGCGTTCTGAGCCCACGGCCTTATGATTTGTGTCCTGTGGCATTGACAGGATGGAGCCAGGGATGAATGCCTGGCTCCATCTCTTTTTGCGCGCCCGGCCTGAGCGGTGTAGAATGGGCACAGCGCGGAGGCACGGTCATGAGCGGAACATTCGAGCGTCAGATCCTGGCCGGGCGCATCTGTCTCGGCATGAGCTTCCAGCAGAAGGTCTGGGCTATCACCGCCCGCGTGCCGGCGGGCCGCGTAACCACCTATGGCCGGATCGCGCGGGCACTGGGCACGCGCGCATACAGGGCAGTCGGGCGGGCACTGAACCGCAATCCCTATGCGCCGGCGGTGCCGTGCCATCGCGTGGTGGGCAGCGACGGGTCGCTGCGGGGCTTTGCCGGGGGTCTGGAGAAGAAACAGCGGCTGCTAGAGGCCGAAGGTGTGGTCGTGACGGCTGGTCGCGTGCAGAGGACCTGTCTGCCACGGCGCGGCGAAGGCGTCAAGACAAAGGCGGCAAAGGCTCGTGCAGGGGGAAAGCGGAACGGCGCCTAGCCGCGGCACCGCTCGCAAGAATTCGGCGGCGCGGCGGTGCGCCGGTCGGCACGGGCGAGGACGCCGGCGTTACGTTGTGCGCCGGCGCGATGCCGGACCGCCAACCGCAAAGAGTCGCCTCGCCTGGCGGGGTTCACGCCGCGGGTCTTTGCGTTCGCCGCAGGATCACCTACAATGCCCACGTCCGCTGCATGATGAGCCTGTTTCGGGCAGTCGTTGGCCTGCCCTGCTGTCTGTCGCAAGGCAGGACCGCGCGCCTGGCCGTTTCCAGCGGATTGTTACAGGCATCTGTGAAATGGATGTCACAACCCAACCCTCTTCCCAGGGCACACCCGCCGAGAGAATTGACTCATCCGTGCGGCCCGCATCGTCCGCGGGCCCGGCGCCGGCGGCGGCGCGGCCCCCCCTCGACTACGACTCGCCCCGCCGCCGCTGGGCGACGCGCCGGGAGCTGTGTCTAATCACCGTCGCCTGGGCCTTCGGCTCCATCTGGCTCACCGCCGTCTCCGGCACCCCCGTCACCAACTACGCCAACAGCCTCCAGGCGTCCAAGTTCCAGTTCGGTCTTCTGGCCGCCCTGCCGTTCATGGCGTCGCTGCTTTCGCTGCCGGCGAGCTGGCTGATCGAGGCCACCGGCCAGCGCAAACGCATTTTCCTGATCTCCTATTACTTTCACCGCCTGCTGTGGATTCCCATCGCGCTGGTGCCGCTGTGGTTCTTCACCCGCGGCAACCCGCACATGGGAATGATCGTGTTCCTGGTGCTGATGTTCATCATGCACACGGCCAACGCCGTCGGCGGTCCGGCGTGGGTTGCGTGGATGGCCGACATCGTGCCCGATCGTCTGCGGGGACGGTATTTCTCGCGCCGACGCCAGTGGGGCATCGTCACCGCCGTCCCCACCGCCCTGATCGTGGGTTGGCTGCTCGACCGCAACACGGCCGGCGCGGATGCCTACGAGGTGCTCCTCTGGTGCGCCGTGGTCCTGATCGCCGCCGCCATCTTCGGCGTCATCGACATCCACCTGTTCCACTATGTCGACGACCCGCCGCGACCGCGGCAGAGTGGCCGCGGACTGCTCAAGGCCATGCGCGAGCCTCTGCACAACCGTCAGTTCCTCTGGTTCGGCGGATTTGTGGCGACGCTCATGTTCGCGGTCTCGTTCATGGGCCAGTTCGTGACGCTCTACGTGATGGAGCAGCTCGCCCTGGGGGGCGGCTCAGGTCGCAGCGTCAATTCCCTGACCCAGCTCATGCTCATCGTCGCACCCAGCGTCGCCGTCCTGTTCTTCGTGCGCGCCTGGGGGCACGCGGCCGACCGCATGGGCAAGAAGCCCCTGCTGGCCATGGCGGCGCTGGGGCTGGTGCCCATCGGCGCCGGCTGGTGCCTGCTCACCAGCGGCAACATCTGGCTGGGCTACCTGCTGTCGGCCGGGGGGGCAATCCTCTGGACGGGGGTGGAGGTGGCCAACTTCAACCTGGTGCTGGAGATGTCGGAGACCAGCGACCAGGCCAACGGGAACACCGGCGGCAGCGCCTACGTAGCCGTCAACAGCGTCATCATCAACATCGCCGGCATGCTGGGCGGGCTGGCCTCGGGGGTCATCGCCGAGCTGCTGCGCGACTGGCACTGGCAGCCGCTGGAAGGGTTCAAGGTTTTCACCTTCTACGAGGTGCTCTTCGCGCTCAGCGCCCTGCTGCGCCTCGCAGCGGTGGCCATCTTCCTGCCCTTCATCCACGAGCCGGCGGCCAAGCCCACCCACGAGGCGCTGAAGTTCATGACCGCCAACATCTACAACAACATTTTCAACGCGGTGCAACAGCCGCTGAAGCTCTTCCGCGCCGTCCGCAACGGCGGGCGCGAGGGGTGACTCGACTCCCACGGCATCGGCTCGCCGGAAGGCTCGGCCGGGACGCCCCGCCGTGCCGCATTCATCGCGAAAACTCGCCACACCACAGGCGCGAAGACTCGCGCCCGCGGGTGGCAGACCAGGGGCATCGGCACGGCCAACCCGCGTCGCGGCCGCGCCGCGGGGTTTCTGGCGCTCCGATCGGCTCTGGCACGCCGCATGCTCTTGTGACGAGCGACGTGCGATTGAACCGGTTCGACGCGTTGAAGTTCCGAGTTTCAGAAGGCCCCCTTACCCAACAGGTGTATCATGACGACGACAACGACGACCGTGAGCGACAAGCAGACCGTCAATGGCGTGGATGTTCCCGCGCTGCTTCAGACCATCGACGCCATCCGCGCCGATCCCACGCTGGCCCAGTTCAAGTTCCGCGCCAGCGACATGTGGCTGGGCTGCGGCCTGAACCGCGCCACCGTGGGGAGCTTCGAGGGCGCCAACCAGCAGCACACCCGCCCGGTGTCCTTCCAGTATCACGTGGATGAGCCGCCGGTGCTGCTGGGCAGCGACAAGGGACCCAACCCGGTGGAGTTCGCCATCATGGCGCTGCTGGGATGCTTGACCAACACGATGGTCTATCACGCCGCGTCGCGCGGCATCGAGATCGACCACGTCGAGTCGCAGGTCGAGGGAGATCTTGACCTGCACGGCTTCCTTGGGCTCGACCCCAAGGTGCGCAGCGGCTACCAGGAAATCCGCGTCAAGTTGCGCGTGAAGAGCGACGCCGACGCCGAGCTGCTGAAGAAGCTGGCCCAGAAGTCGCCGGTCTACGACACCATAAGCAATCCCGTGAGGATCGTCGTGGACGTGGAGAAGATGTAACGCGGCCATCCTGGCCGGCGCTGCGCGTCCAGACGATGCATCGCGCATCGTCCCGCGGCGCCGGCCGGGAGCTGCATCCGACGCAGAATCTGTCACGCGTCCAGGACGGTGGTGCGAGGGCAAACCGCGATGTGCGGCGGTGCCGCACCTACGTGGCTACGGGGCTCATTTCCGCATTCAGATACGGCGCCTGCCGATGGTCCGATATTCCGGTTCTTCGTTGCAACAGCGGGCAGTTGTGCTATGATAGATTATCAGCCGTGGTCCCATGAATGGAGGCGCAGCGCCTGGTCGGACAGGCGCATGGGTACGAGTGAGGCTTTCGCGGAAAGCTCCGGCTGAAGTGGTGCTTCGGAACCGGCCTGGGCCGGCCCGAAAGGGGTACGCAATGTGGTTTCGAACTGTCCTCTGTGCAGGTGTCACGCTCGCGGCGGTTGGTCTGATTGCGCGAGGTGATCTGGCCGACTGGCAGCAGCCGGCCGGCGGCATTTTTCAGGTGCCGCAGAACTGGACTCCCGGGGGCGTTCCCGGCTCCCAGGACATCGCCCGCTTCAACATTGGCGGGGCCTACACAGTGACCCTGGCCGGCAACCGCGCCAACCAGCGGATGCTCATCGGCGACGACAAGCTGGTTTTCGATCTCAACGGCTATCGTTACCGGCTGCTGTCCACGGGCCTGCCGTCGCTGACTCTGGGGCTGAGCAGTCGGCCGGGTGAGCCGCCACATGTTGCCCGCGTCACGTTCCGCAATGGCATTGTCGAGAGCGTGGAGGCGGAGATCGGCTCCGCGCCTGGCAGTTCCGGCAGCGTGATCGTCTCCACCGACGCTCGCTGGAACAACTCCGCTCTGATTCACGTCGGCGCCGGCGGCACGGGCAACGTGACCATCACCCGCGGCGCCAAGGTCACCAGCAACAGCGGCAAGATCGGTCTGGCTGCCGGTACCACCGGCACGGTCACCATCAGCAGCAACAGCTCGAGCTGGTCGATCAACAACAATCTCTTCGTTGGCGGCAGGACCACCGGCAACGGCACGCTCACCATCCGCAGGGGGGCTGCTCTATTCAACGGCAAGAACTTGGAAATCCGCGAGGGTGGCACCGTCAACATCGACGGCGGCACGCTCGACACGGGCTCCATTACCCGCGCCGGCAAACTCAATTTCAACGCCGGACTGCTCCACATCAGCCTCCAGGACCTGATGGTCAGGCCCGACGGCCCGCTCACCGACAAGTTCAAGCTCACAGCCGATCACGAGCTGGTGCTCGATCAGGACGCCTTCATCGACCCCGGCTCGCTCGTATGGATTCAGGACGGTAAGTACACGGCCATCAACACGTTCAACTCCGGCGAAATCCGCCTCGACGGCGAAGAGTCGAGCCTGGTCAGCACTACCCTCGTGAACAGCGGCCAGGGCCTGATTCAGGGGACCGGTTTCATCATGGGCGCCGTGGAGAACAACGGCCAGATGCGCGTCAACAGCGGCCAGAGCATGACCATTCGCGGCGCACTTACCAACAACGGGCTGATGGAGTTCAATGACGGCGTCTTCGACCTGGTCACCGGCGGGGGGCTGATCAACTCGCCCCTGGCCACCATTCGCGGGCACGGCCAGCTCCTGAGTTTCCCCAGCGTGATCAACACCGGGCTGATGGACTTTACCTACGGTCCAACACTGCTGAGCGGTGATATCTTCAACGAGGCCTCCGGTCGCATTCTCATTGGCGGCACCGGCGCGCTCTTCGGCGGCGCCGTTGCCCACAACGGCGACGAGTTCAGCATTCTTCCGGGTGTTCAGGCCACCTTCGACGGTCCGGTCAGCGGCGAGGGAAGCTTCACCGGCGGCGGCGACATGCTCGTCAACTTCATGCTCAGCCCCGGCAACGCCGCGGGGGCCATGTCGATTCAGGGCAACCTGACATTCGGTCCCGGCGCCGTCTTTCACGTGGATCTGGGTCCGGGAACCGACGTTGACCAGCTTGACGTCGAGGGCTTCGTCACCCTGGAGGAGGTCGAGTTCGCCTTCGATCCGTTTTTCAGCCCGGCTGTCGGTGACAGCTTCGTGCTCATCAGGGCCAATTCGATCACCTACAATCAGCCTATCTCCGCGCCATCATTCAAGGATTTCGAATTTGTGGTCATGGCCGATCCCGATGCCCTTATTCTGTCCGTCGTTCCCGAGCCCTCCGGGACCGCAGCGTTGTTGCTGGCCGCCGCCCTGGCTGTGCGCCCCCGACGCCGGACGCCGGCGCGCATCTGAGCGTGTGGCATCAACGGCAACAACTTGATAGAAGTAATAGCTCCATCGGTGCAGCAGAAGAAGCTGAAGCGGTTCGTGCGTGTCGCTGTGCTTCGAGCTGATGTGAGCGGGAGGCGCCGCGTACCTTCAACGAATCTTCACACACGCCGTAAATGGCATAAGGGGCCGTGTCAAGGCGAGTGGGCCTCGTCGGCCGCTCTGATACGGTCCAGCCAGGGCGCCTCGTACGGGAGGCCGGATGAAGTACGACGTTTACTTGGTCCGCAGGTGCGGTGTGAGGGCGATGCTCTGCGCACTGATGATCGCGGGGCTCAGCGGGCCGGCGCAGACTCAGGAGCTCAGCGCCGACGAGCGGGCGGCCATGCTGCTGAACAGCGCCCGCGCCGCCTTCAACGACGGCAACTACTCAGTGGCCGCCGAGCGGTTCAACACATTCCTGCGCGAGTTTCGCACGCACAAGGACCTCTCTTCCGCCCGCTATGGGCTGGGCATCACGCTTCTGCAAAGCGACGGCAACTACGCGGCGGCGGCCACGCTGCTGCGGTCGGCGGCGGCCGACGCCAATCTTCCCGAGCGCGCCGAGGCGCTGTACTACTATGGCGTTGCGCTCCGCGGCCAGGGGATTGAGGCGGCCCGGCAGGCGGCGGCCATTGCGGCGACCCAGCCGACCGCCCTGCCGCCCAGATCCCCCACGCCCGCCGCGCGGCTGTTCATGCAGGCGGCCGAACAGTTCAAGGCGGCCGCAGCCGCGTTTGATGCGCGGTCGAAGCGCTCGGCGGGCGAGTCGGATTCCGACAACCCCGACATGCGGTGGGCCATGCGGGCGCGGACCGACCAGGCCGACATGCTCGTGCGTGGCGGGCAGTACAAGGATGCCCTGACGGTGCTGGATCCGCTGCTGGCGCAGTCGGGTGCCGCCCTGGGACCGCAAAGGCCCCAGGCGCTGTATCTGAAGGGCGTGGCCAGTTTTTACACCGGAGATCTGTTTGCGGCGGCGCGGTCGCTGGCGCTGCTGGCGCCGTTTGCGGATGCCAACGGACCACACGCGCGCTATCTGCTGGCGCGGATTCACGAGAGTTGGGATGAGTGGCCCGAGGCCGCGCTTCAATACGAAGCCGTTGTGACCGGCTTCGAGGCGCGGCGACGGGAGGCGGCCGAGGCGCTGAAGAAGCCGGAGGCGATTGCGCCCCAGCAGCGCGAGGCGCTGGAGCGGGTGGCGCGCGAACCAGCCCCCGACTACGTGCAGCGGGCGCTGTTCTACTGGGGATTGCTATTGCGCAATCAGGGGGAGCTGTCGGAGGCGGCGGCGCGGCTGGGGAGCTTTGCGCGCCTCTATCCGCAGTCGCCGCTGGCGCCGGAGGCGCAGCTTCAGCACGGCCATACGCTGGTGCTGATGGAGCGGTATGCCGACGCCGTCAAGGCCCTGGCGCCGATCGCCGAGCATCCGTCGCTGGCTGAGCAGGGGCTGCTGTGGCTGGCGCGGGCGCAGGTGGGGGCGGCGCGCGCCGGGGGGCCGGCGACATTGCTGGCGGCTGCGGTCGAATCGCTGCAAAAGGCCCTGGAACGCGTGCAGACAGCGCCGCCCGCCTCGCCGGCGCGAGCGGCGCTGGGCGATGTCCTGCTGGAACTGGGCGACACGCAGCAACTGGCCGGTCAGTACAAGGCCGCCGCGGCCACGTATCAGCAGGTGCTGGAGCGGCGCAACCTCGGCGCGCGCCACGAGGTCGCGATGCAGCGGCGCGCGGCGGCGCTTCAGCTTGCGGGACTGTATGCCGAGTCGCAGGAGCTGTGCCTGACATTTGAGAAGAACTACCCCAACAGCCCCCTGCTGCCGGAGGTGCTGTTCCGCCAGGGCGAGAACATACTGCTGCCGGCGCTGGCGCAGGGCGGCGAGCTGACGCCTCAACGTCGGGAAATGCTGAAGGAGGCCATCAAACGCTACAACATGGTCATCGAGCGCTTCCCCGCCAGCCGCGAGGCCAACCTCGCCCGCTATTCGGCGGGCATCGCCACCTATCAGCTCGGCGACTACCAGGGCGCCATGCGGCTGCTGTCGGCCGTTCCGGAGGCCCAGCGCTCGGGCGATCTGGCCGGTGTGTCATACTTGCTTGCCGACTGCATGATCCGCCTGCTGCCGGAGGATGCTGGCGATGCGCTGTCAACAGCGCGGCTGCTGGAGCAGACGCGGACGATCATCGGCATCCTGGGGAGCTTTACCAACACGCAGGAGAACGACCCCAACTGGGCCGACGGGATGCTCAAGCTGGGGTACTGCCACCAGCGCGTGGCGGATGTGCTGGCCGATCCCCTGGAGCAGCGGCAGTCGCTGGCCAACGCCCGACTGGTGTACGTGCGGCTGATTCAACGATCGGACCATCCGCTGCTGGGGGCGGCCACCTATGAGAACGCGCGCGTGCTGGCCCGGCTGGGGAACGTGGGCAGCGCGCTGACGCTGCTGCGGGCGTTTCAGGACGGGGCGCTGAAGGACGATCCTATTTCGCCGCTGGCGCTGATCTTCACCGCCGAGTGCCTGCGCGGGCAGGGCCGAGCGTCCGACGCGGCGACGCTTCTGGCGCAGGCGCGCGAGCGGCACGAGCCGGCGCTGGAGAAGGACCCCTCGCGACAGGCGTGGCTGGCGGCCCTGTGGCTGGGCCACGGCATCGCCCTGAGGGAATCGGG